>MDTD01038752.1_pt1 | contig 10808 bp, 5 predicted proteins | sample 811221 | NCBI WGS metagenome assembly MDTD01 (sample SAMN05326646, study PRJNA326480) | marine metagenome | isolation source: seawater | place: Pacific Ocean: South West | collected 2011
AACTGTGCCAATTGGATCAAGCAGCTTAATCTGGCAATCTCTCTTGTAGAAATCGGCGTAACCTGCACGACCTGAGACTGACTCAAAGTGTGTGCGTACCCACTCCATCACCTGCTGAGCGCCGGAGGGAGCAATTGGATCGTAAAGTGTCACACCCATTGTGCCAAAAGTTGTTCTTCCGGCGAGATAGCGAGTGTGGTTGATGAACGGCATCGTGACTTCATTGGTTGAGATGGTTGGACGGTTCGCGGTCTTCATCAAAAAAGCATCTATGCCTTCTATCGCGAAGACCCATCGAAACTTGCGTTTCGGTTCAAACTTATTTGGTAGCATCTCAGCAACGGAAAGGGTCTCAGCCATCACATTCTCCTAAAGTGTCACGTTATAAATATGCACGTCTCTCAAAAACCTCCACTAACTATCTACAAACCTTCGACGCCGGCGTTTGACACCGTGAAGTCAAGCGTGATAAACTCTGCAGAACGATTAGGCTGCAGGAAAATCTTTCCTCTAACAGTGTTGTTTTCAATATCAGTCTGTGTAGTAGTAGTAGAATCGATCACAACTCTGAATCTTGCGATTCCCTCGGTCTGCTGGACTCTCTCGAGTATAGGCGTAACGAGCGCAGTAAATCTCTGCAGAGTTGCTTCTCTGTTCGGTTCAAAGATAAGGCCTTGAGCAACTTGCTTAATAGACCTTCTGACATCAATCAGCAGTCTTCGAACGTTAACTCTATCTAGTGCAGTTGCTGCAACCTGCAAAGTTCGCTGTCCCATGACTATTGGGCCAGAGGTAGCGTCTCCTGTTGGCTTGCTAACAATTGGATTAATCTTTCTAGCATTCAGCGCATCGAGGTTAGCTGCATTCAACTGTCTCATTGTTGATGAGGTGGCTCCCGTCACACCGCGAGTTTCGCCTGCAGGTGCGAACCACGGGAACTTAACAGAATCATTAACTGCTATAGCGTTCAGCACTCCAATCGAGGGCGGAACTCTCTTCTCGACAACGTCAATCTCTTCGTTACCTGATTCTGGCCTTAGCGTCTTGATGCTGACTTGCTTTATCAGGTCTGGGAAGTAAGCTGCAGCGAATGAAGAATCTAGTGCACGATCTGCAAAAGCAGTGGCAGTATTCTTAACATGCACATTCTGGACTGAGCTTGTAACAACTGTGTTGAGCGCGTCTCGCTCTTCGATATCCATGACGTACAGAGTGTCAAACCTGTCTTCGGCCACGGAAATAGCTTCATCTGTTACTGCAGAGTGACGAATCCCCGGTATCGCAAGAATCTGTATATCTACATCTGCCTTCTCACCCATGATGTCTGCGGCTTTTCTGTAGGCTGCAGTCGTTGGACCGCTGGTTTCACCTCGAGAAACATCAGCCATCTCACCTACAATAGCAGAGTTTTCGAGATCAGAAGTGTTTTTGTCATAAACATTTACTCCGTTAAATCCTTGCTGGAAGGGAAGAGTAAACTTGGCGAGATTAATGACCGCGGCGTTTGAGCCGTCTAAGTCATCAACTGTAAGACCTCTTGTAAATGTAGGAGTTTCAACAGCTGCTGGGACTCCAGTTCTGTTGTAAGAGCAGCTCTTGAACAGTGATTCTGTATCGGTCAATACGCCGCCGGAACCTGTCTTAACCTGCAAGTTCTCAAGACTGAATCCGTTGTTATTAAACACGTCGCAGTCAAGAACATAGCCGTTCTCGTCTGCCTGCCCTGCATTAGAGCCTGTGATAAAGTTTAAGTCAGAAACTCCAAAGTCTGGGAAGTACTTCGTAAAGTTAGCAACCAATGATGATGGTGAGTTACTGCTGTTAGGTTCTCTTGCAGAGGTCTTTGTTTCAAACTGAACGCCGAAGTACAGTTCTCTCTCAACAGTAGGCGTAATTGAAGTGAGCTCCGCCATTCTTAGATTTTCTCTAAAAGGTACAGGAGGTTGCATAATAGATTGGAAAAGACTCTTCAACCGGACGCCGTAATTACCTACATCATCCTTTCTTGTTCTTGCGTCAGCTGATCCTGATGATGCAATGGCATTAGAGCCTGAGGTTATGATGTGATCAAGGCCTCTAAAGCCCATTGGGACCGCGGATGATTCGATCTCACCGTCATCGACAACGCTGTTCATCTCAACTCTGATTCTTCCAGAAAGGTTGGGATACTTGCCTTTAACAACAAGGCGCTGCGAACCTTCATTTCGATCAAAGTCAAAGAACGTGTTCATATCTCCGATGACTCTGGCGATGTATCTCGTAGAATTAGGATTAAGATTCAGCCCCGCATAAGTCTCAACAGCATTTTTATTTGTGTCTGTGTCGTAGTAATCACGCAACTCTAGGGTAAAAGTCCCGTACGGATCTGCCGTAGTTCCCTTGGTGATATCTCGAATTGAAACCTTGTACTTGGTGTTGGAAGCAAAATCATCTTTTACTTTGCCTCGAACCACACCATCAGAGAGCATGTGGACCCTAAAGAGGTCTTTGGAGCTACCACCAAACTTTTGGGATGTTATAAAAGGAGTTCTTGCCGCAACAAACCTGTCTTCAAAGCTTTCATAGTTAGGTGCATCGTTTGCGCCCGTGTCTCTATCTCTAGACCCAGTGAGCAAAAATGCAACTTCTTGTGCTTTGTAGCGATCGTAGATGGTTGTAATACTAGTTCCTGTAATTGTTGCCAACGACGGGTGAATATCATAGTGGGCGTAGAGCAAGTGGCCAAGCTCTTGAAACTTTTCAGGATCTTTATTGAGAACATTTGAAATGTAGTTACTGTCGTTCGGATCAAAAGAAGCCGTGATGTTTAAGATAGAAGCGTCTTTGTTCTTAAGCCCGAAAACCTGGAAGTTAAATGTACTGTTACCCTCGGAGAGATTAACAGCACCCGTCATGTTTTGCTGAATGGTGATGTTCATATCAGACGATGCGTCTCCTGAGAGCGCTTGGTTTCCGCGTCGATCGGACGGGCTGTTTGACGAAGAAAGGTTCAGAGCAACACCTGAAGCAGCCATCAAGATTCCGCGTATAATTGGAACCGATCCAGTATATGCTGGTGAGCTGTTGCCGTTGAAGTTTTGAGGTATTTTAGCGTGCGTAAAAATTTCTGAGTCGGCAGACTGAGACATGTAGCAGCCGAGGAAGTATGTTCTACCTAGAGGAGCAGGTCCATTGCCTGCGTTTGAAACTGCATTGGCAAATGGGTTGTTTCCAAGAAATCCTGTATCCAGTGGGAGCTGCTGACCTACTACAAAGCCTGCATTGGTTACTTTTCCTGTGGATGTACTGCGCTTCTTGCCATCACCCGTGCCCAAGACGCGGACATAAGTGAGAGGAGTTCCTCTGGCTGCTGAAGCGTCTAACCACGTCTTAGCAGCTATGGGTCCAAATTGATCTCCGTTGATTGTCCCAAACTGGTTTTCAAACTGTGAAAAATTTGCGACAGTCACAGGGACAAAGGCGGGACCTTGTTGTGCAGTACCTATTATACCAGCAGGGATACCGGTGGTAACTTGAGGTGTGGGCGAAGACTTATCAGTCTCAAGGGCAACGACGCCTGCGGTTACAGTGGAAGAACTCTCAGCCATTATCTAATTCTCCGAAACAATATTACATATGAACTACACAAAGTCTACGCCCGCATTTGTTATAACAAAGTCTAAAGAAATAAACTCGATGGTTCTTGTAGGAACGATAACTATCTTTCCATTTAATCGATTTCCCTCTACGTCTGCTTGCGTATTATTAGAATCGTCACAAACGATTTTAAACTTTTCGATTCCGCTCTGAGCTTGGACTATTGCGAGCAGCGGAGCGACTTCAGATACGAATCTAGCACGTAGAGCAGGTGTGTTTTGCTCAAAGACCAGGTTGTTAGCAACCTGGACTACAGAACGCTTAACTTCTAAGAGCAACCTTCTTACGTTTACTCTATCAAGTGCAGACTTAGCTTTTTGCAAAGTTTTCTGGCCGAATATCACGAATGATGGGCGGCCGCCAGTTGAAGATCCTGGGAAACTTGCAATTGGATTAATTCGAGCATCATATAATTCATCTCTATCACCGGAAGTAAGTCTAACTTCTGCATTTGAGACGAAATCAAGCGCGCCTCTATTAAATCCAGCGGGTGCAAACCACGGGAACGAAACATTATCGTTGAAGCCCAGTGCCGCTAGAGCAGCGACTGAGGCTGGAACTTCCACGTTTTGCCCGCTGGAATCGTCTGTGAGTACAACATCTGGGAAATAGGTTGCTGTAGAGTTATTGTCTACAAGCCTTCTCTCAAACTGCTGCACCGTTTTTGTGACGCTTGGATCGTTAGTTGAGTCATCAAACAATCTATTGTTGTCATCATCGAACTCAGGAATATCCATCAAGTAAATGGACATTCCGTAATCTTTGTTCTGCTTCATCGCATGATCTGTGACAAAGGGCTCTCTTATGCCTGGGATCGCTAAGATGTTTGTTCTAACAACACTTGGATCCGTCATGATGTTGATTGCAGCTTTATAAGAAGCTACGCCGTTATTATTAGAGCCTACGCCGTTCATGTTGGACGCCATTCCAGGAGATACAAACGCTGAGGATGCTCCTCCGCCCGATGCCTTGGATGTGAACTTGTCATTAAGCCTATTAGCATTCTTGTCAAGAATGTTGACACCGTCAAAGCCGCCGTAGAACACGTTCGTAAACTTCATATAGTCAGAAAATCTATTGAATGTGACAGATGAAGTTTGTGCTATCAGAGTTCCAAAAGTAATTCTGTTTGCCTTGAGGGTATCATTAATCGTGTAAGATGATCCTTCTGGTTTTCCATTTCTAATGTAAGCTGCGGCCCTCATGATCTCAGGTACTGTTCCTGACAGCTCTGTGTCTTTATAAGCTCCTGTAGCGCTTCCACCAGCTTGAACCCCGAGAGCAACTCTCGACAAGCTAAACTTGTTGTTATTGAAGGCATCAGCAGTGTTTGATGAGGTAAAGAGGTTGTCCATCTTAGAGATGCCCATAAACTTCATCATATCTTTCAAGCCCTTGTTGATGTCAGCTTTTCTTGCTGCAGCATTGGGCTTTAACGAAGCATCTGAGATGCCGTCGGCGTGGAGCGAAGAAGTTGCAGGAATATAGTGGGTCTGAACACCCCAGTATAGGCTTGCATTAGCCTTCTCTAGTGTTCCCGGCTGCCCTACAAAAGGAAGGTTGCCGTCACCGATTGCACCGTTTGTTACCTTGAATCTGTAAGGCACTGGAGGTAGAATCGAACCCGTTAGGTTACGAGTAGCATATAGCTGCGCAATTGAACTGAAATTTTTGGCAACATCTCCGGTGGCGTCATGAAGTGCAAGCCTTGCATCAAAGTTAGGAGAAACAAATCCGACGTTATTCCTCGTCTTGAGCGCCGGAAACCCTCTAAAGCCAAACGGGAGAGCACTTTCAGGTACTTCACCCTTTTCAATTTGGTCTGTGAGGACAACTCGAACGATCCGCGACATGTTAGGGTAAATGCCCTCAACAACAAGCCTTCTTTCATCTTCTTGTTCAGCGTCAAAGTTGAATGTAACTTTTCGATCGCCGATCATTTTTCCAATGAAGCGCTGCGATCTTGGATTCAAGTCACAATTTACAAATTCTTCGAGAATCTCTGGATCGCCGTCAGTATCGTCGTAGGCACGCACGCAAACCGTAAAGGTGCCATAAGGATCTCTCTCATCTGTAGATCCCCGAACATTTCTAATTGAAATCTTGTACTTGCCGGAGGCGACTGCTCCATCATCAATAGTTTCAAAGTGAAAGAGATCATACTCTTTCTTTCCAAAGGGCTGAGAGATGAATTTTGTGGTCTGCGGAGACTGGTACCTCGTATCAAATCTTCCGTATGAGTTAGCATAGTTCTGTCCTGCAGGATTATTTGCAGAAGAATTAGCAGAACCTGAAAGCATTCCTACTGATGCTGTTGGATTCAAGTCCGAAGCTAAGTACCGAAAAGGCTGGGCAAGGGCTGCCTCTACATCAAAAGCCGCGTAAAGCAAGTGCTTTTCTTCTTCAAACCTTAGCGGATCTGTATTTAGTATGTTTCGTATGTAATCAGTGTCCTTCGGATCAAGCGATGCAGTGAAAACTTTAATTCCTGCAACGTTATCATTTCCGCCGAACGTTGTATCAGAAGAAGAAATAAACAGCTTAAACTTATTGTTCACTGCTCCTGATCGTCCGATGGCAGCGAGGTTATCCATGCCGCCCGTAACTGCAGCTTGATTGAGCATGCTAGCGTGGAACGAAGCGCTAAGGACGCCCACTCTAGAAGTATTATCTGTAAAAATTACCGCTCGAACCAAATTGATTGGAGGGTTAGGTGTGGCGGCCGTAGCTGTAGTGTCAAAAGAATCATTATCCGTGAAGTAGCGGGGAGAGTACAGCTCAGATGCTGACAGGAAATGTCTAGCTGCTAAAAAGTGTACTGTGCTAGGTTGGGAATACGTGTCTGTTGTGATAGGTACGATCTTGAAGCCTGCGTTCTTAACCGTGCCTTGCTGGCGCGTTAAGGAAATATCAGCAGTAGTTGAGTTGGCACCGGCGCCCAAGACACGAACATAGGTGACTGCGTCTCTATTCTTAAAAAACTCATTTACAGCGTAGGGCCCGAATCTCTTGGAGTTGAGATCACCGAACTTGCTCTTAAAGTCTGCGAAAGACCCAAGCGTAACCGGAACAAAGGCAGGACCTCTTTCAGCTGTTCCTATAACTCCTGCTGGTACGCCTAGAGGAGCTTCTTCTCTCTGTGTTAAATCGATCTCTTGTTCAAAAAATCCAGGAGATCGAAAGGTGTTTTCAGCCATGTGCATTGTCTCCCGATAGACTCACAAATTACATGCTATAAGTATTTCGAGACAGGTTAAATGTCTTACAGATCGTCAATCTTGGTAACTATCTGCGCGCTGACAACGCTCTCTCCTTGCTTTTGATTGCTCTGAACTATTCTCAGATACTCCACCTCATTGTCACCGGTGAACGGGTTTTTTACGAGATTTTTTACCTTTAAAAACCTTGTTCTATCGCTCTCTACAGGGTTTCCTGCAGTATTGAGCTGCTCAACATCAGACAGTGTAAATTTATCAATGTCGCCCGTAGGGTCAGGTTTTGTAGGTGGAAAATCAACTACTTCAGCATTAGCAGTAAATACTTCAAAAGAAATATCTGGTGCGGAAACGTATTTTCTAAATGGATTCATGTTGCCTGATCCTTGCGGGGCAACTATGTAAGCGGGAACAGTCATATTAAATGTGTATCGAACTATTCTTTGCTCATTAGTAAAATCATCAAAATTGTCCTGGTTGGTAACAGAAGCTTCCGGATATGCAACAAACCAGTAGCCCTTCTCAGTCTCGATTTTAAATTGATTCCTGTTCCCTGTGTATGAGCTTACAAATGTCTCTATCATGCTATTCATGTGTTGTGTGTAAGACGTCCAGAATGTAATCTCATAGGTCACAGTTATAAAGTGTGGAAAAGGTATGGTTATCACTTCATAGATGTGGTTGCCATCAAGATTAGTGGAGAGCAGAGGGCCACCTGATGCTGTTCGAACAGGAGGGCGGCGAGAACTTACTCTTCCAGGAAGGACACCCTGAGGCTTAGTTGAATTTATCTGGTTCTTGTCCGATCTGACATTGTGCTGGTTCTTTAAATCTACTTGATTAATGAGGTTCTGGTAGATGGGATCCCTCGAACTAAGACGACGCTTAAGCACCAGATCTCCTACATCGGCCAATCTTTCTGAACTAACTCCCTGATCTATCGAGGTTCTCCGTATTGATATCAAGGGTAAAATAAATGCATCGTTTTCGTCTCTGATGGGGATTCTTCTTTTTATGAGAGCGAAACGCTCGCCCGTAGCAAAAACTACAGGAACCTTTTTTGTGCTGCTATTCTGGGAGATGGAGAATGCAAGCTCCTTGTCAAAAAGTCCAAAAATTGACTTATCGATATCCTCTAAGCCACATGGAGGTAGATGGAAATCATCAGGAATATTTTGTCCTTCATAACCTGACTTTATTCTCTCGGTATCAGAGGCAGGGTTTACATTTGGATCTTTTATTGATTGTCTAACTACCATTTTTCACTACTCGTCATAGAATGCAGATCCTACTTTTTGAGGATCTCCGTCAGGTGATACTTGCTTAGGTCCAGTAATTGGCGGCGTTAAGACACCTTTCTTCTGGAGCTCTCTAACGTCTCCTGTCTTGCCCAGCTCATTAGTCTTAAATCCTCTTTGCTGGACAAATGTTTCTTGCACAGCATCAGGGTCAGTGTATTGTTCTCCAGTTGGACCAAGAACTTTCGTAAAGAAAACTTCCTTGCGGGATTGCTTGCCAATAATTTTAATACCGTCTTCATGTTCGGTTTGCCCAAAGATTTCCTTAGTCACAGTGACTGAGGTTATCTCAAATATGACTGTGCCGTAAGTAAAGAAGTCTCCTGTCTTGATATCAATTTCCTTGTCAAGCAAGTCTCTAGACTGCACATAAACTTCAATATTCTGCGTCTTTTCCACACCGTACATATTTGTTACAAATTCGGGTTCTTTGTAGTCCACGAGACAGTCAATGTCTATAGGAGTCTCAAAAACCTTCTCGGGTGCTTCATCATAGACTTCATGAACTTTTGTCCGTGCGGCTGAGATTGAATAGTAATAGATTTTTTGACCGATAACGTCCTTAATGACTTCCTTAGTCAGGTCATTAATAAAGTCTATCTCTCGAGGTGTAATAAATAGTCGAGCCATCTATGTCATCCCATTGTAATAGCGCGACCGTTTGGTACGGGAATAGTTTTTAGCTGGCGCTGCATGTTCTCAGCTTTTGTAGCATTTGTCTCTATGATTTTATCGTAAGTCAGGGAGTCTAGCATCTCTCTTAATTTAGTTTCCAGGTCTTTCTTATCTTCTCTACCCTGGCTCACAAGATTGTCTCCGTCTAATTGCAAATCTGTGTTGGGGATTGGAAGAGATTTAAACTTGGACCTAACTAGACCTAACAACTCTTTGCAAAGGGCAAAAGTATACTGTCTTACCCACTGCTTTCCAATGCTGTTTACCTTCGAATACGCCAGGTCTCCAAAGGGGACGTTAGATAAATTAGACACTCCGTCTATGGTGCCGTCAGAAAAAGGTGGATTTAAGGGGTTGGGAGAGAAACCGACCCTAATAAACAAGTTTCGGTCGGTTTGATCGCCTGTTGGAGTTGGAAAAATTCTGATCTTTGTCCCGATTATCTTATAAGAAAAATTTGATCTTCGGACTCTGTGTGATACGTCCATCTGCCCCGCTCTCAAGATATCTTCAAAAACAGGCAGGACGTAAAAAATAGTCTCAGGAGTAAATGACTCAAAGCTGAATTCATTGTTTAGATAGTTGATGGCCGAAGTTGTGTCAAAAAATCGATACGCGGCCTGCGGGTTAAAATGAAATACTTCTTGGATCTTCATTCTTCCGTTAAGCGAATTTAGTGAAGATGAATAAACCAGTTCGCCGGATGCGTCTTTTAATTCTGTGTAAATGTCGTAATCCTGGCGACCCTTCTCGAGCGCTATGGATCCCGAGATTGTATTGTACGCTCCCCCGATTCCAGCTTCTTCAGCATAGGGTTCTGCTTGGCGAGCAAGAAACTCTAAGGTCTCACGTGGATATCTCTGCTCAGAACCTGAAAGCGATCCTGTCGCAGTACCTAAAAAAGTCGAGATCTGTGATCGAGCCTGGTACTCGTTTACAATTTGACCATACGTAAAAAACGACTCTTCAAAGCAGGCAAATATCTGCTTTTTTGTCAACTCGACAGATAATATGTCATCTCCCAGTTTTCGCTTGACAAATGTAACCATCTTATCAGCATCAGACTGGAATTCTGTATCATCGTCAAAAACCCCGAATGGTGTTGGGTTAGTTGTATTAGCGAATGTTGGCACAGACTTCTCCAGAAACTCTCACAGTATAAGTATGTTGTTATTAGGCTTAGGACACTTGCGTAGCCTCGGAAAAACAAAAAAAAGGAGGAGCCACAAGGGCTCCTCCTTCATGAAACCGAAGTTTCTATTGTCGCTTAGATGACGTTCAGGTCAGCAACCGTAACGGTACCGTAGAAGTCAGCGCGAACCATCTTCTTACCATAGCGAGTCATCACGCCCTTGCGAGGTGTGAAGTCTTCTGGTGCGAAGATCGTTGGAGTGACGATCAGCGGAACGTACGGAGCATAGACGTAACCCGTCTCAAGGTAGCTACCACCCTTATAACCAACAAGAACCTTGTTGCGTGGGAAGTAAGGATCCTTGTAGACCGTGAAACGGTTGCTCAAGGTACCGACCTTCTCTGCACCCAGTGTGAATGGGCTAGAGACCTGTCCTTCACCATCAAGGCTGTAGGATGCTCTGTAAAGAACAGAAGCTTCCAAGATGGTGCACATATCAGGTGAGGTCACAACGAAGTTTGCAGAGCCACGCAGCGTCTTACGGTGAATGGTGTTTGCAACGTCGATGATTGTCTCGGTCAGTGTTTCGTACCATTCGCGAACGGTACCGGTGAAGCGTGGGCCTGCAGAGAGCGAGCTTGCAAGCGTAACTTCTGAACCTGTTTCCTTGTTAACGAACTTACCTGGGGAGCGCGACCAGAAGAGGTTTGCGCCACGGGCTTCGCGTAACAGGTCATTCAGGATCTCGCGATCAATTTCCAGAGCAACTTGCTCGGAAAGGATCTGTGTCAACTCAACCTCAGCGTCAAGACTGTGGTATGCGTTAAGATCCTGTGCCAATTCTGGCGACCA
>MDTD01039002.1_pt1 | contig 10808 bp, 11 predicted proteins | sample 811221 | NCBI WGS metagenome assembly MDTD01 (sample SAMN05326646, study PRJNA326480) | marine metagenome | isolation source: seawater | place: Pacific Ocean: South West | collected 2011
ATACTTTATTTATCAGCCATATTTTGGACATTGGGTTATGACACCATTTATGGAGCACAAGATATGTCAGATGATGAAATAATTGGTTTGAAGTCAACCTCCATAAAATTCAAGAAAAATATCAATTTATTTTTAACAATCTCGTATTTAATTGTAATTATTTTGAATCTTTATTTGTTTAAAGATTTTTTAGGATTAAATATTTTTTCAATTTTCCTCTTACTTTTTTGTTTGAGTTTAATTTATCAAATTATAAAATTCGATAAAAAGAAAACCGATAATTACCTAAATTTATTTAAACTCAATAATCTTTCAGGTTTATTTCTTTTTATAGGAATTTTCTCACTAAGTATTTAAAAAATGAAATTTCCTGAACTTAAAATAATTTTAAAAAGATTGTTTAGAGAGTATGTGAGAAGTCACCTAAAAAAAATATTTATAGCATTAATTTTGTCTCTAATTGTTGCTGGTAGCACCTCTGGAATAGCATGGTTGTTGGATCCGGCTGTAAAAAAGATATTTATTGAGCAAAATAAAGTATTTGCTTGGTCAATTCCTCTTTTAATTATAGTCGCTTTTACGAGTAAAGGATTATCACTTTATTTTGCTAGAATTAATATTATTAGGGTTGGTGAAGAAGTGGCGGGAGCACTTCAAAAAAATGTTGCTCATAATATTTTGACATCTGATATTCAAACTTTAGATAACCGACATTCTGGAAAGTATATTTCTAATGTAATGTATGACACACACCACGTTCAAAATCTTGTGAGTAATGGAGTTCTAAATTTAATGAAAGACACATTTTCTGTCATTGCTTTAGTGTCTCTAATGTTTTACCAAAATTGGAAGTTAGCTCTTTTTGCCTTATTAATGATGCCATTAGCTGGGGGTTTAGCTAGATCATTAGGTAAAAGAATTGGAAAAGCTACGTCTAAAGCGGGAGTCTCCTCCGGAAATTTAGCATCATTTTTAAGTGAAATTTTTAAAGGATCTAAAATGATAAGAATTTACCAAAAGGAAGATGAAGAAAATAAAAAAGCGAGAAAAGTAATTGATGACCTTGTAGAAAAGAATATTAAGATTGGAAGCGTAATGATAAGAGCGACACCAATAATGGAGTCCTTAACAGGATTTATGATTGCTGGTTTTATTATTTTTTCAGGAAAATTAATAGCTGCAGGTGAACTTGGTGTAAATAACTTTTTTTCTTTTCTTGCTGCTATGATGTTAGCATATCAACCTATTAGATCTTTAGCTACAATAAATATGGTGGCGTACCAGGGAGCTGCGGCATTTAAAAGAATAAGCGAAATTATTGACAAAAAAATTGAAGTCAAAGAAATAATTGGTAGACCTGATCTTAATTTAGATAACACTGATATAAAATTTAAAAATGTTGATTTTAAATATCAGTCCACAGACCAAAAAGCAGTTAAAAATATAAATTTTGAAATAAAAGGTAATTCGATGGCTGCTTTTGTCGGACACAGTGGAGCCGGGAAAAGTACTATAATTAACCTAATACCAAGATTTTACGATCCTCAACAAGGATATATAGAAATAGATAATCAGGATATAAAAAATGTATCTCTTTCTTCACTAAGAAAAAAGATATCAATGGTAAGCCAAGACGTAATCTTGTTCGATGACACAATAAAAAATAATATTTCTTATGCTAAAAATAATGCTTCTGATGAGGAAATTTTAAGTGCATGTAAATTTGCGGCTGCGGATGAGTTTGTAGAAAATTTACCTGATGGATTGAATACTATGATTGGTGAGAATGGAATTAGACTTTCGGGTGGACAAAAACAAAGAATTTCAATAGCAAGAGCCATTCTAAAAGAGTCACCGATAATTTTACTAGACGAGGCAACATCTTCTCTAGATGCAGAGTCTGAAAACATTGTTCAAAATGCAATAAATAATTTAACAAAAAATAAAACTACTCTGGTTATAGCTCATAGACTTTCAACTATTCATAATGCAGATAAAATTTTTGTTATGAAAAATGGGAGAATTATAAGTTCTGGCAAGCATGAATTTTTAATAAACAATTGTGATGAATACAAATCACTCTACAAAAAACAATTAAAATAAGATGATTCTCTTATACAGAGTCATAACAACATCATTATATCCTTTTCTTGTAATTTTCATCTATTTTCGAAAAATTTTAAAAAAAGAAGACCCTTTACGATTTAAAGAAAAAATTTATCCTTCTTACTTTAATTCAAAGAAAAAAAATGAAAATAATTTGATATGGTTCCATGCGGCTAGTATCGGTGAATTGAAAAGTATTATCCCAATATTAAGTGAATTGTGCCTAGATCAAACTAAATTTGAATTTTTAATAACAACTACAACTCTGAGCTCAAGTGAAATAGCTAAAGTAGAACTTAAAAAAATTAAGAATGTTTATCATAGATTTTTTCCTTTAGATGTAAATTTTTTAATCAAAAAATTTATTAAACAATGGAAACCAGATGCAATTTTTTTAGTTGACTCTGAAATTTGGCCAAATTTAATCTTAAATGCCAAAAGAAATAATATACCGATAGCTTTAATAAACGCTAGAATAACTTCAAAAACTTCTAAAAGATGGATGCTATTTAAAAAAGTAGCACAAAAAATTTTTAATCATTTTAGCTTATGTTTAACTTCAAATATAGAAACAAAAGAATTTTTATTAAAATTAAACGTTAAAAATACAAAGTTTTATGGAAATATAAAGTTAATTAATAAAATTAATCCCAACAATATTCAAAATTTAAATGATAAAATTTTAAAAAAGAAAAGATTTTGGCTAGCGGCTAGCACTCATATCGGTGAGGATAATTTCTGTTTAAAAACACACTTGCTTCTTAAAGAAAAATACCCAGAGATAATCTCTATTATCGCACCAAGACATATTGAGCGTGCTAAAGAGATAGAGACTTTAAGCTTATCCTTAAATCTTAAAACACAGATATTGAATGCAGACGAGAGAATTGAGGATGGCAAAGAAATAATAATAATTAGTGCTTTTGGTGTTTTACAAGATTACTTTAAATATGCAAAAAGTGTTTTTATAGGAAAATCTATGATAAAAAAATTGAAGAGCGTTGGTGGACAGAGCCCAATAGATGCAGCAAAACTTGGATGTAAAGTTTATCATGGTCCTTACGTTTATAATTTTGAAGAAATTTATAGGATCTTAAAAAATAATAATATTTCATCAAAAATTGAAAGTTCTAAAGAACTTAGTGAAAATCTAATTAAAGACTTGGATGATATTGAGAAAAAAGGCAGTCAAATATCTCAGGTGATTAATAATTTGGGTCAGAAAACATTAATTGATACTATGAAAGAAATTAGAAAATTTATTAATGAAATTAGATAAACCAAAATTTTGGGACACTGATCATTGGTTTATTCCTATTCTTCTTTTTCCATTCTCATTAATAATTCTATTTTTTTTATTTTTAAAAAAAAAATTAATTAACTCCAAAAAATTTAATGTAAATATAATTTGTATCGGAAACATTTATGTTGGTGGAACAGGAAAAACACCAACTACAATCTTTTTGGCTAACGAGCTAACAAAATCTAAAAAGAGTCCAGTGATACTGAAAAAATTTTATAAAAATCAAATTGATGAACATGGTCTTATTAGAAATAATTTTCAAAATCTTATTTTAAATAAAAGTAGAGTCGAAGGTCTTTTAGAAGCAGAAAAGAAAAATCATGATATAGTTTTAATGGATGATGGATTTCAAGATTTCAGGATTAAAAAAGATCTAAATATTATATGCTTTAATCAAAATCAGCTTATTGGTAATGGTTTTACTATTCCAGCAGGCCCTCTACGAGAGCCTTTGAGCTCCTTGAAAAGAGCGCAAATAATTTTAATTAATGGACAGAAAGACATTAAATTTGAAAATAAGCTATTAAAAATAAATCAAGATTTAGAAATTTTTTATTCCTCATATGTTCCACTAAATATTGATAAATTCACAAATAAAAATTTAATAGCTCTAGCTGGAATTGGAAATCCGACTAATTTTTTTAATTTACTTGAAAAAAATAACTTAATCATTAAACAAAAACTTACCTTTCCTGATCATTATGAATTTTCAAAGTCAGACATTAGAAAAATTATTAATTTATCAAAAGAAAAAGATTGTCAAATTATTATGACGGAGAAGGATTATTTTAAGAATAATTTACCCAAAGATGAAATTTTCCAATATCTCAAGGTTTCTTTGAAGATAAATAGCAAAGAGAAATTAATTAACTCTATTTTAAAAAAGATATGATCAAAACAATCAACTATTTTTTTCAAGCTATTCTAATCTATTTTTTATTTTTTATAGGATTTATTTTAGGAATTAATTTAAGCAAAAGATTATTTTCTTTTTTATTCTGCTCACTTGGGCCATTTTTCAAATCAAGAAAAATCATTTTAAAAAATTTAAATATTTTTTTCTAAAAATATTTCAAGATTAGAAAAAAACAAGATTATCAAAAAAATGTGGGAAAATTACGGTATGACTTTTGTCGAATATATTTACCTCAAAAGTTACCGAAATAAAAATGACCATATTAAAATTTATGGTGAAGAAAATTTATTTCATACTATAAATACGGGTAAACCTGTAATCTTTGTTTCTGGTCATTTTGCAAATTTTGAACTTATGTCTATGGAAATAACAAAAAAGAATGTGAATCTTGCTACAATTTATAGACCTCTTAATAATATTTTTTTAAATCCTTTCATGGAGTTTTTAAGGGAAAAATATGTTTGTAAAAATCAAATCAAGAAAGGTATAAGTGGAGTGAGAGATGCGATTGATTATATTAAAAAAAAGCACAGTATCGCACTTATGATTGATCAAAGAGTTAGTGAGGGAGAAAAAATTTTATTTTTTAATAAACTTGCTTTTACCACTACTTTGCCAGCTCAACTTGCAATCAAGTATGACTTAAATATTATTCCTGTTTTTATAAGAAGAGTCTCAAACGAAAAATTTGAAATTAAATTTAAAAATAAGGTAGATCCTAAAAATTTTAAAGATAAACAAGCGTTGACAAAGGAATTGAATTCTATTTTAGAAAAAATGATAATTGATTATCCTTATGAGTGGATATGGACGCATAATAGATGGAAACAGTAAATATCATTTTTTTAAAATTTTTAATCTTTCCTTTACTTCCTTTGGAGAAAAATAGGCCTCTTGTAATTCAACGTTCCAATAATTTAAATTCTTCAATAAAATTTTCTTACCAGAAATAGCACACAAAACATATTCTCCCTCTTCAATTATCTCAAAAAAGTTGTGCTTAAAAATAAGTTTGGCTTTTTTTTTATCCATCGATAAATTATACAATATAAAATTAGACATGAATATTGCATTAATTGGTAGCGGAGGAAGAGAACATGCTTTGTGCAGTAAATTATTTGAGTCTTCTAAGGTTAAACAAATAGTTTGTATCCCGGGTAATGCCGGAACTTCAAAAATTGCAATAAATATAAATATAGATATTCTAAATTATAAAAAAATACTCCAAGTAGTGAAGTTTCACAAAATAGATTTAGTTGTTGTTGGTCCTGAAGAACCCCTGGTGAAAGGTATTGTAGATTTTTTAAGAAAAAATAAAATAAAGGTTTTTGGTCCCTCTAAATACGCAGCTAAACTCGAAGGATCAAAAGCTTTCATGAAAAAGTTGTGTACAAAACATAATATTCCTACTGCAAAATTCAAAGTTTGTAAGAATATAAAACAAGTAAATAGTTCTCTTAAATATTTCAATTTGCCTGTTGTCGTAAAAGCTGACGGTTTAGCTGCAGGCAAAGGGGTAACAATTTGTAAAACAAAAAATCATGTTTTAAAAATTTCTGGAGAAATATTTAAAGGAAAATTTAAGTCTTCAAAAAAAAATTGTATTGGAGGAATTTCTAAAAGGAGAAGAGGCAAGTTTCTTTGTAATAGCTGATGCAAAGAATTTTAAATTTTTTGGTTCAGCTCAAGATCATAAACAAGTTTTTGAAAATGACAAAGGTCCTAATACGGGTGGTATGGGTGCTTTTTCTCCAGCACCTTTAATTAATTCGAAACTAAAAAAAAAAATAATTAATAAAATTGTAAAACCAACTTTGTATGCTCTCAAAACCCTAAAGAGTCCTTATAGGGGATTTCTTTATGTTGGATTAATGATTGTAAAAAATGAACCATATCTAATTGAATATAACGTAAGAATGGGCGATCCTGAATGTCAAGTAATATTGCCGAGATTAAAAACGGACTTGGTAAATATCTTAGTAAAAGCAGTAAATAACAATTTAAATAAGATAAATATTAAATGGTCAGAGAATAAAAGTATGACGATTGTTTTATGTTCTAATGGTTACCCAAATAATTATAAAAATAATGTTGTTATAAAAAATTTAGAAAAAATAAAAATTCATAAGAATCAAATGATATATCATGCTGGAACAAAATTATTGGATGGAAAATTAGTTTCAAATGGCGGAAGAGTTTTAAATATTACAGCTACAGGAAAAAATTTTCTTCGTATCAGAAGGAAAATAATTAAGATAATAAGAAAGATTAAATGGAAAGAAGGATTTTACAGAAAAGATATTGGTTGGAGGGTTATTAAAAATAATGCGAATTATTAGTGGAAGTTTAAAAGGAAAATTAATAAATTTTGTCAAAAACTCAACAACACGACCACTCAAAGACTCGGTAAAAGAAAATATTTTTAATATTTTAAAACATTCAAGAAAAATAAAAGTTGATATAGAAAAGTCTAACGTTTTAGATTTATATTCTGGAGTAGGATCATTTGGATTAGAATGTATATCTAGAGGGGCCAAAGAAATTACTTTTGTAGAGCAAGATAGAGTTGCTTTAGACATTTTAAGAAAAAATTTGAAACATCTTTCAATTTCTAGCCAAGCAAATGTTATAAATCAAGAAATTGAACATTTTTTGAAAAATTGTAAAAAAAAATTTAACATTTTTTTTTTTGACCCTCCATTTGCCAATGATAGTTTTAAAGAGGGTTTGGTTTTAATTAAAAAAAATAAAATATTCTCAGATAATAATATAATTATAATACACAGAGAGAGAAAAAATAATGAGAGTTTTGAAAATTACATAAATGTAATTTTGACGAAAAATTATGGTAGATCCAGATTAATCTTTGGATTATTTAACTAATTAACTTTTTTGTATATACTTTTATTTTCTCTACAGCGGGTTGATCAAAAGGATTAATACCAATTAATTTACCGACTATAATTGTCTCTACCATAAAATAAGCAAATAACTCTCCTAGAGCTTCCTCACTCAATTTTTTTACTCTAAATTCTCTGTACGGTATTTTTTTTTCCTTTAATATTTGAATTAACGCCTTTTTTTGAGCGTCTTTAATTTCATTAATATTTTTCTTTTCAAGGAAAAAATTAATATTAAATTTTTTGAAATTTAATTTTAATGGTGAGCTTTCTTTCAGACTAAAGATATGAAAAATTTTATCTTTTGGACCATCTAAATAAAGTTGTAAAAGACTATGGTGATCTTTTGGTGCGTTAGAAATTACTGGAAAAAGTCCTTTTTCCTTTTTTCCTAGACTTTCTGCTATTAACTGCTGACTCCACAGTAAGAATTTTTCTATTTCCGGCGAATAGTTTAAAAAAATTATATTTTTGATTTTTTTTGAAGACATTAAACATGATAATTTTATTGCGCTATCTTTTAGAAAGCTAAGATTTTTTTTTATTAAAAAATTTAAAATATTTTTTCTTAATTTTTGTATGTTTATACCCATTAAATATGCCGGCAATATTCCTACTTCTGATAAAACAGAATATCTACCACCGATATTTGGATTGTGTTCAACATGATATATTTCTAATTGTTTGGCTAAGTTAGATAACAAATTATCTTTCTTTTCTGAAATAATTATTAAATTTTTTGATTTTTTTTTAATGATTCTTAAAGAAAAAAAATTAGATATTGTTTCCACCGTATTTCCTGACTTTGAAATAATTATAAAAAGTACTTTATTTATTTTTTCTCTTTTTTTAAGATATAATATTTTTTTTGTATCTAGATTATCAAAAAAATAAATTTGTTTTTTTATTTTTTTTTCTAAAAAAAATTTTATAGCTTCAGATCCTAAAATGGACCCACCCATTCCTATTAAAACAATAGTTTGAAATCTTTTAAACTTTGTCAATTCATTTAATCTAAAATTAAAATTATAATTTTTATTTAGCACATTTAAAGTTTTGTTTGGATTGTCTATTTCCATCTCTAGGTCCTTGAATATTTTGTTAAATCTCTTATTAAATAAATTCCTCTGATATTTGTTTATGAATTTATTTGGAATATTATTTGTATAAATTAAGTTTTTATAAGTCACCTTTTTATTTCATTAAGAATTATTTTTTCGATAGAACTATTTTCATTAGAATCATTTTTTTTATTTTTTTTATTGGCTTTTAGTATTTCTCTAATTTTATCTTCCTCATTTTTATTATTTTTCTCTTCTAGTGAGCCAGGTTTAGGTAATTTGTTATAATCAGGGGGTAGTTCTAAAGGTTCTTTTTTTTTTACTAAAAATTCATCTGTCGTTTTTATTTTTTCATTTCTGAGGACTTTTCCTGCATCTTTAAAGCCCCCACAAGAATTTAATGTAAAAATTATAAGTATAAATAAACTAAAGTTTTTCATTTTTTAATTTTCAAATATTCCATTAATTAAATAAGCTATTATACCAGTTGTGATAAATATGTCTGCAACATTAAACGTGAACCAGTGAAAATTATTATAATGAAGATCAATAAAGTCGGGTACAGCATTATAAACTAATCTATCATACAAATTTCCTAGTGCTCCGCCAATTATTATAGAAAAAATAATTTTGTCATTTTTTTTTGACCCTAATGCAAAAAATGTTAGGACTAAAATTACTATACTTATTAAAGACGTTATTAAATTATAAATTAATGATGAATTATAACTTAAAAGTCCAAAACCAATACCGGTATTCCATATTAGATCAAAATTAATGTAATCGTTTATATAATAAGCTTTTTCATTTAGGTTATTAATTATATTTATTTTAGATACTCTATCACATAAGAAAATTATCAAAATAATTAATAAAAAAAAAATATTCTCTTTTTTAGTGAAATTATTTTTTTCTTTGAAATTAATAAACCAATTCATTTATAATAAATCAGCGCACCTGTTACAATTTTTTTCAAGTATCTTCCAACATCTTGGACATTTATTCCCTTTGGCTTTGTTCACTTCAATTTTGATTTCTTTATTCTTAGAGAGAACTTTTTCTGCTTTTGATGTGATTAGATATTCAGCTAAATCTAAATTTTTTAATAATTCATACTTATCTTTATCTACGCTTAATTTTACCTCCGCTTCTAAACTAGATCCTATTTCTTTAGATGATCTTTTTGCTTCTATTGCTATATTTGCTTCCTGCTTAATCTTAAATAATTGATCCCATTTATCATTTAATTTTTTATTTTCCCAATTTTTTGGAACCTTCACAAAAGAATATTCATGAATATTTTTTTCATCTTTATTTATCAAACTATATATTTCATCTGTGGTAAAAACTAAGATTGGAGCAAACCATTTTAATAAGCTCTCTAAAATTATGTTCAGAACTTTTACACAATTTTGTCTTTTTTTTGAATTTAAACTATCGCAATAAAGAACATCTTTTCTAATATCAAAATAAAAGGAAGAAAGATCTAAAGTACAAAAACTTAAAAGTTCCTTATATAATTTGTGAAAATTATAATTTTTCAAGCTATGTTCTACTGATTGACTAATATAAAATATTTTATGTAATATGTATTGTTCTAATTCATCAAATTCTTTTAAATCCAATTTTTCAAAATTTTGTTTTTCATAAGTGTCTTTTAAATTTCCTAACATAAATCTAAATGTATTTCTTATTTTTCTATAAGACTCAGCATGTTGAGTTAATATACTTTTATCAATTCTTAAATCTTCCGCATAATCTGAAGCGGCAACCCAAACTCTTAGAATATCTGCTCCATAATTTTTTAAAATTTCATCAGGAGAAATAACATTACCCATAGATTTTGACATCTTCATTCCTTTTCCGTCTACAACAAATCCATGTGAGAGAATGCTTTTAAATGGAGCTTTTCCTCTTGTTCCACAGGACTCTAGTAAGGATGAGTGAAACCAACCTCTGTGTTGATCAGAGCCCTCTAAATACATATCAGCAGGCCATTTTAAATCTTTTCTTTTTTCCAAAACGAAACTGTGAGTTGATCCACTATCAAACCATACTTCAACTATGTCACTTAATTTTTCATAGTCCTTTGAATTGTATTCTTTGCCTAAGAATATTTCAGAGTCATCTGTAAACCAACAATCTGAGCCTTGTTTCTCATAAATAGAAGCTATTCTATCTATTACTTTCTTATCTCTTAGAGGTTCTTTTGTTTTTTTATTTATGAAGATTGGCAAAGGAACTCCCCAAACTCTTTGTCGTGAAACACACCAGTCTGGTCTACCTTCTACCATAGATAATAACCTATCTTTTCCTTTGCTTGGATAAAAAGCAGTATCGTTAATAGCTTTGATAGCTTTATTTCTAAGTCCATTTTTTTGCATTGAAATAAACCATTGAGGTGTTGCTCTATAAATTAAAGGTGCTTTAGATCTCCAAGAATGGGGGTAACTATGATTAAGCTTATCAGTTTTAAGTAATTTATTTTGTTCTTTTAATTTCTCTATAACTATTGGATCTGC
>MDTD01074306.1_pt1 | contig 10808 bp, 7 predicted proteins | sample 811221 | NCBI WGS metagenome assembly MDTD01 (sample SAMN05326646, study PRJNA326480) | marine metagenome | isolation source: seawater | place: Pacific Ocean: South West | collected 2011
CAGGTAAATCATTAATAGGACCAATTATTTCATCTTTAAATAATTGTGAGCATTGGTTACATGACCACGTAATTGAGGAAATAATAATTCTACTTAAGTTCAAGAAAATTTCCTTAGATGCCGCTAGAGCAATAGCAGGTATACAAGTTGATTTAGATTTATATAACCTATTTATTGGAAGAGATGTCAATTTTAGAAATTACGATACAAGCAGTGTAATTTATGGTGGACAAGATAAGATTTATTCAAAAAGATTAAAATTAAAAGATGGAGATCAAATCTCAAAAAAAATTAGATCAAAAAACCCTTTTTTACTAATTAACACACACCATTTACTTATGAGCGCTAATTTTATTCAAAAGGTTTTTTTTAATAGAAATTTGATTTTTATTTCAATATCGAGGGATCCAATTACTATAATAAATAATTTTTACAAAAATAATTGGGAAGAAAAAATTTTTAATAATCCCCGAGATTTTTCGCTTACATTGTCTAAAAATCAAAAAGATTTAAATGCGTGGTTTTTGAATAAGTATGAAGATAAAAAAATGTCATTTATTGAAAAATATGCAAATTTTGTAATTGATTATCAAAAATTTCAGGCTCGTTTCAATCATAAAAATCATATACTTGTCAATTTTGAAGAGTTTATTAAAAACCCAAGTAAATACATTAAAATATTTGAAAAGAAATTTGGAAAGAAAACAAAAATAACTAATCAACTTTTGGCAAAATTTGAACTTCCAAGAAATAATTTACATCAAAATACTGAAAGAGATTTTGAAAAAGTCTTTGATTTTATAAAAGATACTAATACGAAGAATAAAATCTATAATGCAAGTAAAGACTATGCTTATTACTATAACTAAAAAGCTTATTCTTTAATCAAAAGAAAAATCTCTTTAAAAAATGAAAACATTAACGTTAAAAATAATTACAAATTTCCTTAAATTTGAAAAACAAAGTAAGTTTGATAAAATAGTATACAGTAATAGAAAAGTTTGGCCCATTATTAGATATGCAGTATTTATTTATTTATTAAATGAAAAACAGTATTCTTATGAGTATAATAAAAAAACAAAAATAAATTTAAAAAAAATTAAAACTATACTTGTTAATTCTTTATCAATGCTAAAGATATTTGGAAAGTGTGATGTGTTGGTTTATAACTATGGAAGACCACAAAAAATTGGTAAACAAACAATAAATCCTATAAAATTCTCATTATCAAAATCAGTTCCTAAAAGATTAAATACTTTTTTTGTAACAAAAAGCAATGAAAGTGATAACAAAAATCAACTGAACTTTTACATAATTTATAAATGTATTTTTACTATTTATAAATTTATTTACAGTGTGATGGGAAATACAAATATTGAAAAAAAATTAAATCATAAGATACACAAATCCTTTCAACAAAAAATAAATATAAAATCAATTATATATGATGTATTAATTCATCAGCTAACGATTGGAATAATTTTTGAAATAATATTTATTTTTAAAAAACCGAAAATAATAATTTATTCTGATAACGCAGAAATGTCAGATGTTATATTTAGGGCAAGAAAAAGAAATATAATAACAATTGATTTGCAGCATTCAATTATTTCTAAATTAAATATACTTTATCAACATAATAATAATGCTAATAAAGAGTATTTAAGCGATTTTGTTTTAACTTACGGAGAATATTGGAAACAATTTCTTTCAGATAATTATAAAAAAGTTGCAGTAGGTAATTATCTAAATGATTACTATTCAAGAAAATATTTGAACTCAAATAATTCTAAAGAAAATATTACAATTATTTCTTCAATAGTCTCAAGAGAGTACTTAATAGAGTTGGCAATCTTCTTATCCAATAAATTACCTTATAGGAAAATAATATATAAGTTAAGACCAGAAGAATATACAAATTGGAGAAAAGAGTTTCCGGATAAATTACTGAAACAAAAAAATGTAATTTTTATAGATAATGAAAAAGAGGAACTTTATAAAATTCTCTACAATTCCAGTTTTGTAATTGGAACAAATTCAACTGTTTTAATTCAGTCTTTGCCATTTGCTCAAGTTATTATAATAAAAACTGGCTTATATCACGAAATGGAGAAGCTTATTAAAGATGGTTACGTCAAACTAGCTAAAGATAACGCTGAGGTATTAAATTTCATTAGAAAAAATAAAGGAAAAAATAATAAATCTAATAAGGCTTTATATAAAAATGATTTTCCAAATAACATAAAAAATTTTTTTCTTACCTTAAATATATAAATATTCTTGATATAGTTAGCTCTATTTTCATTAAACCTTTTTTATTATAGTTACTTATATTTATTTGTTTACTATACCATCGTACTAATAAAATTTTTAAGTATTTCATAATCAATAACGTGCGAACACCTTTTCTTCTAGTATACTGATGTAGTATTTAGTAATAGTGTTTTTTTAGGTATAACTATTTTGTTAAGTAGATAAATTTTATTTTCCATTACCGATTATACAAAATTAAACTTGGTGATATAATGCTCATCAAAATTACTAATAAAGAAATTTTCAAATCTGAACTCATAAAAACTTATAAACAATAATAAAAAAATAAATTAGTTATAATTAGTATAAAAATTCTATAGTTATAATGGTATCTTTATAAGGTAGAGAAATATAAGATTTGTTCTTGTAAGTAATTCTATATAAACATTTATAATGAATATATTAACACAATTAAAAATAAATTACGGATTAGCGTACGTAGCAATTAAATACTCTATTGTTGGTATAGGCTTTTTAAGAACAATACTAGTTGCGAGCATTCTTAGTGTCAATGATATGGGTCTTTTAGCTTTTTATTATTTAATTTTAGAGTACGCGGTCATCACAGTCCCGATTGGCTCACCAAATGCAATAAATAAAGAAGTTTCTAATTTAAAAGGAAAAGATAATAAGACAAATAGTAAAAATAGAGAAGTTGTGGAAATTTATACATCTTGTATCCAAGTATTTATTTTATCATTTTTAATCTTAATATTTTCAATTTATATAATTGATAGTTTATTATTTAATTTTTTGCCAAAGGAAGTTCAAAACACTAAAGAGATTTTCTTACTAATAACATTCTTATCTTGCTTTCGAACATATGCAAATATGCATAACCGATTATGGGAAAAGTATAATAGACTTTTTTTAAGCGAGAGCGTTTATTCTCTGGTTTATTTATTGGGTATTTATATTTTCTTAAATAATGACGATAGTTATTATTTGATTTTATATGTTCTAGCATTCTCAAATTTAGTGGCAATAATTATTGCAAGGTTCTATCCGACATATATGAATTTTAGTAAAATAAATTTGGGAATTTTAAAAAAATCATCAAGTATTGGTTTTTTCTTGATGCTAAATGTAGTTATGGAATCACTATTTTGGGGTATAGATAGATTCTTTATTGCATCTGTTTTAGAACCTGATCAATTAGCCTATTTTCATTTATCTCATACATTTGCCAGAGGAATAATGATGTTCTATGCTGCAATAACATTTCTTTTTTATCCATTACTAATTAGTTTATTTACTGATTTAAAAAATAAACATGACTCTTGGGATCAAGTTATTGAGATGATATTTAAAATGTCTAGATTTTCTGAAGGCATAATGGTTTTTGCATTAATAATTTCAGTTTTGATTATACCAAAAGTCATAGTATTTTTATTACCTCAATATCCAGATCTAACAACTTTATTTCACATTATTATACTTGGTTTAACGCTTAAAGGACTTGTTTTTTTCCCAATGACTTATCTTATTGCTGTGAGTTGGCATAAATTGTTATCACTAATATCAATATTTTTTGTTATAGCAGTAGCTTTTTTTTATTGGATATTTGGAAATTTCTATGAGCTTCATGCTTTTGGTTATACTAGTATTGCAGTTGTTGCCTTCTTATTTTTTGTTAGTACGATGAGTTACCTAGCATTTACACAAATTGGTGCGAAAAATATACTTTTAATAATTTTAAAATATTACTACAAAATATTTACAACTGTTGGTATTACGATATTTTTTTTAACTCAACCAAATTACTTTACTTTAATTTCAAATGTAGGAATAGTTTTAATTTTAACAAGCTTAATATATCTTAATAATTTTAATCTAATTTTAAAGGAAACAATAATATCTATTTATAAAAAAGATAAAAACAATTTAATGAAATCTTTTAGGTAAATTTGAAAGCATTATCACATGTGTGGAATATCGGGCATAGTATCGAAAAGAAGAGATATTAATTTAATTATTAAAAACATGAATGCAGGACTTTTGCATCGAGGTCCTGATCATTGTTCAGAATATGTCTTTAACAATGTTGCACTTGGTCATACCAGATTAAGTATAATTGACTTGAATGAACGCTCCAATCAACCTTTTCATGATATTACAGGGAATTATACAATAGTATTTAATGGAGAGATTTACAATTACAAAGAATTGCAAAAAGAATTAATCAGTAAAGGTATGAAATTTAAAACCCAAAGTGATACAGAGGTAGTAATTAACGGGTATATAAAATATGGAATTGATTTTTTTACAAAATTAAAAGGGTTTTATTCTCTATGTATCTTAAATAAAAAAGCAAATAAACTATTACTTACAAGAGACTCAATAGGTAAAAAACCACTTTATTATTTTAATACTGGATCTGATTTTTATTTTTGTTCTGAACTACGTCCTCTAGTTTCAGCTTTAGATAAAATACCTAAGATAAATATAGATGGTTTATCGCATTATCTTTGGAAAGGCTACTTCATTGACACCCACAGTGGCTACAAAAATGTATTACAAGTTCTTCCAGGAGAATATTTAGAAATTGATATAAATAATTTTAATCTGAAAACAATTAAATCTAATACTAATGTAGAAATTACAACAAATGGTAAAAAATTTACCAATGCAAATGAATTAGTAGAAAATAATTTGATAGACTCAATTTCACGTAGGTTTGTTTCTGATGTTCCTGTGTCAGTGCTTCTTTCAGGAGGAGTTGACTCAAGTTTGATTACAGTATTGGCAAAAAAATATACAGACTATGAATTTGATACTTACTATCTTGGTTATGAGGATTTTGAAGATAACCTAAGCAGAATAGTGGATGAAATTAAGTTTAAACTATCTCTAAATCACTATTCAGTGAGAATGAGTCAGCCTCAAATAGGTAATTCTGTCAGAGAAATGGTAGATATATTTAATGAGCCTTTTGCTGACTATTCTGCACTTCCTAGCAATCAAATGTACAAAGAAATTAGCAAACATTCAAAGGTAGTTTTATCAGGTGATGGAGCAGATGAAGTATTTTATGGATATGAGGATGCAAAAAAATTTTTAGTTTTTTTTTACTTAAGAAAAATATTTTCAAGTAATAATCCTAATAATTTATATCAAATATATAAATACATGAATGGTGGAAATCTTAGTAAAATCTATGCTTATTTATTAGCTTTCATTTCTATTGATGGAGATGGTTTCTCCGCGACACTATCCAAAAGTGGATGGAATAAATATTATCGAAAAAAGTATATGTCAGTTGAAGGATATACATCTACTGGAAAAGATAATATCGAGTTCAGTGAAATGAACAGATTTAATAATTCTGGTGAACATATGATGGAAAAGTATGCAAACTATTATATGATTAGATTAAAGCACGATTTTATGGTTAAAGTTGATAGAACTTCTATGGCAAATTCATTAGAAGTAAGATCACCATTTTTGGATAGACAGATGATTCATAATGTTAACAAAATTAGATTAAAGAAAAATTTAGACATTTTTAATACAAAAAAAATATTAAAAAAATTATTAAAGGCTCATGATTTTTCAAGTGTTACCAAAATAAAAAAACAGGGTTTTACACCGCCTTTGAAGAATTGGATATCTTCAGATGAAGGCCTCCAAACATTAAAATCTCATGTAAATAAAAAAAACGATTATTTAGCTGAATTTTTTAACATGAATGAATTAGAAAATCTTTTTTCTTCAAAAAAAAATTTAGATTTAAATTTTAATCGTCTTTGGAATATTATGATTTTATCTGAGTGGATGAAATCAAATTATTAAACAATGAATTTGTTACATATTGCACCAATATCGAAAAATATAACGAGTGGTTTAACAAACAGTGTTTATAACTTAGCAGAGGCCCAATGTAGAAATAAAAATAAGATTGGAGTAGTAAGTTCAAAGAAATCAAAAAATTTATTTTCTAAAAATATTAAATATACTCAGATTGGAGATAAAAGTATTTTTTACCTAATTTTTTTTTTCTCAATAAAAAAAATGCTCAAGTCTTTTCATGAACCTGATGTAGTAATATTTCATGATATTTATAATCTTAGACAATCAATTTTAATGTTTAAAATGTCACTGTTACAAAAAAAAATACTTATAACACCGCGTGGAGCTTTTTCAGAAATTGCTTTAAAAAGAAGTTCTTTGAAAAAAAAATTATTTCTCACTTTTTTATTGTATCCTATTCTATCTAAAATATATGCCTTTATTGCTCTAAATATAAATGAAAAAAAACAAATCCAAAAAATAGTCAACAATAAAATTATTATTATGAGCAATGGCGTTAATGATAATAAGAGTATGTATAAAAAACTAAAAAATAATTATAAAATAAAACAAGAAAAAAATTTCATCACTATTGGATACTTTGGTAGATTTGATATACATATTAAAGGTTTAGATATTTTGTTAAAAGCGCTGTTAGATTTTCAATTAAAATACAACTCTAAAAAAATAGTTTTGAAATTAGTTGGCGACCATATTAAAAAGACCGAATATGATAGTAAGAATTTTATAAAATCTGTAAAATCAAAGCTTGTATTTCCTGAAAATTTAATAATTAAGGGTCCATATTATTCAGAAAAAAAATGGGAAGAACTATCAAAAATAGATTTATTGATTCAACCATCAAGAACAGAGGGAATGCCTAATAGTGTATTAGAGGCTATGTCAATAGGTATACCTGCTTGTGTTTCAAAACAAACTAATATGGGAGAAATAATTAAAAAAGCAAATAATGGATGGGTTATAGAGTTGAGTTCAGCAAGTATTGTGAAGTTTTTTATCGAAATAAGTAGATTTTCAAAAAAGGAACTCTTATTTAAAGGCAGAAATGGTATGAATTATGCAAAAAAATACTTACTCTGGGATAAAGTAAGCGTAAGCAATTATCGATAAATTTATCATATGAAAGAAAAATTGACTAACAAAAAACTCAATATCCTTGATTGCACATTCAGAGATGGCGGATATTACAATAATTGGCATTTTAACATATCTCTCATAAAAAAATATTTAAGTATTATGTTGAAACTTGACGTAAAAATAGTTGAGTTGGGATTTAGATTTATAGAAGAAAATGAAAGCCTCGGAATATTAGCAAATACAACAGATAAATTACTTCAAAAATTAAATATACCAAAAAAATTAAAAGTTGCAGTCATGATAAATGCAAAAGAATTTTTAAATTATTCAGATGGAATTAAAGCTGCAATTGATAAAGTTTTTAATAATGCTTCGAATTCAAGAGTTGATTTAGTAAGAGTTGCGATTCATATAGAGTCGGCAGTTCTTTGTTATGACATTTTAAAACTATTAGACAAAAAGGGCTATTCTGTTGCATTAAATTTAATGCAATCTTCCTCAGTAAATAAAAAGAAGTTAATACAAATAGTAAGACAAATTAATAAGTGGAGTTTTATAAAAATTTTGTATTTCGCAGATACTTTTGGTGACATGGATCCAGATAATGTTCGTGATATTTCGAATCTAATACAAAAAAATTTTTCAGGTAAAGTGGGTTTTCATGCCCATAATAACAAAGGAATTGCATTAGTAAATTCTTTAACAGCATTAAAGCATGGTACTACATTTGTCGATTCAACTATAATGGGAATGGGAAGAGGTGCTGGCAACACTCAAACTGAAAATTTATTACTAGAGCTTGAGACAATATCTAATAAGAAAAAAAATTCTATAAATAAGCTTCTGCCCATTCTTCTTCGAGATTTTGCAAAACTAAAAAATAAATACTGTTGGGGTACTAATCTTTATTATTATTTAGCAGCACAATATCAGATACATCCAACGTATATTCAAACTATGCTAGATGACAAAAAATACGTTGCCGAAGGAATAATTAATACAATAAATTTTTTGAAAGATATAAATTCTTCATCTTATAATGATGAAAACATGATAAGAGCTGAGACGGGTAAAATTGGGAAATTGAAGGGAAATTGGAAAGCTAAAAGTTTAAATTATAAAAAAGATATATTATTAATAGGGGCAGGTAAAAATGTAAAAAAATACAACAATGAAATAAAAAATTATATTACAAAAAATAATCCCATTGTTATTTCTTTAAATGTAAATAAGTATATAGATCCAAATTTCATTAATTATTATCTTGCATGTGACCAAACGAGAATCATTCTTGAAGCATACGATTATTCAACTTCTGAAAAAGCATTAATAGTTCCTCTATCAAGAGTTGAAAAAGATATAAAAAAACAAATAAAAAAATCAAATTTAAAAGATTTCGGTTTAAAAATAGGAAATGAAAACTTTAAAACGATAAAAACTGATGGCTGCATTCTGAAAAAACCACTTGCAATAGCATATGCACTCTCCTTTGCTAATGCTTCAAAAGTAAGAAATATTTTCTTAGTTGGCATGGATGGTTACCCAAAAAATGATCCAAATAATTTAATTATGCAAGATCTATTTGATGAGTACAATTCTTATAACTTGAGAAATATTTATGCAATTACTCCTACGAAATATAATATCAAAAAACAATATATAATTTGAATAATTATTTATGAAATATGCAATAATTATTCCAGCAAGATATGATTCAAAAAGACTGCCGGGTAAGCCTTTATTATTGATCAAAGGTGTGCCAATGTTAATTCGTACATATAATCAGTGCAAGAAAGTAAAAGAAAAAATTAAGATATATGTTGCAACAGATAGTCTTAAAATTAAAAATGAATGTATGAAATATAATATTCCTGTGATAATGACATCTAAAAAATGTCTTACCGGAACAGACCGCGTTGCAGAGGCCTCAAATAAAATTAAAGAAAAATATATTGTCAATGTCCAAGGAGATGAGCCCCTAATAAATCCTGAAGACATTTCTGCAGTTATAAGAGAGCATAAGAACAATAAAAAATTAGTGGTAAATGGTTATGCAGAAATCAGAAACATAAATTTGTTTAAAAGTATAAATATTCCTAAAGTTGTTTTTGATAAAAGAAATATGTTATTATATATGTCGAGATCACCGATACCCGCAAACAAGAAAAGGATTATGAAAAATGCGTTTAGACAGATCTGTATTTATTGTTATTCTAAAAAAGAATTAAAAAAATTTGCTAGCTATAAAAAAAAATCACCTTTAGAAAAAATAGAAGATATAGAGATATTAAGATTTTTAGAAATTGGTTCACAAGTTAAGATGTTAAGACTAAGTAACAGATCGATATCTGTGGATATCAAAGCAGATGTTAAAAAAGTTGAGAAACGGCTCTGATAAGTAATATGATTAGGATTGGAATAAATGGATTTGGAAGAATTGGAAGAGTGCTAACACGAATTATTCAATCTAGAAATAATTTAGATGTGGTAGCTATAAATGACATCAATCCTGATATTAATAATATTGCATACTTATATAATTACGATACGACATATGGTAGAAATGATGAATTAGTGAATGTAAAAGAAGATTTAATTTTTAACACTAATTTAAATATTAAAATATATAATCAAAAGAATTTATTAGATGTTCCATGGGATGAAAGTGCTGTTGACATATTAATTGACTCTTCTGGAATTAGCGAAAATTTGACTAGCTATCGTAATTTATCCGATACTATTGATCGAGTAATAATAACAAATAGTCCAAATCCGAAATTTATTGATAATGAGCTGATTTATGGAGTCAATCACCATAATTTTGATTTTGAGAAAGATTTTATAATTTCAAGTAGCATATGTGATGCTACAGCTATATCTCCTATTCTTAAATGTATTTTAGAGAAATACGAAATTGAGAATGGTTTTTTAACAACTTTACATCCATGGCTTGGGTATCAGAATCTTCTTGATGGACCTTCTAAATCTTATGCTGTGCCCGGTGAGATTTATGATAATTACGCGTTAGGACGTTCTGGACCAATGACGTTAATACCAAAAAATACATCAGCGATTATTGCAACAAGTAAAGTTGTTCCAGAGATAAAAGGAAAGTTTATATCAAACTCCTTCAGGGTTCCAACGAATATTGTATCTTCCGCCGATATGACTATAAAAATTAAGGAAAATATAAATATAGATTCAATAAAAGAAATTTTTTTAAGTTTTTCGAATAAATTTTCTGGTATCATAGATAATAATTTTGACGGTTTAGTTTCTACTGATTTTATAGGTAATGAGTATGCGTCGACTATTGATCATAGATTCTTAAAGGTTCAGGATAATTATATAAAACTTATTTGTTGGTATGACAATGAATGGGGCTATAGTTCAAAAGTTGTAGATTTAATTACGTATATTTCAAATAAATAAAGTGCAACAAATATACCTCTTTGATTTTGATGGAGTTATAAGTGATAGTCGGAAGGAACTATACAACACATCATTAAATTCATATTTAAGATTATTAAAAAAAGATAAAGTTGAATTCAATAGAAAATATTTTAATAAAATTAATCTTTATGACGAGTTTTTAACAAAGTTTGATC
>MDTD01119272.1_pt1 | contig 10808 bp, 9 predicted proteins | sample 811221 | NCBI WGS metagenome assembly MDTD01 (sample SAMN05326646, study PRJNA326480) | marine metagenome | isolation source: seawater | place: Pacific Ocean: South West | collected 2011
CGGGTACCAGGATTCGAACCTGGAACCTTCGGTTTCGTAGACCGATGCTCTATCCAATTGAGCTATACCCGCGGGGTATGGTCCGACCAGTGAGGGCCGGAGAAGCGGACAGCGTATCAGCCACAGGGGGTTCCCAACAAGCTGAGGCCCGATCGGACCCGGGTGTGGATGCCCCGAAAAGCCCGTCTTTCACCCCCGCAGAGAGCCCAAAGAGCCCCATAACCCCTTCCCCGCAAGGAGATGCTTGATCCCCGGGCCGGGTTCTGAGATACTGCTTGGCTCACGTATCCGGGCGAGGACATTGCCCAACCAACTTTCGGAGACAGGCTCGTGCCCAATACTCAGGCCAGGAAAAAGCAGATTCGTCAGGATGAAAACCGCCGCGCACGCAACCGCTGGCGCAAGCGAATCATCAAGGATCGCGTCGACACGTTCCTCGCCGCCGTGCAGTCCGAAGACGTCTCGGCCGCAGAGACCGCCTTCAAGGAATGCCAGAAGCAGTACGACCGCATCTCCACCACGAGCACGATGCATCGCAACAAGGCCGCCCGCTGCAAGAGCCGACTCTCCCGTCGACTCAAGGACCTGAAGCAGAAGGCCTCCGCCTGATCGACTCGCCCACGCGAACGCTCGATACCCAACGATTGATCCAAAAACTGGCCTTCACCAGAAGTGGTTGTCGCATGATGACTCGTCGAACAGGCGACCGAACCGACCACGAGTCGATTCTGCGATACTCGACACAACCTTCATGACCAATCGATCGCCAGCCCGACTCCAACCCACCCTTGAACCCGCCCGTGGTTCGGGTTCCGGTTACTGGGACGAGTCCCATCGACCCTGGGCGATCCTGCTGGCCCTGCTGCCGTTGATCCTCATCTGCGAGTTCGGACTGGCGACCTGGCCTGCCGACGTGCCGGCGGTCCAGGTGACCGCCCATCGAAGACTGCTGGATCTCTTCGGCACACTCACCCTGCCCCCGCCGGTCCTGCTGGCCATGGGCGGCATTCTCACAGTCGTCATCCTGCTCACCTGGCAGTCCTTCAGTCGCAGCCCCTGGCGAGCCAGCGGCAAGACCATCGGCTGGATGTACATCGAAGGCGCCGCGATGGCCCTGCCCCTGTTCGTCATGAGCCGATTCCTGCTGGCGACACCACTGGCCGCCGGCACCGAACTGCTTCACACCCTGCCCTGGTTCCAGCGGATCGTGCTGAGCATCGCCGCGGGACTCTACGAGGAACTGCTCTTCCGGATGGTGCTCATCGCGATCATCCACACGCTGCTGGTCGACCTGATCGGACTCAAGGAGATCGTCGGTCTCGCGATCGCCGTCGTGGTCTCGGCCGCCGCGTTCGCGTGGTACCACGACCCGGCCGCCATGGGCACCGTCGGCATCGTGTTCACCTCGTTGGCGGGACTCTACCTGGGCTTCGTCTACGTCGTTAGAGGATTCGGCATCGTCGTGATCGCCCACGTCATCTACGACGTGATCGTCATGCTGCGAAGCTGATCGGCTTCACGAACAGGTGACCGATTCGCCACGATCGGCCGAGGCGTACATCGTCTCGAGCACCGACTGCACACCACGACCATTCTCGCCCGATGCGTCCGGCGCCGTTCCGGAAAGACAGTTGGCGGCGAAGTTCTCGTGCTCGCGACGGAACGCCGTCCCCCAACCCTCGCCCTCGGCGATCATGTGCTTGACGTCCACCTGCTGATCGTCCATCTCGGTACCGATGACCAGATGATCGCCCCAGATGTCGAAGTGCATCGCCCCCTGCTCGCCGAAGATCGTCACACCGTCGGGCAAGGTGCCATCGGGCAGATGCGACGCCCAGGCCATCTCGAGCGACGCGGTCAGACCGGTCTTGAAACGAAGCTGAACGGATGCGCCATCCTCGACATCGAACACGCCGTCGCGATCCGGTGGCCCGGCCCACATGCTGGTGAACCGGTAGTCGTAGAGCGGCGAACCGAAGATGCTCGTCGAGACGGCATTGGCCGAGGCGACTTCGGGACGACCGGTCATGTGCATGACCAGATCGACCAGATGCGGCCCAAGATCGATCATGACCCCACCACCCGACTTTTCACGCGTGGTGAACCAGCGACCCAGCCCGGGAATGCCACGACGGCGATACATCGCCGCCCGGACGTGGTAGATGCGACCGAGCCGACCGGCCTCGATGAAGTTCATCGCCGCCTGGACCGTCGCCGCGAATCGACACACGAATCCGACCTGGAGAATCCGACCGGAGGCCTCGCGGGCATCGATGACCTGCTGACACTCGTCGGCGGTCATGGCCATCGGCTTCTCGAGCAGCACGTGCTTGCCGGCCGCCAACGCCTTGGACGCCATCGGGGCATGAAGACAGTTGGGCAAGGCCACCACGACCGAATCGATATCGTCGCGAGCCAGCATGGCATCGACATCCGTCATCGGCTCGCTGCCCCATGGTGCGGCGGCCTCGGCAGCCCGATCACCATCGAGATCGCACATGACAACGGCCGGATGCCCCGCATCACTGGCCGCCTGCGCGTGAACCTGTCCAATACCCCCGGACCCGATGATTCCCAGACGAATGCTCATATGCCTGCTCCCTTGCAGATGGCCACCTTAACAGGCTTGATGACGGGTAGCATGTCGCATCAGGGAGCACCGTGAACGAACACGTCATCATCATCGGAGGAGGGATCATCGGGCTGCTCAGCGGCCGGGAACTGCTGGCCCGTGGCCGAGCCGTGACCATCATCGATCGAGGGGATCTCCGGAACTCCGCCTCCACCGGCAATGCCGGCGTGATCTCACCCGGACACGCCCCCATCCCCACACCCGAGGTCGCCGCCAAGGCGATCAGGATGATGATCGATCCCAGAAGCCCGCTCTACATCCCACCACGACCAAGCCTCTCGCTGCTGCGATGGCTGCTGTCCTTTCGGCGTGCCTGTCGACCAGCCCACTTCAAGATGAGCAGCGAGGTCCTCGATCGATTCTCGAAACTCAGTCGCGAACGATTCGAACCGCTCATTGACGAATGCCCCGAAGCACTGCAACCCACCGGCTTCGCGGACATCGCCCTGACCCAACAGGGACGCGAGCACCTTGATCACGAAGCGGAACGACTCGCGAAGTCCGGATTCAACGTCGAACTGAGAACCGGCGATCAACTGCGGCGTGATGATGACAGCTGGAGCGACGACGTCATCGGTGGACTCGTCCAGCATGACGGCATCGTCGCGAGACCAGACGAACTGCTGGTGCATCTGGCTCGACGATTCGAAGCCGAAGGCGGCACGCTGCGGACCAATGCGACCGTTGAAACAGTGCATCGCGACAACCGTCGCTTCGAGTCGATCGAACTCGTCGATGGCGAACGCATCGGAGGCGATACCCTGCTGGTCACCGCCGGCATCTGGAGCAGCGAACTGGCTCGTGATCTCGACATCAGGATCCCCATGCAGGCCGCCAAGGGCTACCACCTCATGATCGAGATGGACACGCCACCGAAGATGGCCTCGGTCCTCAGCGAAGCCTGCATCGTGGTCAACCCCATGGGCAAGCAGGTGAGACTCGCCGGCACGCTGGAACTCTCGGGCATCAACGATCGAATGGTGCAACGAAGACTGGACATGCTCCCCAAGGCCACCAGCCGATACCTGCCCGGCGTCAGGGACGCGTCGCATCATTCCACCTGGAACGGACTGCGACCCTGCACCGCCGATGGCCTGCCTGTGATCGGACCGGTTCCACAAATGGACAACGCCTATCTGGCGACCGGCCACGCCATGATGGGTGTCACGCTCGGACCGGGCACGTCACAATTGATCGCCGATTGCATCGATGGCGAGATGTTGCCGGACTGGGCACAGCCCATGCACGTCGAACGCTTCCACTAGAGGGCTTCACGCTTCTCCCGGTAGGTCACGCCACGAGCCTGCATGCCTTCCAGAAGATTCCCGACGACATCGTCGCGATTGGCCAGACGCTCCATCGAGTACACGCCCGGTTCGTCGATGAGCCCCTGCTCGACCATGCGAGCACACAACGTGCACGGGAAGGCCGTCGTCCGGGACATGCTGGTCTGATCCTTCTCCGGATCGTAGAAATCGAGCAGGTCCCACGTCAGTCTCGTGGCCACACCGTCGATCTCCCCCTCGCCGATGACCCGCATGACCGTGAGATCGGCTTCGCCCTGATCGTACGACCAGGTCTTGAAGAGCTGTCGACACGTCACCTCGCGAGGGGTGACCATCGCACCGTTGACTTCGATGGGCGTCTCGTCGAAGAGACCGGTCTCCCGCATGGCCAAGGCCAGATCGCGATGACCCGGATACCGCATGGTGCGTTCCCGCATCATCGGAACCTTGATGGTTTCAGCGAGTGATCGCAGGCCATCGGTGTTGAAGGCCTCGAGTGTCCCGACACCTTCGAACTCGAGCAGTTCCGGCTCACTCAAGGCATCCTTGATGACCATCTTGCCGTTCTCGATGATGCGCGATGGACGCAGATACTCCTCGACGACATCGAAGGGGCTGAAGCCCGCCTTGTAGTTCCACGGCGGCTTGGGATCACGTGGGATACCACCGACCATGATGTCGATCGAATGACATGGATCGAGGAAACGAGCGGCCAGTCCCGCCTGGAGATTGCTCATGCCGGGCGCGACGCCGCAGTCGACGACGGCGATGACACCGGCCGCGACGGCCTTCTGATCCAGCTCCCAGGCATCCTCGGGCATGAAGGAGATGTCGCAGTAGTGCTTGCCCAGATCGAGGATCGCATCGAGCGTGGCGAACCCGAAACGACTGGGAAGCGCCCCCAGCACCATGTCGTAGTCCTTCACGATGCTCTTGATCAGCGAGGTGTCACCGCAATCGGCCTGGATCGTGTGGACCGCACCCGATGTCCGCGACTCGACGCGAGCCAGACGCTCGGCGGAGACGTCGATGATGGCGACTTCCCGACCCTCGTCGGCGATCAGGTCCTCGGCCATGACACCGCCGACCATGCCGGCACCCAGAATTATCATCGACTGCATCTGCACCTACTCCTTGCAAGGGATGTCCGGTCAGGCGATCCCATGACCGGGACGCCCAGTATGACGGGTTCATGCCGGCTTGGCGAGCGGTTCGATCACAGCTCCGGTGCAAGCAGACGCACCATCGATTCCCACAGTCGATGACGAGCGGTCACAGGCTTGAGTCCTTCCTCCGAAGGATCCATCAGTCGACTGTTCCAGTCCGCGATGATCTGAACATCATCCTGGTTGTAGAGCGACAGCATCACCTCGAAATTGAGGAAGAGGCTGCGACGATCGGTGTTCATGGAACCAACCAGTGCCCAGTCATCATCGGCCACGAGTGTCTTGGCATGGAACATCCCGCCCGTGTACCGGATGACCCGGCCACCCCAGTCGATGATGTGGCGAACGGCCGGTCCGCGAGCGATGTCGGCGAGCTTCTGGTTGGAGACATCGGGAATGATGATGCGAAGATCGATGCCGCGCCTGGCCGCCAACGCCAACGCCTGCGTGAGGGGCTCGTCGGGCACGAAGTACGGCGTGGTGATCCACAATCTTCGACGGGCCTCGTAGACCGCGGTGACGACCGCGTTGTAGAGCACATCGCCGGGCACATCCACACCCGAGGGGATGACCTGCGACAGGGAGTGCCCGACGGGCTCGACGACCGGGGTCGGCGAGGCGTCGAGAGTGCCCATCGTCGAGAACTGCCAGTCGTTCCGGAAGACCTCGAAGTAATGGGTGACCACCGGACCCTCCACATGGAAGTTGATGTCGACCCAGCGACCCTCCACCTCGGTCGGACCTATGTATTCCTCACCGAGGTTGCTGCCTCCGGCGATGACGTGCTTGCGATCGAACAAGGCAATCTTTCTGTGATTGCGAGTGTCACCGGATCCTCGCCAGGGACGATGGATGATCGGTATGAACCAGCTGACTTCCCCACCCGCATCGATCACAGGCTTCATGAACGACTTCTTGGTGGCATGCGAACCCAGTGAATCGATCAGCATCCGGACCTTGACGCCGGACCGGGCCTTCTCCGCGAGCATGTCGCGCAATCGGGTGCCGGTGGGGTCCATGTTGAACACGTAGGTCTCGAGCTCGATGCTCTTGGTCGACGAATCGATGAGCTCGGCAAACTTGTTCCACGTCGCGATGCCGTCCGGAAGCACCTCGAATCGATTGCCGCAACTGGGCGGCTGCATGCCCATGCCTTCAAGCAGCGGCTTGATGGATCTGGCAATACCCGAGACCGATTCGGTGTGATCATGGCAGGCCGACAAGGCCAACTTACCCTTGACCTTCAAAGTCTTGTTTAAACGTCGTGTGCCGATCATCAGATACAGCGGAATACCGATGTAGGGAGCCAGAATGATGATCACCAGCCAGACAAACGTATGGGTCCGTCGGCGGGGATCTCGGATCAGCAGCAGCAGCCCGATCCCTCCCAGTGCCCCTCCGAGTACGAAAATCAGGTGCAACCACAAAAAATCAATCATCGGAGTAGACCTCGGTACCGGAAAAAGAGCTTCATGCCTATCTAAAGGTGAACCATGCACTCTTCCGCACAATACGGATTTTTACCTCTTATCGGCACACACGCCAAATCAGAACGCATAGTGGGTTCTGAAGGCTCATCGTATGTGCCTTTCCTCGGGTCCACAGGGACCCTGGAGTCCAAATGAACCGTTTTCCCCAGATGTCAGCAATGACGGGAATTTCGCGAAAGAAAACTGGGCCAATGGAGTTGTCTCCCTTGGCCCGACCCTGGGCGTGCAGGGTTGCGGCCTCCAAGCCGCGTGAACGTCGCGATATGACCCATTCGGTTCTGGAGGTCTCTTTCTTGATCCTTTCGCACTGATGCGATTGGACGCCCGTTTTCCCCACGTCTTCGCCAAGAGCGCGAAGACACCCTCACCCAGTCGCCCCTTCCAACCAAGACACGTTGGAAGGCGCTAACGAGGAGCCTGGTCGTGCCTTCCCAACAAAGCCGTGCCAACATCGTGCTTGATCTCTTTGAGCAGTACTACCATCGAGTCTATTGCTTCTCGCGTCGGTCACTGCCCGCCGACTCCGCAGAGGACATCGCTCAGGAAGTCTTCACCCGACTTCTGAAGCTGGAAAGACTGCCGGAACTGACGATCAGTGTTTCCTACCTGATCAAGATCGCCGACAATCTGATCAAGCGACGCTACAACAAGAACCAGCGATTCAATCGCTTCCTGGAATCAGCAGAGGAGCTGGCGCCCGCCACGGTCAACCGACACGTTCCCGAAGTCGAGGTGGATCGAGCCGAGCTGAACCGCCATCTCTCCCATCTGTGCCCGAAGGAAGCGGATGCCGTTCGACTGGTCGTCTGCGAAGGCCTGAGCTATCAGGAAGCCGCAGCCTCGATGGGCGTACCCGTCTCTACGGTCAACAACTGGAAGTACCGCGGACTCCAGAAGCTCAAGGACCGGTACAACGAGCCGGAGACAGCTCAGGCCAGACTCGCCGCCTCCTGAAACCCCTGGATTCAGTACTACAAATACGCTCGGGTGTCCGGCCAGAGTTCACGAACCGACTGCTGCCTCCCTCCCTCTTACCCAATAAGCAGTCGCTGGTGGTCCAAGATCCACCTGCCTGGCCTTCTCATGACCCGATCCCCGGCTGATGTCCACAATGGACATCAGCCGGCTTTTTCATGTCTCCAGCCTCCTGAGGTGCAATCAGGGGGGCTTGACCGGTTTCAACCCCTCAATTCGGCACCTGATACCTCGAATTCGCTAGATCTACCTGTAAACTCGGAGTACCTATTCGAGGGATCTGTTTCGACTCGAGTCGCCACCGACGGGTGGCAAGAAAACGGAAGAGAAAGAGGAGTTCAAGTAATGCAATCCGCACCTAATTGCCTGGCCATGATCGGCCTGGCATCATCAGTCGCCCTTGGTGGCGCCACGCTCATGGACCAGATCGGTCCCAATGACGGCTCGAGCGAAGTCGCCAATGGCGGACTCGCCAGCCAGTATTTCGAAGCAGCCTTCTCGATCTACGACATCGCTGCCGTCGATGACTTCGATAACGCGTCCGGGCTTTCAGGAAGCAGCTTGTCCATGGTACTGACCTTCAGCACCGGCTCAGCTGATCTCGTCTCTGGTGCCCAGATCAACTTCTACTCCTCTGAAATCGCCGCTTCGCTCGACTTGGTCGGCGACGTTGCTTCAGAAGACTACGTGGGCACGCCATCCGTCAATGCGGACTGGGCAGGTGCCCTCGGTTCGACCATGTTCGATTTCCAGGCGACTGGTTTCTGGCCACTCAACAGCGGCATGAACTACGCCTCGGCCATTCCTGTCAACGAATTCAGTGCGAACGGCCAGACTTTCACCAGCGCATCAACCATTGGTGACAACAACTGCTGGCAGGCAAACCCCGCCGGCGGATTCGGCTTCGGCGCCATTCAGGTACAGCCAGCCAACCTCATGTACCGCATCAATGGAGGAAGCGGAAATCCTTGCGATCTCCCACTCTCCACGGAATGCAGTGCCGATGTCAGCGGTCCCGATGACGCCCCTGATGGAGTCGTCGACGTGAACGACGTTCTCAAGATCATCGCCACCTACGGTAACGTCGGCGATGGCACGTTCCGTCCACAGGGCGATTGCACGCCACTGCCGAACGGAGACTGCCAGGTAGATGTCAACGACCTTCTGGCCTGCATCGAGCAGTTCGGAACCGATTGTGCGCCTCGCGGCGGCTGCTGCTTCGGAGTCGACGGCTGCATCGCAGATGAAACCGAAGCGAACTGCGGCGATGCCGGCGGTGACTGGCTGGGCGAAGGCTCCAATTGCGACACCTGTGTGTCCGGTGCCTGCTGTCTCGCCGATTCCACCTGCATCCAGGCTGTCCCAGAAGACTGCTTCAGTACTGGTGGTGCCTATCAGGGTGATGGAACACCATGCGGCAACTGCCCTGCGGTTCCAGCCAACAACGACTGCGCCAACGCACAGGTCGTGAGCAGCGGATTCGTCGCGTTCGACAACACCGGCGCCACGACGACCGGCAGCGCTATCGATCCATGTGGTGACATCGGCGAAGCCCGACAGATCTATCAGGATCTCTGGTACAGCATCACCGCCACCGAGAGTGGAACACTCACGGTCAGCACCTGCGATGCAACCACTCTGGACACGGTCATCGCCGTCTACGAAAGCTGCGGCGGCAACGCCATCAGCTGCAATGACGACTTCGAGGACTGTGCCAACTTCACCTCACTGCTGACGGTTCCGAATGTCAGCAACGGTGACACCTTCCTGGTACGCATCGGTTCGTTCGCCTACGGCGATACGGCCGCCTTCGATGCCTTCATCGAGATCGCACCGGAAGTAGAAGGCGCCTGCTGCATCAGCACGACCGACTGCGTCGAGCTGACACCTACCGACTGCACGGCATTCGGTGGCACCTATGAAACAGGCGACTGCGCAACCGTCAGCTGCGGCTGGGCCGGATGCCAGTCCGGCGACACCCCCGAGGGTGTTCCATGTGCCGAGGATACGGACGCCGCCGGTGCGGCAGCCGACCCGAATGGCGGCCTCAACTCCAATCCGGCCTCCTACGGTTCGATCTCGATCAACGAGACGATCTGTGGCTCGGCCTCGACGTTCACCTGCCTCGGCTGTGCCGATGACGGTACGGACCTGACATACCGTGATACCGATTGGTATCTCTTCGACAACCTCGATGGCGGCACGTACACCATCACGGTTGGAGGCGAAGGACCGCTTCTGTTCGGCATCGTCGATCTGAATGCCGTTGCATTCGTCTCGAACGACTTCTCCGACCCAGGTGCGGAGGAGACACTGACAGTCACCCTGCCAGCAGGCAACAACTACTGCGTGTTCGTAGGACATGACTTCAATGCAGGCTTCACTACGCCATGCAACACCAACCAGGACCAGTACACGGTCCGACTGGAAGGCGAAGCCGCCCCAGCAGCAGCGTGCTGCGTCGGCGACAGCTGCATCGGTGATCTTTCACCGGCCGACTGTGCCAGCCAGAGTGGCAGCTACGTCGCCGGCGAATCCTGTGATGCCGGATACGTATGCCCGATTGCCTATGAACCATGCCAGAGCGGGTTCGCACAGGATCCACTTGATCCTTCAGGCACATGGACAGCCGGTACCAGCGACTCGACCATCGGCTACTTCCGATACGAGTCCATCGCCGGCGTACCAAGCGTGTCCTCGGTTCGGGTGTACGGCATCACGCTGTTCTTCTCGGGCTCCTGGACTGTCTGCGAGAACCTCGACATGGTGTTCGATCTGGGCACCTACAACGCCGATGGCAGTGGATTCCCGGTTACGGCCAATCCAATCGCCGAGGCGAGCAGTGTCGCTGGCAACCAGGCCATCACCGATCTCACATATGCGGGCGTCTATCCGCTGAGACGGTTCGACCTGGCCCTCGACAGCGCCGCGGGTGATCTTCTGAAGATCAACTCCAACTCGGCCGACTGCTGGTTCCTTTGGATGTCGTCTTCGGATTCAACCTCCGGTTCAAGTGTTCTTGAAAATGGCGGTGCCTTCGAACTGTCGACCTTCGACCTGAACTTCTGCATCACTCCTTGATGCCGAACCAGGACGACTGACTCGTCAATACAACCCCCCGATCCTCCGGATCGGGGGGTTTTTTCGTGCGGATCCTGCGTTCGAAATGGATGCCTTGCCTCGGCTGGGCAGGTTCAACGGAAGCGAGCCGCTGCCATCACTGCTGCTGTTGCTGCTGCTGGGAGGCGGCATCGCTACC
>MDTD01102066.1_pt1 | contig 10807 bp, 9 predicted proteins | sample 811221 | NCBI WGS metagenome assembly MDTD01 (sample SAMN05326646, study PRJNA326480) | marine metagenome | isolation source: seawater | place: Pacific Ocean: South West | collected 2011
AATATTATATATAGAAATTACAAAAAAAAACCTGATTTTAAGGAACTTTGGGAAATAAAAAAATTATGTATAAAAACAAAAAGAAAATTTTTTATTGCTGAAAATATTAAAATAGCATTACGGTTAAATGTAGATGGAATTTATATACCTTCTTTTAATAAAAGTTTTGAAACAAAATACATTAATAAAAAAAAATTAGAGGTCTTAGGATCAGCTCACAATTTTAAGGAGTTAAGTTTTAAAATTAGACAGGATATTGATAAAATTTTTATTTCGCCAATATTTGAAATCAAGAAAAAAAATTCTTTTTTGAACGTAATAAAGTTCAATTTATTAAGTAAATTCTCTTCTGTTGATACTATTGCGTTAGGTGGAATTAATAAAAAAAACATTAATAAATTAAAAATGGTTAATTGTGTCGGCTTTGCTGCTATAAGATATTTTAAAAATGAGTAGTGATTCAAAATTAGACGTTCAAAAATTAATAAATTTTTTTAATGCTGGTAATTATAATAAAGTCTTAGAACTTTCTAAAAACATAATTAAAAAAAACCCTAATTCTGATTTCGTTTATAATATAGCGGGTATGTGTCATCAAAAATTTAATGATTTTGAAAACGCAGAAATTTTTTTTATGAGAACTTTGGATATAAATAAAAAAAATGTTAATGCTTTAACAAATCTTGCAAATAACTTTAAATACAAAATTAATTTTAAAAAAGCAAAAGAGCTTTATTTAAAAGCACTGGAAATTAAACCAAAACATTTACCTGCTTTGCTAAATTATGGAAACTTAGAATTCCAATTAAATCAAACGCAAAATGCATTAAAATTATTATTAGAGGCACTTGAAATTAATAAAGATACTATTCCTGTACATTTAAACTTAGCTATCATTTATCAAAGTATAGGAGAATTTGACAAGGCAATTAATCATTTAAAGAAAATAGATGAATTAGACTCTACATTTACTAGATCAGATAAAATGATGAGTTTATTGATAAATTATAAGGATAAAGACAAAGACAATCACTTAGATAAGATGATAGAAAAATTAAAAAATCTAAATTTGAGTGATGATCAAAAGATATATCTCTATTTTGGGATAGCCAAAGCTTTAGAAGATAAAAAAGAATATAAAAATTCGTTCGAGTATATTAAGCTAGGGAACAATTTAAAACATAAAAACTCAAAATATAAAATTCAAAATGATGTGGCGAAAATACAAAGTATAAAAAGCTTTTTTAAAAAATACAATTTTGAGAAAAACCATATTAAACAAAATAAATACCAACCAATTTTTATTTTAGGTATGCCAAGATCTGGCACTTCGTTGGTTGAGCAAATAATTTCTTCTCATAAAAATGTTTTAGGATTAGGTGAATTAAATTTTTTTAATAATTTGTCAAATAGTGAAATATTTTTTAAAAATAAAGATAGCTTTGATTTGGAAAAAAGTGTCAAACATATCAACCAAAATTATATCAATATTATTGAAAGTTATAAGATTGAAAAAAAAATCTTTACCGATAAAACGTTACTTAATTATAATTGGATTGGTTTAATCAAACTTTGTTTTCCTAATGCAAAAGTAATAAATTGTCTTAGAAACCCTAAAGATAATTGCATTTCAATATACAAAAATCTTTTTGATCATGAAGGCGATTGGTGCTACAGCGAAGATGATTTGGTACAATATTATAAATTATATTTAGAAATAATTAGTTTTTGGAAAGAAAAAATACCTAACTTTATATACGAAATTCAATATGAGAATTTAATTATTGAATCAAATACTGAAATTAAGAATTTAATAAATTTTTGTGATTTAGAGTGGGATGAGGGTTGTTTAAATTTTTACAATAACAAAAATTCGATAAAAACTCTTAGTGTTAAACAGGCAAGAAATAAAATATATCATACATCTATTAATTCTTTTGAAAATTTTAACAAATATTCAAAAGATCTATTTAAAAACCTTTAAAAAAAAACGGCCCCATAAAGGGGCCGTTAATTTAATACAATTTAGTTACTTAATTAGAATGCAAGTAATAAACTAATTTCAGTATGTTCTACTGATGCATTAGAAGTATTTCCACCTTTGTTATCAGTTTCTGCATTTAATAATCTTACAGAAGCTGAACCCATAGTGTACGATGCACCGATACCTGTAGTTTCTTCAGTAACGTTTGTTCCACCACCAGTTTTATCAGTTTCGTTGTCCATCGTGTTATAAGATATCGCAAAGTTATCATTTACGTTAAATGATACACCCATGATATCAATATTGTTCGATGTTGCACCAGCTGAACCACCGTTTTTAGATGATTTTTGCATAGCTACTGTTACAGGACCTGCTGCGTAAGACGCATAACCAGTTGTAAAAGTAACATCTGTTCTTAGAGCTTGAGATGCAATGTAAGCAGTGTCTTCTTCTTTACCATGACCAAAACCAACTGATAGACCTTCTAAGTAAGGTACTGCAGCTGTTACAGCATAGTTATATCCACTTACTGTAGTTTCACCACCAGTGTTTCCACCGTCACCTGTACAACCACCTTGGTCAGTTGTAGATGAGCTGTGACCTGGATCGATCTCTAATGATACAGATACACCTGCAAAAGTGTTTTTGTAACCAATTACGTTACATCCACCTGCAGCAGCTAAACCATTGCTAGCACCTGTGTATGTCCAGATTTCTTCGTAAGCGTAAGGAGTTTTATCATCAATTGTTGATACACCAAACTCACCAACACCTTGGTCAAAACCAATTGTTCCCATATCACCCATGTCTAACATTAGTGATGAAGAAGCAAAAGTTTCTGACGTATTTGAGCTAGCTTGTCCGCTGTCTCCGATTACTGCTGTGTATGTTGCAGTCATTCCGTTAACATCACCTGATCCAGAAAACGTAAGTGCATTTCCTCCACCAAATTTGTTACCGTTTGTACCTTCAACACCAGAGTAAGTCACTTCAGTTTTACCAGATACTGATACTTCTACTGCGTTTGCAGAAAAAGCAACAAGTGATCCAGCTAAAGCCGAAAGACCTATTTTCTTCATATTATTCATAATTTATCCTTTGTGTTAAATTAATAATTATTAATTATGATGAGCCTATTTAACATTTTCATGCTCAATTTATTCAAACTTCGTCCAATTATTGTTAGAATATTTCCAAATGTTGCAAAAATACCACATTTTTATAAGGTTTTTCGCAGGTTTTTGCTTATAATGGCCCAAAATTTAAGATAAAAAACGCTACTTAAATTTTGCTTTTATGAAAAAGAACATTTCAATATCTCTAATATCCTTTGTAATTTTCATTCTTTTAAGTTCATGTGGAATTTATAAACCTTCAGATGCTAGGAAAGTTTCACCCAATGATATGGAAAGAATAAAAGCTAATCAGGCAGCAGGTAAAGGGCTGAGATTAAATAAACTTTTGGATAAGAGCAAGGGTGGTGACTTTCAATTTGCCAGCTCAAATGAGATGTGGAGAGCTACAATTGATGTTTTGGATTTTATTCCATTATCTAACGTAGATTATGGGGGTGGTGTTATTATAACAGATTGGTACATTTCTGACACTCAAGAAAATCAATCAATTAAAATTATGGTTCAGTTCTTATCTAATGAACTAAGAGCTGATGGTTTAAAAGTAATAATTTACAAAAAAAATTGTGATATTGAAAAAAATTGTGAAACTTCAGTATCAAAATCAAAACTGGAGAATGAAATTAAATCAGCTATATTAAAAAAAGCGGCCTTATTTAAAAAAGAAAAATCAGAAAAGAAACAGTAATTATATTTAATTAATGGAAAATTATAACTTCAAAGTTATAGAAAAAAAATGGCAAACTTTTTGGGCAGAAAATAAATCTTTTAAATCAAACCCAGACAAGTCTAAAAAAAAATTTTATTGTCTTGAAATGTTTCCATATCCATCAGGCAAAATTCATATGGGACATGTAAGAAATTATACAATTGGAGATGTTCTTGCCAGATTTAAAAATTTAAACAATTTTAATGTTTTACATCCAATGGGCTGGGACTCTTTTGGAATGCCAGCAGAAAATGCAGCTAAACAAAATAATTTAGATCCGAAAAAATGGACTGAACAAAATATACAAACAATGAAAAAACAGCTAAAACAACTTGGAATTTCCATAGATTGGGACAGAGAAATTTCAACCTGTTCAGCTGATTATTATAAACATCAACAAAAAATTTTTCTGAACTTTTATGACAAAGGTCTCGTTTATAGAAAAGAAAATTACGTTAATTGGGATCCTGTTGATCAAACAGTTTTAGCAAATGAGCAAGTTATAGATGGTAAGGGATGGAGATCAGGCGCTTTAGTGGAAAGAAAAAAATTAAATCAATGGTTTTTTAATATTAACAAGTTTGCAGATGAATTGTTAAATGGTTTAGATAATTTACAAAATTGGCCAAATAAAGTTAAAACAATGCAAAGTAATTGGATCGGTAAGTCTTTTGGATGTGAAATAGATTTTAAAATCGAGGGAAATGACCAAGTTAAAAAAATAAAATGTTACACTACTAGACCTGATACTCTCCACGGATTTTCTTTTTTAGCTATCTCAGTTGATCATCCATTGTCTAAATACTATGAGAAAGACAAAAATTTTATTAAATTTAAAAAAAACTGTTCTAAATCAGGCACTACTGAGGAATCAATTGCGCAAGCAGAAAAGCTAGGTTTTAAGACAAACCTGCTAGCTATTAATCCCCTAGATAATGAAGTTAAAGTTCCTGTATATTTTGCAAACTTTGTATTAATGGATTATGGCTTTGGAGCTGTATTTGGATGTCCAGCACATGATCAAAGAGATCTTGATTTTGCTTTAAAATATGATCTTAAGATCAAAACCGTAGTTAAACCGATTGATGAGTCAGATGATTTTAAAGTTTTGAAAGAGGCATATACTGGTCCAGGGGAATTGATAAATTCAAAAACATTAAACGGTCTTAAAGCTCCAGAGGAATCTATAAAAAAAACAATTCAAGTCCTCGAAAATAAAAAACTTGGGAAAAAAAAAATCAATTTTAGATTAAAAGATTGGGGAATTTCTCGTCAAAGATATTGGGGTTGTCCAATTCCTATCGCTTACGATAAAAATAACAACATAGTAAAAGTTCCTGAAGAAAAACTACCAATAGTTCTACCTGAAAATATTAATTTAAATACCCAAGGTAACCCTCTTGATCATCAAGATAATTGGAAAAAAATTACTATTGAAGGTAGAGACTGCACCTTAGAAACTGATACTTTAGATACTTTCGTAGACTCATCTTGGTATTTTTTGAGATTTTGTTCACCAAATAATAATGACTTGCCATTTGATTTAGAAGAAGCTAATTACTGGATGCCTGTTGACCAATATATTGGTGGAGTTGAACATGCGATACTCCATCTTCTTTATTCACGTTTTTTTTTAAAAGCAATAAATTACAAAACAAACAAAATTAACTCAGATGAACCATTTAAAGGATTGTTTACTCAGGGTATGGTATGTCACGAAACATATAAAGATGAAAATGGAAACTGGTTAAGTCCAGATGAGGTAGAAACTAAAAATGGAAAAGATTATTTTATTAAAAATCATCAAAGTAGAAAAGTATTTGTTGGTGCAGCTGAGTCTATGTCTAAATCTAAAAAGAATACTATTAATCCTCAAGATATAATTGAAAGTTATGGTGCAGATGCCGTTAGAATTTTTATCTTATCCGACAGCCCACCAGAGAAGGACATACAATGGTCTGAACAGGGCATGGTTGCTTCTTACAAATTTATAAATAAATTTTGGATATTAAATGAAAGATTAAATCAAATATTTAGTAAAAAGCCCGAGGAAAAAAATAATGAGATCGAAATATTTGTAAATCGAATTATAAATAAAATTGAATTAGCTCTTGAAAATTTTAAATACAATTTAATAATAGCTGTTTTTCATGAAATTTATAGTTTTCTTTTTAATTTAACTAAAAAAAATAAAAATTATTCAAATTTAAATATAGCTTACCAAAAAATTTTGACAGTTATGATTCCGATAGTTCCGCATTTTGCAAATGAATGTTTAGATAAATTAGATAAAAGAAAAGATTTGAGCTGGCCGATATTAGAAAAAAAATTTTTAACAACTGACACTGTTGAAATTGTAATCCAAATTAATGGGAAAAAGAGAAATTTAATTACTATTGAGAAAAATTTATCTAAAGATACCATTTTAGCTAAAATACAAGAAAGCAATTTAGTTGATAAGTACTTAAAAGATAAAGATATTATCAAAACAATTTATGTTGAGAATAGGCTTATTAATATAATATTAAAATGATGAAAATAATTTTAGCCACATTTTTATTTTTTCTTACAAGTTGTGGATTTAAACCCATGTACTCAAAGGATACTTTAAAAAACTATTACTTTGAGGAAATAAAATTAATTGGAAATAAATCTATTAATCAAAAATTAACTAACTCTGGTATACTTATAGAAGATAGTAAAATTCAAAATAATAAAAAATTAATAATTAAGTCGAAATTAACTATTTTGGAAACCTCAAAAAATTCGGAGGGATTAGTCCAAACATATAGATCAATCTTAGATACTAATTTTACTTTTTTGGAAAATGAAAAAATTATCAAAAATAAGAGTTTTAATAAATCTTTCTCATATCCTACTAAAGATAATAGATTTGAGTTATTAGAGTATCAAAATACGGTAGAAAAAAATCTCACTAGCGAAATTATAAAAGATATAATTATATTCCTTAATATAAATGATAATTAAATATTTTGACTTAAAAAAAACTGATTTAAGGAAAATAAATTTATTTTTATTATACGGCAAAAATAGAGGGCTGATTGAGGAAACAATAGATAAGATCTTAAAGCCAAATTTTTCAAAAAATATAAAAACTTATGATGAACATGAAATCATAGAAAATTCAGATATTTTTAAAGAAGAAATTTTAAATAAATCTTTTTTTGAAAACGAAAAATTAATTATTATTAACAGGGTTTCAGATAAAATATTAGAAATTGTTGAAGACATCAAAGAAAGAAATATTGAAGATATAAAAATAATTTTTAAATCAGGAGTTCTAGATTCAAAATCAAAAATAAGAAAATTTTTTGAAAAAAATAATGATTTAATTGTAATTCCTTTTTATGAGGATAACAATCAAACATTATTAATCATCGCCAAAAAATTTTTTGATGAAAAAAAAATAAAACTGTCCTCAGAAACAATTAATTTAATAGTTGAAAGATCTAGAGGTGATAGAATAAATCTTAGGAATGAATTAGAAAAAATTTTTAATTTTGTTCAATCTAAAAAAAATATAGATATTCAAGACATAGTAAAATTAACTAATTTAGCTGAAAATCATAGTATATCAGAATTAGTTGACCAGTGTCTTTCAAAGAATAAAAAGAGGACTTTAAATATATTAAACGAAAATAATTCATCTCAAGAAGACAATATTTTAATAATCAAAACCTTTCTATATAAACTTAAAAGATTAAAAAAGTTAAAAACTGATATTGATAATAACAAAAAAATAGATAGTGCTATCTCATCCTACAAACCACCAATCTTTTGGAAAGAAAAAGAAATAGTTAAACAACAATTAAAAAACTTTTCATTAATTGAAATAAAAAAATTAATCAAAAGTGTAAATGATTTAGAAGTTTCAATAAAAAAAAACTCACAAATATCAAATCAAATTACCTATAATTTTATAATTGAAAGACTAGAAGCGCCTAATAATAAGATTTAACTATTTCAATTATCTTATTAAGTTGATCAATATCTTTATATGTAAAGATTATAGAACCTTTATTTCTTTTGTTATTTTTTATCAAAACGTTTAGGCCAATTTTATCACTAATTTCTAGTTCTAATTTTCTTATATTCGGATCTTTATTCTTTATAATTGGAGACTTTTTGCCTTTGAAGATTTTAACAAAATTTTCTGTCTGTCGAACTGATAATTTTTTTTCTAAAATTTTATGTGCTATATGTAACGAGTTATCGAGTCCTACTAAAATTTTAGCATGTCCAGTAGTAAGTTTTTTTTCTTCAATAAGTTTGAGAACCTCTCTAGGTAAATTTAACAATCTTAGGGAATTAGTAATGTAACTCCTACTTTTACCAATAAATCTTGAAACCTTTTCTTGATCATAAGAAAATTCATCAATCAACCTTTTATAGCCTTGTGCTTCTTCAAGAGGATTCAGATCATTTCTTTGAACATTCTCTACAATGGCAAACTCTAAAGATTTGAGATCATCTGCTACCGTTATAACAGCTGGAATTTCATGAAGGCCCGCCCTCTGGGCAGCCAACCATCTTCTTTCACCTGCTATAATTTCATATTTAGAATTTTCTGTTTCTGATTTCCTAACAATAATGGGCTGAATAACTCCTCGCTCTCTGATAGAATTTGCCAAATCATTTAAATTTTCCTCTTCAAAATTTTTTCTAGGTTGATATTTGCTGGGTACTATTTCGCTTAAGAGCAATTTGTCTTTTTTATTTTCTTCTTTCGTTTCCCCTATCAATGATGACAAGCCCCTACCCAATCCTTTTTTAATTTTTGAGTTCATTAAGCTGCACTCCCTACGCCATTTTCCTGATTTATAAATTCATCAGTAAAACTATAATAAGACTTACTTCCAGGACAATTTTTATCATACACTAAAACAGGTACACCGTGAGATGGCGCTTCCGATAACCTAACATTTCTAGGAATAACAGTTTGATATACTTTATCTTTAAAATAATTTCTTGCCTCAGTTTCAACTTCTGAAGATAATTTATTTCTTCTATCGTACATTGTTAAAAGTATTCCTTGAATCTCTAATTTTGGGTTTAGATTAGCTTTTATTCTTTCAATTGTTTTCATAAGTTGAGTTAAGCCCTCTAAGGCAAAAAATTCAGTTTGAAGTGGAACAAGTAATGAATTTGATGAAACTAAAGCCATTACTGTTAGTAAACTTAAAGAAGGAGGACAATCTATGAGGATATAATCATATAATCCTCTAGAATCATTTAAATACGCAGTTAATTTAGCCTTTAAAATAAAGGCTCTATCATTATCGCCGGCCGTTTCGACCTCTAAACCTGACAAATCAACATTTGAAGTAATTAAATCAAGATTTCGAAAGCTAGTTTTCTTAATAACATTTGAAATTGAAGTCGTGCCATTAAGAATTCCATAGATTGTTTGATCTGATTGCTCAGTATTTGATAATCCCAATCCTGTTGTTGCATTTCCTTGAGGATCAAGGTCTATTACTAAAATCCTTTTGCCTTGTTGTGATAAAGCTGATGCCAGATTTATCACTGTCGTAGTTTTTCCAACCCCACCCTTTTGATTTATAATTGAAATTATTTTCATAAAATTTTTTTTCTAATCTTTTTAATGTTTAATATAAATGAGTCTTTACTTGTAATACTTTTTTTTTCTTCATAATCCAAATCCCACTTCTCGAGGGTGTTTTCTAAAATTTTATTTCCTGTAGCTCCCATAAATAAAATTAAATTTTCAAATTTTTTAAAATTTTGATTTACTAAATCAAGAATTGTTGGCAATGGTTTAAATGCTCTTGACATTATTGTTCCGGTTTCAAGATTTTTAATTTTAAAAATGTCCTTTTGAATTACCTCTGTGTTTAATTTTAATTTTTTTGAAACATCTTTTAAAAAAACACATTTATGGTAGCTTTTTTCATATAAGCTTATTTTCATATCATTTTTTAATTTTTTCATCACAATAGCTATAATTAGCCCAGGCATACCACCACCTGTTCCTAAATCGTAGGTTGTATTGTGTTTTAAATTAACAAATTCAATGATTTGTGCAGAATCTATTATATGGCGTTCTCTAATCTCCTCTTTTTTATCAATTTTTTTACTTATAATGTTAATTGCCTCATTTTTTTTTAATATCATTGATATTAAGCTTTCAAATTCATTACAAGTTTCACGTGAAACATTTAAATTCGGAATTTTAGAGTAAATATTTAAAATTTGATTATCCATTAAGCTATATGCTTAATAGACTTTCTTTTGACGTGTGACAACAAAATATATACAGCCGCTGGAGTAATACCATCAATCCTAAGAGCTTGACCCATAGTTTTAGGCCTAATTTCCTTAAATTTAGCTTTTACCTCATTAGATAGACCAGAAAATTGGTCATAATCAATATTTTCAGGAATTGATAAATTCTCATCCCTCTTAAAAGCAAGAATATCAGCTTTTTGCTTTTTTAAATATCCCCTATAATGTGAGTTAATTTCAATCTGTTCATCAATATCGGTACCATGATCTAAAATTTCAGGCCATATATCTCTAATTTTACTCATATTAACGGATTTTTGAGTTAAAATTTCTTCAGCTGATCGGAAAACACCATCTTTGGCTATTTTAATTCCGAATTTCTCAGCTTTAGTCGGAGAAATATTCAAATTAGACATCTGCAATGTTATTTTGCTTAATTTTTCAAATTTGTCCTCAAATATCTCTTTTCTAATGTCAGTAATTAATCCAATATTTATTCCTTTCTGAGTAAGTCTAAGATCAGCATTATCCGATCTTAGACTTAATCTATATTCAGCTCTAGAAGTAAACATTCTATATGGCTCAGCAACACCTTTGGTTACTAAATCATCTATCATTACCCCAATATATGCGTCTGATCTATCAAGAATAAAAGGCTCCATTTTTTTAAGTGAGAGGGCAGCATTAATGCCAGCTATAAGACCTTGGGCTGCA
>MDTD01174055.1_pt1 | contig 10807 bp, 7 predicted proteins | sample 811221 | NCBI WGS metagenome assembly MDTD01 (sample SAMN05326646, study PRJNA326480) | marine metagenome | isolation source: seawater | place: Pacific Ocean: South West | collected 2011
CAGACAAAGCAACACAAATCCCGTGTGCACCTTACACCACAGCACTATGCTCAGCAAGATGGCCGCAACCAATAACGGCCCACCATAAGTCTTAGATGGGTTTCCTGCAGAGGAAAAGTTGAGATAATTGCGCGGCATGTCGCGGTGGCCCAGACGATAGAAGTAAAGTATGATGCGGTTGCCAAACAAGATGGTAGAAAGCAGTGCTGTTATGGCACCACACAGTGCGCGAAAGCTGATCGAGTCAACTAGACGCATAAAAGACAGCGAGGCGTCTACGTCTTGCAGGTACTCACCCAAATAATAAATCATACGCCTGTTGCGTTTCGACTGGAGAGTTCGCCGTCGGATTCAACTTGTCGGGCGAGTGAACGAAGGGACTCACTGAGTTCATATGTCGGCCTAAAATGGGGTGAAGAAGTCAAAATATGCTTAATTTCCCGCGCAACTTCTTGCGGTACTAACACCCCGCGCTCAACACCCCTGGCCAACGCCGATACAACACCTTGGCGAAACTGCCAATTTACATGTTGAAAAAATGGCTTCATATGGGCGAGAATCTGGCTACTAGTAGCTATGTTTCCAAGCGCGCCCAACGCCTCAACTACTACGGCAGGAGAGGCGTCCTTGAGCGCTTTTATGAGCACTTGCTCAGTAGATGAGTTGCAATTTGCGCACTGTCCCAACAGGCGCGCAGCAGCGGCGCGGACTTCAAAATAGGGATCCTCTACGAGTGCGCGCTGGAGCGTATCTCGCGTCCGATCATCCGCCACTCCGAGCAAGCTGACACCCCATTCTACAACGTTTCGGCGGAGAATACCCCCATGGTAGTAATCTCCGCCTACCAGCCGTGGCAGTGCAGCAATGGGCGTACGGTCTGAAAGAACTTCTAGCAGCAGATTGCGCTGGGCCTGGTAGTTGAGTAGCCCGACTAATTTAATCCCCACGTTTCGTCGCCCAAGTGGAATTTCACACCATCCGCGCGAAACTAGTAATCGGTCGGCCTGATAGCGCATATAAGCGACATCGCGCTCTGAAAGCAACTCCAGTCCACCCGCTTGATCTACGCAATTACGCACCCAACGCATGAGCGCGTTGGGGTCTGAAGGGGGTCCCCCCCGACGCCGAGGAAACTCTAAGTAAGGGGAAGCACCTCGACGCTCAGCAGCAATCTGTCCAATTTCTTCAACAATGAGAGACAGGCTGTCGCGCCGCGGAACCGCAGCAGCGGCGCCTGCCATCGCTCCCAAACGGCTTTCATCTTCTAGCAGCGAAAGAATGCGTTCTGCCAACGCGCTCCCTTCCAAACCACTTTTGATTTGGCCGCCGTCCCAGCAAGCGCGCTGGTACAAGACCTCTGCGGCACCCGCTTTTTCCATCTCTCGGGCATTAGCCGCCTGGTGATCCTCGGCAGACGTGGGCAGCGGAACTATGAGAGCGGGCTTACCGACAATTCCCAATTCCGTAAGCGTACCAGCCCCTCCCCTGCACAAGACTAAATCAGCGGCAGCGAGGGCCTGATGAATATTGTCCATGTATTCAAAAGGACGATACCAACGTTCCACGCCGGGTATCCCCAGCGCTTCTACCGCAGCACGCGTATCGACCACCGCATTATAGGCGTGGCTCTGGTGCTTTCCCGTAATGTGAAGAACGCACAGATCTTCGCAGGCTTGCAGATCGGGCAAAGCGTCGACCAATGCTTCGTTTAGAACACGTGCGCCTCCCGATCCACCAAAAACCAACAGCACCTTCTGGCTCGGATTCAACTCGAGCGCACTGCGCGCTTCAGCGCGATCCACTTCAACAAACTCGCGCCTGACGGGATAGCCAACTACGGAGACCCGCTTCATGTCAAACCAGCGTCCCGCCTCCTCAAAAGCAATCCCGATTCGGTGGGCGAGTCGACCGACAACCTGATTGAGCATCCCCGGATGAGCGTTTGGCTCATAAAGGAAAATCCGGGCCCTTGATAGGCCTATTTTCTGTAGTAAACCATGAGCAAAAAGAATGGGTGCACTCACATAGCCTCCCGTGCCAATAAGAACGTCGGGACGGAAACGCAGTAACAGCAGAGCGCTCTGCAAAACACCCCATGTCAGCACCAGGCCAAAGACCAGCAGAGACCACGGCGAACGGGAACGGGGAAAGGGTCGGGAGCGCACAAATCGAATGGGGTAGCCGCGATTGGGGACGACCCAAGACTCGAGTTTATCCGCCCTTCCCACGTAGAGAAATTCGGCCTCAGACTGCCGACGTCCGAGTTCGTCGGCAATAGCGAGTGCGGGATAAACGTGCCCCCCCGTGCCACCTCCTGTCAGTAGGTATTTCATCGTTCCAGCGATCTAAAACCGGCGAAAAATAAGAGGAACAGCGCGTTTATTTCAACCACAAAAAGGGTTTCCAAGACGACCGAAAAAAAGACGTAAGCAAATATATATACAAAATTTATGGCTGTCTAACGACAACCGTAGCACACTTGACATATAGAGTAGTAATCATTTTTTTTGATAAAAAAACACCCCAAGCTGAGACAAATATCATGGATAACTTATCTGTTCCCCTTACCGCTGCCCAAGTAGAGTCTTTCCACAACGAGGGATATTTAGTCATACAGGATCTACTGACTCCAGAAGAAGTAGTAACCTTTGTAGACTATGAAGCCCAAAGCGAAAGGCCGGAACTGCCCGACCTACAGCAGCACAAAAACGACACCCAGTGGGGCCACCTCGCTCACCACCCGCGCATCGCTGATATCGTGCGACAACTCTGCGGCCCTACTCCCCGTATCGTCCAAACTATGTATATGGATAAAGCACCTTCCGGAGGTACGGGCGTCGCCCTGCATCAAGATTCCCACTACATCCGCAACGAGCCCAACACGCTAATGGCCTGTTGGATAGCACTAAGCGATACTGACGGAGAAAATGGAGGTCTTTGCGTTGTGCCCAGCAGTAACCGAAAAGGGCTGTACGAATTTGAACGCGTGCGAGACACAGACGAACACGCCTCTTGGGAAAAAGTTTACCCAATGCGCGACCGGAGTGGAAAGGCGTGGGACGAGACCATGCACTCCTTTGATATTACCGGCTTAGAGACAGAAAGCATTGTGCCTCTGACTATTCCGAGTGGATCAGGCGTTTTTTTCACGGGCATGACGATACACGGCTCTTTTGCTAACCGTTCAACCGACAGACCTAGACGTGCTTTTGCGACCCATTTTATTCAAGAAGGCACTTGGATTTACCGACAAGACCTGCAGGATACAACTCCACTGCACTAAAGTTACAGAGAAAAAAGGGAAGCATAGAACTGAGGATAGGAGAAAACACCTCCTCCACCCGCGAAGAAGTTTTCGTCTAGGGAAAACGTCCCTCCGCGAGTAATGAGCCAGGAAGCTCCGGCACAAGGGTGTTCATCTAACATGCGCTGCCAGGCCGGGCCGTAGTTTTCTGCGCCATTTGTCTCCATCATGCCCCCTCTCACCCCGGACAATCTGGGCAGCCGCGCCGCGAGGTTGCGATTCCAATCGACTAGTTGCGGCACGCAAGCATTGTCAGCAACAAAACAGTCCAACTCACATGCGGCCGCTGCCTCGACCAGATCCAGCGCCAGTGAAAACGTTTTACCAGCCGCCTTAACTGCCATAGCTTCATAGCCAACTTCTGCCCTCCGATAGACGTCTTCTACGCAGTGTACGCTCTCATCGGCTGCCAGCGGCACGCCAATCTGTTCCAGCGACCCGGCACCATCTACTCCCCCCTCATCAAATGGTTCTTCAAATAGCAACACGCGCTCGCGCACACCGCTTCGCTCAAGCGCCTCAATAAATGTCTGCAGGTGTTCTACATTGGGATACCGTCCGTTGGCATCCAAGTAGTAGAGCACGTGCCCCGTTGGACTATCGGGTAGGCTACGGTCTCCAACGAGTTGATGAATATGATCCATGCGCGCGATGTCGCGAGCGAGCATTTCTGCGTCGTCTCCGGGGTGGCCCACTTTTACTTTTAGCACATGGGCCCCCTCGTCTACCAGTTTATCGATATCCGCATCCGGTAAGGCATAACCCACGGCAGGCACCGCTTCAACGCAGGAGTGACGATGGGAAAAGTGAGGGTGATAGCGCACAGGGATCAACTCGTCGAACTCATCTATATCCTCTTGCTGCGCCCACAGCATCCATGCGGCATTGTCCAATGCAACCAGCGCATTAAGCGCAAAAGTAGGACGCAGATCCTCCTGCCGCGTCACCGAACGGCCATAGGATAAAACCTGAGGCATAATCTCGTAAAACATAGCTTGGGGTGAAGCAAAATATCGACCGCGCACCAACCCCAAACCACGCTCCAACAGGGTCATCATAAGCGCATTGCCCCCCACTTCTCCATGGTTTGCAAACACACGGGCATCGGACCACAATACGGCGAGTCCGCCCAACCCATAGACCCACGGCCCCTCTACATTACGCAGGCGCACGACGAGGTTCCACTTTTCTCTGAAGGACGCCCCTTTAAATGCAAAAGGCTGAGCAAAGGGCTCGCGCTGTAGTTCGAATTCTGCCTCTTTGATAAACATAGTTCACTCCCACTAAAACCGACTTGAAGTCGGCGCTATTGACTCGAGCAAGCGCAGGCATTCTATAACAGCTCTGCCGCTGTGATAAGGCGTCTTCCAGCGGCCTGCCTTGGCACCAGAAACCCTTCCATCGGGTGCGATATGAGCGTGCCAATCCCCGTTTTTCCAATCGATTTGGTGTCGTTCGACCCACTCATATGTCTTTAGAAAGGCAGACCAATAGTTTCCGTCCCCCGTCAGCTGGTAAAGAGATAACAGCGCGACGAGTCCCTCCGCTTGAACCCACCATATTTTATCTAGATCATCGGCAGGCATTCTTAATGCCCCCCCTTCGTAAAATCCCCCCTTATCGTGATCAAACCCATAGCGTAGCGCGTTGTTTACAAGCGTCCTATACAAATCGACCAGTGGACTATTCGGCATACCCACTGACCGGCTAGCCGCGGCCAATAGCCATGCGTTTTCTACGTCATGTCCATAGGAAACGCGACCAGAAGGAGAATCGAGAAGCGGCGTCCAGTCACGTGCATAGCGATCTGTGCACGCCCCAACCTCTTTCCGAACCACAGCATTACTCTGTATGAACATCAACTCCAGTAGCCGCTCGCGCGCCAGTTCATCGCCCGTTACCTCCCAGTAAGTCGTAAACGCTTCCAACAGGTGCAAATGCGTATTCATCAGCTTGCCGTCCGGCTCAGTTCCCATATAGTTCCCGGTTTGGAGACCCCTTTCCCAGTCTCGGCGGAACCACTCTATATATCCACCATAGGTCGCATCGTGCGCCTTCTCTTCTAATAGGTAGAATAGCTCTTCGGCCAGACCGACTGCTTCTCCATCACCGCTTACCCGCGCGTATTCCGACAGCGCGTACAGGGCGAATGATTGACCGTACAGGTGTTTATGCGGCCGAGTCGCCACGCTACCCGAAGCATTAACCGCCCAAAAATACCCGCCAAAGACATCATCCTTTAGCGCATCGCGCAGAAAATAAAACCCGTGCTCAGCAGCACGAAGATGGGCTTCGGTTCCATACCCAGCATTACACAAATAGGCATAAAACCACAGCGTGCGTGCCTGATCAATCAACCCCTTATCAGTGGCACCTAGCCGTACGCCGTTCGCATCGTGATGCAAACGGTAGCCGCCCTCTTCCCGAACCAATGCCTTGGGAGACCAGAACGGCATAATGTTATCGCGTAGTATCCGCTCTAGCCCTTGCCTTACTTGCTCAACCTCCGACAAATTGGGCCGAGCTTCAATTGTAACGCTATTCAGCAAGACCCCCCAAACCATCAAGGGTAAAAGGCTTCTCATTTCAATCTCTCCCTGTGCAGTTTCCAAGCCAATGTACGCCGGCCACCTGCCCGGTCAAGCATTGACACGAGACACTATTGCCCTTTAAATGACCGACTGTTTTTGCAGGCAACCCTTTTCAGCCCCGAGGAAATATGCGTGTTGCAGTTGTAGGATTACATTACGGGCACATCGGCGGTATGCTCTCTTCGGCGCGCAACGCGTGCGACGTCGAATGGGTCGGCATCGTCGAGGACGACAAGACTCTCTACCAGCGGTATCTGGGCGATTTAACCATGCCGCACTATCGCGATATAGATCAACTGCTTGCCGAAGCGCGTCCCGAGTTGGTCATTGAGGGATTGCGCCACGATGAAAAAACGATCCTTGTTGAGCGCTGTGCCGCCGCCAACGTACACCTGATTATGGACAAACCGCTGTGCCGTTCCCAGGAAGATTGGCAGCGCATGCAGGCGGCCCTCTCCCAGTCCAGTTCTGAGCTATCCATGTGGTTCACCTCGCGTTCCTACCCTCCGTTTATCGCCTTGCGCGATATTGTAGCTAGCGGAGAACTGGGCGATTTAGTTAGCCTCATCTCAACCCACCCACATAAGCTTCGACGCGAAACGGCCACGCCGTGGTATTTTGACCCGGATAAATATGCCGGTACATTTCACGATTTAGCCTGCCATGGCGTAGATCAAATCCGCTGGTTAACCGGCTGTGAATACACCGGAGTCCACGCCCAGTGGACCTGTAAACGCTTCACCGAAGCGCCTATACTAATCGACCATGCTCAAGCTTCTTTTAGCTTAGAGAATGGCACAATGGCGATATTAACAGCCGACTGGCTAACGCCCCAAGCGAGCCCTTCCTTCGGCGACACTCGCTTTATTCTCATGGGCACGCGCGGCTCTGCTCACCTGCGCGCCTATGCCGACGACGATCTCTACGTCGTCTCTGAAGCCAAAGGAGCCTACAGCCCGACACTGCCTCCCGATCGCGGTGCCCACTTTGTCCAAGAGTTTATTCGTTCCATTGAACACAGCCAAACGCCCTTTATCTCCAAGCAAGACGTGCTGGCCGTTTCCATAGCCTGCCTTCGCGCACAGCAATCAGCTCAAGCTGATGGTCGATGGATTCCAATAGGTCAATCGGTTGCTGATTAAAAGACGCCTGTTACTATGAAAGAGATAAGTCGAAAGGTCTGGGCTTGGGCCCTGTACGACTGGGCCAACTCGGCCTTCGCCGTTATCGTCATGGCGGGATTCTTTCCCGTATTCTTTAAGCAATACTGGTCGGGAGACGTAGAAAACAATGTAAGCACTTTTAGGCTCGGTATAGCCAATTCTCTGAGTGGCCTAGTCGTAGTACTTCTGGCCCCTCTTTTAGGTGCTATTGCGGATCAGGGCAGCACGCGTCAGCGCTTTCTTCTGCTTTTCGCCCTCATGGGTTCGACAATGACGGCCTGCTTACACCTGGTCGAACAAGGCGCATGGGAACTGGCAATCTTCGTATATGCCGCGGCTACGGTCAGCTTCTCTATGTCCAACACGTTTTACGATTCGCTCTTGAGCGACGTCGCTCCCCCCGAAAGAGCAGACGCCATTTCAAGTCTGGGATACGGGCTGGGATACTTAGGCGGAGGGCTCATTTTTGCCCTCCATCTCTATGCGGTGATCCACCCCAGTACTTTTGGGCTGACAAACGCTGCAGAGGCCGTGCGCTGGTCATTTGTTAGCGTTGGCATTTGGTGGATAACTTTCTCGATACCGATCCTTCTCTTTGTCAAAGAGGAAAAACCGCCAAACGTCCCTCGAGGCTGGAATGCCGTTACCGGTGGCTACCGGCGACTCAGAGAGACCTTTACTCAAATACGCCAACTCCCCCAGACAGTTTATTTTCTCATTGCCTACTGGCTGTATATCGACGGCCTTGATACGATCGTTCGCATGGCAGTCGATTATGGCTTATCTCTTGGCTTTGAGGATGAGAGCTTGCTTACCGCGCTGCTAATCACGCAATTTGTGGGCTTCCCTTTCGCTATTGCATTTAGCAAAATGAGCGAAAATATAGGGTCGCGAAACAGCCTCTTTGTGGGTATTGGCGTCTATGCCTTAGCTACGATATGGGGCTATTTTCTTTCGGAAGTATGGGAGTTTTACGGTCTTGCAATTCTAATCGGACTCGTACAGGGCGGCGTGCAGGCGATCAGCAGATCGCTTTACATCCGGCTGATCCCACACGAAAAAAGAGCAGAATTCTTTGGCTTCTACAATATGACGGGAAAGTTTGCGACGCTATTTGGTCCGCTGCTCATGGGCTGGACGAGCCTACTATTTGGATCGACCCGCATCTCCATCCTATCTATTCTATTGCTCTTTATAGGCGGTGCCTATTTTTTGTCAAAAGTCGATATCAGAGAGGGCGAGCGCGCCGCAGCCGCCTTCGGCTCCGATTCATCCGGGACAAAATTCTAAGGCTGTCAGGGCATAGACCCGCGCCACCCGCAGCAGCTCATCTACGGAGACGCGCTCTTGCGTAGTGTGAGCCCCATGCGCGGCAGGTCCGTGCGTGAGGGCCGTTATACCAGCGCGCGCGATAAACTGATTACCGTCATCAACAAAGGGCTTGGCTCCTACGGGCAATACCCTACCGGCGACGGAACGGTGCGCGTTCTGGAGAGCGGACACCAGCGGATCGTTCTCCTCAATCTGAAATGCATCTCCGGTCACCTCCCAATCAGCAATCCCGATGCGGGTACCGCTTTTCTTTGAAAGAGCAGACACCAGCGCATCAAATTCGGCGCGTACGACGTCGACCGCGCCTGGACGCACCCAACGGCGCGTTCCCTCTACGCGACAGGTCGTGGGCGCTTGGTTGAATATTTCCCCACTCTCGATCCGACCTACAAAAGCAGATTCACTCCCTACGCGCTCTGCGCTGATAGAGGAAATCCGCTCGTTGAGGGCGCGTATCTGCATGACAAAGTCGGCCCCAGTCCCCAGCACATCAGGCAGGCCTGAGGGGCGGAGCACTTCATGCACGGGTTCTCCTTCCCGTTCTATATCTACAGAGAATATGGCCTGTCCGCGCCCTCCCAGAGGAAGCATATGCGCTAGATATTCAGGCAGTAGTACGCCGTCTCCTACAAAGCCGTCTCGAATCAGCGCAAGCAGCTGCCGGCGATCTCCCCAAGGCCCTTCATGATGATCGTGTGCCGTAAGTAAGATGCCCCCAGCAGCCATAGCACCGCTATCCCTGAGCGCGCGCAGCGCCTCGACCGCGGCGGCTAAACCACCTTTCATATCGGATGCACCCGACCCGCAAAGGTGGCCATCCACTACACGCGGTGGATCAAAGGGTAAGTGCACCGTATCGAGGTGACCGTTAAACTGCAGAACACGCCCCCCTCTTCCGCCCCGATAGCGCACCGCTACGGCCGGCGCCTCTGGCCAGTCCGCTACTGGGCGTTCTACCGCGAATCCGTCGGCGGCTAGGATAGACGCGAGACGATCGGCGGCCGCCCCGGCATCGCGCGTTGGACTGGGAACTTCTACTAAAGCCAACGCCGTATCAAGAAGACGCTGGGAATCGATAAATTCAAGCACGTTGGGTGCATCTACATTCACGTGAATGACTCCTCACTTAAAAACCGCGTGCGGTTTCTCTAATTTACCAAACAAAGCGCGCAGCAAGACACTAAGGCGCGACCTCCCCGTCGAGTAAGCCGAGCGGAAGAGCTTCTGGCCTAGCGCACGTGCTTTCGAGTGGCAGCTTCGTTCCTGCATCGGCCGCATCGTGAAACGCATGCATTAAATCGAGTACGTGGTAGGTGAGCTCACCTCCGGCCCGATGGGCTCGCCCCGTGCGCAGTGCATTGGCCATATCCGCAACACCCAAGCTTCGTGCGTTCTCGACATAACCATGCGTGAGCGGCACCTCTTTCCACTCATCGCGCCCGCGCTTGTACTTAACCGTCCCCCCAAAACCATTGGGATCGGGCACACTGATTGACCCCTCAGTTCCATACACTTCGATCCGCGGCAGTTCGGCACCCCATACGTCAAAACTAGTGGTGATCTGACCAACTGCCCCACTGGCAAATTCCATAATACCGACAATGTGCGTAGCCGTTTCCACCGGAATTATCTTGCCATACTTCTTTTCACTGGTAATTGTGCGTTCGGGGAAGGTAATGCGCGTGCAGCCGCTTACATGTGCAACGGGCCCCATCATATTCACCAGAGCAGTCAGGTAGTACGGACCCATATCAAACATCGGGCCGCCCCCCTTTTCGTAGTAAAACTCTGGATCTGGATGCCATCCCTCATGACCGTGGCTCATCATGAATGCATTTGCCCCAACCGGTTCGCCAATCCATCCATCATCTATCAGCTTGCGGCAGGTCTGATGCCCTCCTCCCAAAAACGTGTCCGGCGCGCCGCCTACGAGAAGCCCCTTCTTTTTTGCTAGGGTAAGCATATCCCGGGCATCTTTGCGCTCGACGGCCAGCGGCTTCTCGTTGTATACGCTCTTGCCGGCCTTGAGGGCCTGCATCGCAACGGTAGCATGCGCCTTGGGAACGGTTAAATTGACAACAATTTCTATCGACTTATCCGCCAACAGCTGTTTTACCGTGCAGGCGCGTGGGATCTCAAATTCTGCCGCCCGTTCTTTTGCGCGCTTCCTATCGAGATCTGCACAGGCGACGATCTCAATATCGCGAAACGTTTTTCCTATGCGCAGGTAGGCTGCGCTGATGGCGCCGCAGCCGACAACGCCTACTTTAACCGGGCCTTTTTTCTTTGCCATTGTTTCCTCTTTTTTCGAAGTCATCCACTCGTTCGGTGCGCCAACTGATACTCCACTTGCCGCCAGGCGCAGGCCCTCAGAAGCCAAGGGGATGCTATTATAAAAACTGAATGAGACTGCGGCA
>MDTD01032530.1_pt1 | contig 10806 bp, 12 predicted proteins | sample 811221 | NCBI WGS metagenome assembly MDTD01 (sample SAMN05326646, study PRJNA326480) | marine metagenome | isolation source: seawater | place: Pacific Ocean: South West | collected 2011
GGGATTCGAACCCAGGAAAGAGTTGCCCCTTTGCCGGTTTTCAAGACCGGTGCTTTCAACCGCTCAGCCATCTCTCCGTAGTCATCGTTTTATAAGTAAATTAATTTAATTCAACAAAAATATTATAGATTAAAAATATAAAATGTTTATTGATGTTAATAATGAATAATTTTAATAAAGGAATAGTATCATCTTTTTTTGGATCATTTTGGTGGGGTGTAATAGGAGTATTATATTTCAAATATGTTTCAATTGTAAATCCTTTAGAAGTAGTTTCACACAGAGTAATCTGGACAATTTTCTTCTTATTTTTTTTTATTTACTTTAAAAATAAATTAAATTTAGTTTTTTCAACATTCCTTGATAAAAAAAAAATTACTGTACTATTTTTTTCAGGCATTATGATATTTGTTAACTGGGCGACCTGGATTTATGCATTAACATATGACCAGTTGGTTGAAGCAAGTTTTGGATATTATATATTTCCCATTTTAAGTGTTTTCTTGGCAAATTTGTTTTTAGGTGAAAAACTTAATTTTAAAAAAAAAATTTCAGTAACCATAATTATAATTTCTATAATTTATATGATTTTATTTTTAGAAACGTTTCCTTACATAGGATTGATAGTTGCTTTTTCTTTTTCTTTTTATGCTCTATTAAGAAAAATTATAAAAATTGATACTGACATTGGTCTTTTTGTAGAAAGTATATTTTTAATACCAATAATAATTTTTATTTTCTTTTATCTATCAGAGACAAGTGATGTAGTGTTTTCTCTTGAAAATATAAACTTATCTTTAATATTAATTTTAGCAGGACCTATGACGGTGATTCCCCTGTTCCTTTTTGTAAGAGGGTCAGAATTGTCTGGGTTGGGCCCCGCAAGTATGATTTTTTTTGTAGCTCCAACTGGTCAGTTTATTTTAGGCTTATTTTTGTACAATGAACCATTTATTTTAAGTAAGTTGATTGGTTTTGTTTTTATTTGGATTGCTGTATTAATCTACTTAAAAGATTTATATGAAACCAATTAAAAACTTAATAATAGTTCTAACTTTAACTTTATATTGCAACGCGTCAATTTCATCTGAATTTAAAGATTGGCTAAATAGTTTTGAAAAGCGTGCACTGAAGGCAGGTATCTCCAAAGAAACTTTTGACAGAACAATGTCCAATGCTAAATTTTTACCTAAAGTAATTGAGTACGATAGGTATCAACCAGAATTTTATGAAGATACCTTTACTTATGTTTCTAAACGATCAAATAAAAAAAAAGTCATTAAAGGTTTAGATTTATATAATAAAAATAAATCTTTTATTAATTCTATTGATGAAAAATTCAATATCGAAAAGGAATTATTACTAGCATTAATGGGAATCGAAACTAATTATGGTACATATGTTGGTAAGATGGATATCATATCATCACTAGCTACTTTAAGCTTTGATAGAAGAAGAAGTGAATTTTTTACAAATGAATTAATTACAGTCTTAAAACTTGTTGATAATAATACAATTGATCCAAATATATTATTTGGATCTTGGGCTGGTGCATTTGGTTACTTTCAATTTATGCCATCAACAATAGATACATATGCAATTGATTTTAATAATAATAATATAATTGAGTTAAAAGATATTGAAGACTCTTTTGCTTCAGCAGCGAATTACTTGAAACTTATGGGTTGGAAAAAAAAACAACCATGTTTTTTTAAAGTTGATTTGAAATCAAATATACCAGAAAAATATTTAAATACGTCTGCAAGAAAAATAAAGTATAAAAAAAAAATTAAGTATTTTAAAAAATATTTAGATAATTTTGATATTAAAATAAATGAAAATTATAAAGTCGCAATTATAACTCCAGATTATGATATTGTTGACAATGCTGAAAAATTTAAACCAGCATATATAGTATTTGACAATTATGAATTAATTTTAAAATGGAATAGATCTTTAAGATTTGCTTTAGCTGTTTGTACATTAAAAGAAAAAATCAAAAATGAAATTTAAATTTTTTTTAACTTTTCTATTTTTACTATCTAGTTGCAAAACTACATCTGATTACAAAATTCAAAATTATAAAATATTCTCAGAAAAATTTTCTAATAGTGGATTTACTTTAATTTACAGTGAGGAATTATATAAAAATAAAATCATTGGAAAAAAAATTAATGATAGAGATTTAATAATTTTTCAAAGAAACCTTAAAAAAGATACGTCTGTAAAGATAACCAATCCATACAATGATAAAACAATACTTGCTAAAGTAGGAAAAAGAACTAGCTATCCTGATTTTAATAACTCTGTAGTTTCTTTAAGAATAGCCAAAGAACTAGACTTAGATCCAGCAGAGCCTTATATATTTATTAAACAAATAGATGATAATAATTCTTTTGTTGCAAAAAAAGCTAAAACTTTCGATGAGGAAAAAGAAGTAGCAGACAAAGCTCCTGTAGAGTCAATTACAATAAACAATTTAAATGAGAATGATGTTGGTAAAATTGAAAAAAAAAATAGAAAAAATAACTTTGATTATAGTATAAAAATTGCTGATTTTTATTACTTATCTACAGCTAATGTGATGGTTAAAAGAATTAAATCAGAGATATATTTAAAAAATGTACAAACCAGTCAGATAAGTAAAAACAAATATAGAGTTTTAGTTGGACCTTTTTCAAATATTAAATCATTACAAAATGCTTATAATAGTGTAATAAAATTGAAATTTGAAAACATAGAAATTATAAAAAATGATTAGATCTTTAAAAATTTTAATTTATTTTTTTATTATCAGTTTTTTAACTACTCCGGTTAAATCATTTGATATAAAAGCTCCATCTGTCATTCTGCAAGATTTTTTAAGTGGAGATATATTATTTGAAAAGGATTCAGACAGAGAAATTTATCCTGCATCTATGACTAAAATAATGACATCGATTATAGCCTTTGATTTATTAAAAAAAGGTGAGATAAGTTTGGATGATAAATTTACTGTATCTGAGAAAGCATGGAGACTTTCTACAGCTGGTTACTCGTCAATGTTTATAATGGTAGGAGATGAAGTTTCTGTTGAGGATTTATTAAGAGGTATTATTGTTGCATCTGGTAACGACGCTTGCATTGCTTTAGCCGAAGGTATAGCTGGATCCGAAGAGCAGTTTGCAATTCTGATGACAGAAAAAGCAATTGAAATTGGTATGTACAATACAAATTTTTCAAATTCATCTGGTATTAACGACCCAGACAATTACTCAACTCTTAAAGATATACTAATAATGTCTAATTATTTAATTAAAAATTTTCCTGATTATTATCCATATTTTGCTGAAACTGAGTTTACATGGGATAGGACAGGTGGTGATCCAATTACACAAGGAAATCGAAATCCACTTTTGTATAAAAACTTTGGAGCAGATGGTATTAAAACAGGCTATCTTGCAGTGGAAAAATACTCATTAGCTTCATCAGTAAAAAAAAAAGAAAGGAGACTAGTTGCCGTTGTAAGTGGCTTTAATAGTAAAAATGACAGATCTAGAGAGTCAATTAAATTACATAGATGGGGCTTTTCAAATTTTGACACAATAGAAATAGCTAAAAATAATAAATCATTTGCTGAGCTTGATGTTTGGCTGGGTAAGTCAGAAAAAGTTAAAGTACACATAAATCAAGATTTGTATAAAACCATTAAAAAAGCACGTAAAAAGGATTTAAAAGCAATTATTGAATATTTTGGCCCAATTAAAGCGCCGATTAAAAAAGATCAAAAGGTAGCCGTTCTAAAAATTATATATAAGGATGAACTACAAGACGAGTTAGACGTATACTCATCTGAAGAAATAAAAAAAGTTAATTTATTCTCACGTCTTTTTAAATCCATAAATTATTTAATTTGGGGTGATGTCTAAAAAACCAATAATTGTTTTTGAGGGTATAGAAGGTTCCGGTAAAACTTTTCATATTAACAATGTTGTAAAATTCTTAAAAAAAAAAAAAAATTAAATATATTAAAATTCGTGAGCCAGGGGGATCCAGTAATGCTGAAAAAATAAGAAATTTGTTGATGAATAAAAAATCTCAATTTCATAAATTTACTGACCTTTTATTATATCTAGCGGCACGTAATGAAAACTATGTTTCTTTGCTTTCAAAAAACGTTAATAAAAAAGTAATTCTTATAGATAGATTCGTTGACTCTACTATAGCTTATCAACATCATGGTATGGGTCTGGATTTAAATTTGATTAATCTATTAAATAAAAAAATCTTAAATAATTTAAAAGTCGATTTTACTTTTTTACACATAGTAAAACTTCAAAATTTGAGAAGTAGATTAAAAAAAAGAAAAAAATTGAACAGATATGATAAATTTAATGATAGTTTTTATAAAAAAGCTCAAAAAGGGTTTATTAAATTATCTAAATCAAAAAGAAAATACATGATTATTGATTCAAATAAATCAATCATTTCTAATAAAAAAAATATAATATCACAAATAATTAAACTTGTATTATGATGGGTAATTTGGAAGAAAAAAAAATCTTAGGTTTTGAAGGGCTTTTTGATAAATTTATAAGTTTATATTTAAAAAAGAATTTACCTAACAAACTCATAATTTCAGGGCAAAAAGGAATTGGCAAGTCCTCTTTTAGCAAAAAATTTATAAACTTTATATTATCTAAAAATCTTACAAATGATTACGATACTATGAACAATACCCCTGTGTTCTTAAATAAATATTCAAACCAAAATTACTTTCTAATAGATGTTCTCGATGATAAGAAAATTATAGATATAAATCAAATAAGACATCTAATAAACCGTTCTCAAAAAAAATCACTTAATGATCTACCTAGATTTGTATTAATAGATAATGTTGAAAAATTGAATATAAATGCCTCCAACGCATTGTTAAAAATTTTGGAGGAACCATATGAAAATATGTATTTTATACTCATTCATGATAATCGTATTAAATTATTAGAAACAATTAAGTCCAGATGTTTAATTTATAATATTTTTTTCAATTTTGATAAAAATTTAAGTATCGTAAATCAAATTATTGAAACCAATATTCAAAAATCAATTAATAATAGATTATTAAGTCCATATCAAAGTATCTCTGAATTATTAAATTTTTATAACTTTGGAAAAACAAATAATATTGATTTAAATAACATAAATTTATCTCAATTAATAAAAATTATAATAGACGAGAGGAAATACAAAAATGATCCTAATATTTTGTCATTATGTATTAATCTAATAGAAGTTATGTTTTATAGAAATTTAATTCTATCGAAAAACATTAAATTTTATGATTACTATAAATATTTTTCAAAGAAATTTTTTAATGTTAATAAGTATAACTTAGATCTAGAAACATTTTTTATAGAGTTTAAAGAGAAGGCTCTCTATGAAAAATAATTTTTATATTACAACACCTATATATTATCCATCAGCTAAACCACACATGGGACATGCATATTCAAGTATAGTTGCTGATTTTTTTGCCAGATTCAAAAGAATTCAGGGTTGTAAAGTTTTTTTTCTAACCGGCACTGATGAACATGGTCAAAAGATTCAGAGGGCTGCTAAAAAGGAAAATAAAGATCCACTTAAATTTTGTGACGAAATTAGTAAAAATTTTAAAGATTTGTCAAAAATATTAAATTTATCTAATGATGATTTTATAAGAACCACAGAAAAAAGGCACCACGTCTCCGTAGAAAAAATTTGGTCAATTCTAGAGGAACGAGGTGAAATTTATCTGTCTAAATATTCAGGTTGGTATTCAGTTTCAGATGAGGCTTTTTATACAGAGGACGAAATTGAGAATATAGATGGAAAAAAAATAAGTAAAGCATCAGGTTCACCAGTTGAATGGGTTGAAGAAGAATCCTTTTTTTTTAAATTATCTAAATGGCAAGATGGTTTATTAAAGTTTTATAATGAAAACCCTTTATTTATTTTACCTGAAGGTAGAAAAAACGAGGTAATAAGTTTTGTTAAAGGTGGTTTAAAAGATTTATCAGTAAGTAGAAAATCATTTTCCTGGGGCATCAAAGTTCCATCGAATAATGATCATGTAATATATGTATGGTTAGATGCTCTTACTAATTACCTAAGTGCTCTTAATTACCCTAATACAGATGATAAACTTTATAAAGAATTTTGGCCAGCAAACTTACACTTGATTGGAAAAGATATTTTAAGGTTTCATGCTGTTTATTGGCCAGCCTTTTTATTAGCAGCTGGTATTAAGCCACCACACAGAATTTACGGACATGGCTGGATATTGTCTGGAGAAGAAAAAATGTCAAAGTCCAAGGGTAATATTTTAGATCCAATCGATATAATAAATAATTATGGTTTAGATACTTTACGATATTATTTACTTAAAGAAGTTTCCTTTGGCAATGATGGTAGTATATCGCAAAAAAAATTAGAAAACTGTATTAATAGCGACCTCGCAAATAATTATGGAAATTTATGTCAAAGAGTAATTGCATTTTGTGAAAAAAATATTGGTCTTAAAATACCCGATGTTGATGTTTTAAACGATGAGGATTTAACGATACTTAACAGTTTTAGAAATAATTTAGAGAAATTAGAGGAACAAATAGATATTCAAAATATAAACTTCTACGTAGATTTTATAGTTGAGCATTTGTTTAAGGCAAATAAGTATTTTAATGATCAAGCCCCATGGTCAAAAAAAAAAGATCTTAAGAGGCTAAATACTATTTTATATGTTTCTCTTGAACTAATAAGAAAGATTTCAATATTGCTGTATCCAATTATTCCAACTACATCAATTAAAGTATTAGGAATATTTTCTATGAAAGAAAATGAAATTAAATTACAAACCATCTTAGATAATAATTATTTAAAAAAAAATAAAAAAATTTCAAAAATAGATATATTATTTAAAAAAATTAAAAATGATTGATTCACATTGTCACCTAGATTACGAACCTTTAAATTCTAGTTTAGATGAAATAATATTAAGATCAAAAAACGCAGGTATTGAAAAGCTTTTAACAATTTGTACAACAATAAAAAGTTATAACGAAATAATTAAAATTGTTAATAGAGACCCTATTATTTTTGGTACATTCGGTATCCATCCACATGAGACAAATAAAAACGTTCTTAGTAAAGAATTTATAATTAAAAAAATTAAAATGGATGAAAAAATAATAGGTGTTGGTGAAACAGGACTAGATTTTTATTACAATAATAGTGAAAGAGATGACCAAATTAACAGTTTCATAAATCATATAGAGGCAGCAAAAGAACTTAAAATACCTTTAATTGTTCATTCAAGAGAAGCTGAAAATGAAACTTACGAAATTTTAAAAAAATATTATTCTAAAAACTTAAAAATATTAATGCATTGTTTTACTGGATCTTATCAATTCGCAGAAAATTTAATTCCTTTAGATGCTTATTTCTCAGCTAGTGGAATTATAACATTTAAAAATTCCAAATCATTACAGGATACATTTAGAAAAATTCCTGAAGACCGAATACTTATTGAAACTGATAGCCCATTTTTATCACCAGAGCCATATAGAGGAAAAAAAAATGAACCCTCTTTTATAAAGTATACAGCCATTAAATTAGCAGAACTTAAAAAATTAAGTTTAAAAAATTTAATTACTTATACTACAGATAATTTTAATAAATTATTTTTTCAGTAATAAAATGAAATTTATTATATTAGGTTGTGGAAGTTCAATGGGTTCACCAAGACCAGATGGTTATTTTGGAAACTGTGATCCTAAGAATAAAAAAAATTATAGAACTAGATGTTCTGCTCTTTTAAAAACAAATTATACAAACATATTATTTGATACATCGCCAGACCTAAGATCTCAACTTATTAATAATAAAATAAGCACAATAGACAAGGTTTTATATTCACATATGCATGCAGATCAGACACATGGCATAAATGATTTAAGAATCTTTTTTATGAAAAGAAGAAAGCCGATAGATATTTTTGCAGACAAGCCTACTCGAAAATACTTAAAGCAAAATTTCTCATATTGCTTTGAAACAAATTCCAAAGAGTATCCTGCAACTCTAAAAATGAATAGTATAAAAAGAAATTTTATTCTTAAAAATGGAAAAAAAAATATCAATATCAGATCAGTCAAAGTTGAACATGGTAATGTAAATAGCATATGCTACATAATAAATAACAAATTAGCTTATATTAGTGATGTCAGTAAAATTTCAAAAAAAAATTATAAATTCTTTCGAAAATTAGATTACTTAGTTATAGATTGCCTTTGGTATAGAGAACACCCTTCACATCTTAATCTAAAAAAAGTATTAGAATTAATAAATATATTTAATCCAAAAAAATCAATACTTACTAACTTACATATTGATCTCGATTACAATCAATTAAAGAAAAAGCTTAAAAAAAATATAATACCTGCTTACGATGGACTTGTTTTAAACTTATAATAAACTCTCAATTTTATTAGTAATTTTATTGGACATTGGACTTGTAAAAGAATTGTAGGTTTCTTCAATTATTCCATCTTTATTAATTAATATTTTATGAAAATTCCATTTAGGAATTGCTGAACTGCCATGGTTATTTCTTGCCCATTTGTATATCTCATGAGCATTTTCACCTTTTACATCAGTAATAGTTGTAATTGGAAAATTTATATTGAAATTTACTTCACAAAATTCTTTTACATCTTTATTATTATTTTTTTCCTGATTAAAAGAATTTGAAGGAAAACCTATAACTATTAGTCCAGCAGATTGATATTTTTCCCAAAGTTTTTGCATGTCATTATATTGATTTGTAAATCCACAGTAGCTAGCTGTATTGACTATTAATATAATTTTATTTTTGAAATTATTTAAATTAATAAGCTCACCTGAGATATTTATAATTTTAAAATCGTAAATTTTTTTTTCGTATTTTTCAGATGAGTTAGAGTTAAAACTGAACATAAATATTAAAAATATAAAATATATTAAATTTTTTTTGATCATTTTTGAGGTGAGAGTAGTATCAAAAAATAACCAAATAATGTTGATAATAATGACCCAGTTAGCACTCCTATTTTTACACCATCTATGTATTGCATGCTCTCAGCAAATGCTAAATTTCCAACAAATAAGCTCATAGTAAAGCCTATACCTGTTAAAACACCAACACCATAAAAATTAAACCAATTGGAATTATTTGGCATTTGTGCAATTTTGAGTTTAATTGCAACAAAAGAGAATAAAAAAACACCTAATTGTTTCCCTACAAATAATCCTAAAAGTATACCCAGTGGTACTTTATCTAATAATGAAGAAAAACTTAATCCTTCTAAAGATACACCTGCATTAGCAAAAGCAAACAATGGCATAATGCCAAATGCAACGTAAGGGCTTATTGCATGTTCTACTTTAATCAAAAGTGAAAAATCTTTTTCTTTTTTTCTATGTGGGATAGTAGAAGCAAGTAATACTCCAGCTATTGTTGCATGAATTCCAGAATTATGTGTAAAGTCCCATAGAAAAATACCTATTAATAAATATGGTATAAATTTTTTTACATTAAATTTATTTATTCCAACTAAAATTAGAAATGCAAAAGTCATCAATAGTAAATATTTTATATTTAAATCTCCTGAATAAAAAAGAGCGATTATTACAATTGCACCCAAGTCATCTATAATTGCTAAGGCTGTTAAAAAAACTTTTAAAGACAAAGGGACCCTTTTACCAAGCAAAGATAATATACCCAATGAAAAAGCAATATCGGTAGCTGATGGTATAGCCCAACCATTTAAAGTTTCTGCATCACCAAAATTAACGTATATATAAAATAATGCAGGTACTAACATACCACCTACAGCTGCTAGAATAGGCAGCATTGCTTGTTTAAAATTTGATAATTCACCCTGTATAAATTCTCTTTTGATTTCAAGAGTTACAAAGAAAAAAAATATTGCCATTAAGGCGTCATTGATCCAATGAATTACCGAAAGCTTCAAACCAAATTCGTTGACACCTATAAATAGATATTTATTTAATGTTGAAAAATATAAGTTTGCATATGTGGAATTACTAATAATTAAAGCAACGATAGCTGCAAATAATAAAAAAAGACCACTTGCTGCCTCCAACTTAAAGAACCATTTAAAGGGTTTGGATATATAATAAATCATGCTCTAATTAAATCTTTAAAAAATAAGTAGATATCATTAAATATCATATAAAAATTATCAAGAAAAAAAATAAAACCTGGTAAGAAGTTATTTAAGGGTATTTTAAATGTATCGAGAAAAACTATTAAAGCTGAGAAGCTTATTATTATTATTAATAAAACTTTTAAAAAAGAAACTTTATTTTTACTTTTATTATCATTTATATCTCTTATTTTTTCAGCTTCAGTAATTATATCTTCTGTTTCTTTAGGTATATCAGTATTCCGAACTTCATTTAATAGATCATTCTTTTTTATATTATTATTATCGTTTTTTTTTGAAATGTTAAAAAACCACTTATTTGAACACGAGCTACATTGCAGAAGTCTACCACTTTCTGGTATTAAATTGTCTTCTATATCAAATCTTTTTTTGCAATTCGGACAAGAAACGATCATGTCTATTTTATAACAGATTTTTAATAAATTTCTTCAATTTTACTAAGGTTTATCCTTTGAAATTGACGTTATCTACTGTATTAGTATCACTTTCGGGGCGTAGCGCAGCCTGGTAGCGCATCTGGTTTGGGACCAGAGGGTCGCAGGTTCAAATCCTGCCGCCCCGACCATTA
>MDTD01038499.1_pt1 | contig 10806 bp, 11 predicted proteins | sample 811221 | NCBI WGS metagenome assembly MDTD01 (sample SAMN05326646, study PRJNA326480) | marine metagenome | isolation source: seawater | place: Pacific Ocean: South West | collected 2011
CGTGTATTATTAATTTCTTATTAGATTATTAAACAGAATTGTCAAGCCATATACATTCCACCATTAACATGTATGGTCTCACCATTTATATAATCTGCCATATTAGAAGCTAAAAAAGCTACACAATTTGAAACATCTTCTCCGGTGCCAAGTTTTCCTGATGGTATTTTATTTAAGAGAATTTTTTTAAACTCTTCATTAATATTGTCTGTCATCTCAGTTTTAATAAAACCTGGAGATACGCAATTTATATTAATATTTTTTTTTGCGTATTCGATAGCTAAACTTTTAGAGAAAGCGACTATACCTGCCTTTGAAGCTGCATAGTTAGCTTGGCCAAGATTTCCTGTATGACCTACTATTGACGTAATATTAATTATTTTTCCATTTTTTCTTTTTAACATTTTTTTTATAGCAAATTTACACATCAAAAAAGTTGAGGTTAAATTAATATCAATAACTTTTTTCCAATTTTCTTCTGTAAGTCTAATTGATAAATTGTCTAGATTTATCCCAGCGTTGTTTACAAGGATATCTAGCCCACCTAGATTAGTATCAACTTTATTTATAAATTCTTCAATTTTATCATGTTCATTAAGCTTAAATTTTTCAATATTAATATTTTTATAATTTTTTTTTAAATCATTCAGCTTTTCTTCATTGGTTCCAGTGGCAATTATATTTCCACCTAAATCATTGAATTTTTTCACAAGAGTGTTACCTATTCCTCCTGTAGCCCCTGTAATTAAAATTTTTTTATTTTTTAAATTCATTTTTAAAGTTTTTAATATCAGTAATTGAATTAATTGAAAAGGAATTTACATTGCTTAAAGTTCTTTTCACCATTCCCGATAAAGCCTTCCCTGGCCCAATCTCAATATAATTTAAAATTCCTTCTTTAGACATTCTTATTATGCTTTCTCTCCATTTCACCGTAGAGAAAATTTGTTGTATTAAAAGTTTTTTAATATTAATTGGATCACTCTCAGGTTGGGCAGTCACATTATTTACAATTTCAAATATTGGTTTTTTAAATATAGTATTATCAATTTTTTCTCTCATACTTTCTGCTGCGGGTTTCATTAATGAACAATGAAAAGGAGCACTTACTTTTAAAGGTATTGATTTAATTTTTTTATTTTTTAAATCTGATTGTATTGACTCAATGCTTTCCTTATCTCCACTCAAAATTACTTGCCCTTCGGCGTTATCATTTGCTATTTCGCATACTCCCTTTTTATTACTTCTAGAGTCTAAAAAATTTTTAATTTCGTCAATTTTTGACCCAAGTACTGCTATCATATTACCTTTTCCCACGGGGACAGCTTTTTGCATTGCTTTCCCTCTTTCGTGTAACAAATATAGTGCATCTTTAAATTCTAATGACTCTGAACAAACTAAAGCGCTGTATTCTCCTAATGAGTGGCCGGCAAAATATCTGAAATTATTAAAACTAAAGTCAAATTCTTCTTTCAAAACTTTAAAAATAGAGTAACTTACTGTTAAAATTGCAGGTTGCGTATTTTCCGTCAATTGAAGATCTTCTGAAGGTCCACTTAATATCATTTTTGAAATTGGATATTTTAATTTTTCGTCAGCAATATTAAAAATATCTTTTACCGATTGATAATTGTTATATAACTCAGCTCCCATACCAACGACTTGTGAACCCTGACCTGGAAATAATAAAGCGCTCATTTTCTCAGTTTAATCAATAATTATTAGTATTGCTATAATATTCCATTATAGTATAAACCAATTTTTATAAACTAATAAAAAACTTAATAACATTTATTTATGGCTTTTTACGAAAATACATTAGTCGCTAAACAAGATTTAGCTGAAAAAGAATTAAAAAATATTAAAGAGAAATATAACGAAATAATTAACAAATCTTCAGGAAAAGTAATAAAAATTGAGGAATGGGGTTTGATGAATTTAGCGAATAAAATTAAAAATTATAAAAAAGGATTTTATATACATTACAAATTCGAGGGTAATAAAGACACATTAAATGAAATTGAAAAAAAGCTAAAAATAGATAGCTCCATAATAAGATCATTAACAGTAAAATATAAAAAACTAGATACTGATAATGAATACTTTAAGAAGACTAAATAATAATGAAAAAGAGAAACAAAAAATTTCAAAAAAAAGGTTCTAATTCTTTGAATAAATTAAGCTTGTTTCAAAAAAATGATGGTAAATTTTCCAAAACATGCCCATTATCAATAAAAAATGCTCCAGTTATAGATTACAAAAATATCAGCCTTTTAAAAAAGTATGTTTCTGATAATGGAAAAATTATTTCATCTAAAATCACATCAATATCTTTTAATAAACAAAAGAAATTAACAAGAGAAATTAAAAAAGCTAAAATTTTAAGTTTAATTTAATATGGAAATAATTTTGCTAGAAAATATTTTAAATTTAGGAAGCATCGGTGATAAAGTAAAAGTTAAGGATGGTTATGGAAGAAACTTTCTTTTGAAACAAGGAAAAGCTTTGAGATATAATAAAGAAAATCAAGATTTTGTTAATAAAAGAAAAGATGAATTAAATAAAAAAAATACAGAAGTTAAAAATAAATTTAAAGAAATAGCAGCATTAGTTAATAATAAAACTTTTTTATTTACAAAAGAAAGTAAAGAAAATGGAGATTTATATGGATCTATTAAACCAAAAGAAATTTCGAACCTCATTAAAGAAAAAACTAAAGCAAACGTGATTCCTTCTCAGATAATAATTAAGGATGAATTAAATAAGATAGGCTCGTATAAGGTTGTTTTAAACTTTCATTCAGAAGTAAAATCCACAGTTACAATTAAAGTAGATAAAATTCAATCAAAATAACTTCTCCACAGAATTTCAAAAAAGTGAATAACTTTTTTTCTTTATCACCTCATAGTTTTTCTTAAAATGAAGTAGTGAAAGAAATTCAAAATCTTAAAGATAATTCAATAAATAATAAGCAACCTTCAAACATTGAAGCGGAGCAATCATTGATTGGTTCTATATTGGTGAATAATGATATAATTGATGAAGTTTCTACAATAATAAATCCATCAATATTTTATGACCCAGCTCATATTAAAATTTATGAAGTCATAGAAAATTTAAATAACAAAGGAATGATTGCAAATCCAATTACTTTAAAAAATTATTTCGAAAAAGATAACATGTTATCTGAGGTAGGTGGAACCGAATATTTGGTAAAACTTACAAGATTTTCAGGTTCACCTAAACAAGCGATAGATTATGCAAAAATAATTCATGAAATGTATCTTCGTAGAGAATTGGTTTTAATATCAGATAAACTATCTTCGGATACACTGAATGCAAGTGCACAAGAAAAAAATGCTGAAAATATTATTGAAACAACTGAAAAATCATTATTTGATTTAGCTGAAAGAGGAAGCTTCTCACAATCTTTTCTCAAATTTAATCAAGCGTTGGATCAAACGATTGAAATGGCAACTATGGCTATGCAAAATGATCAAGGGATTGTTGGTGTACCAACTGGTTTAAGTGAATTAGACGAAAAGTTAGGTGGTTTACATAAATCTGATTTAATAATTTTGGCAGGTAGACCTTCTATGGGTAAGACAGCGCTGGCAACTAATATTGCATATAATGCATCTCAAAATATTTTAAAGAGACAAGAAAAGTCATCAGTAGCTTTTTTTTCATTAGAAATGTCATCCGAACAACTTTCAACTAGAATTTTATCTGAACAAGCAAAAATAAAATCTGATGATATAAGACGTGGAAAAGTGACTGAGGAGGAAATAAATAGGTACATTGAGACCTCAAGAAACATTTATAACCTTCCCCTATATATTGATGAAACACCAGCTATTACTATCGCAACTTTGAGTAATAGAGCCCGAAGAATAAAAAGATTGTTTGGATTAAGTTTGATTGTGGTTGATTATATACAGTTAATGAGGTCTAGCTTAAGTAAAAACGAAGGTAGAGTTCAGGAAATTTCAGAAATTACTCAAGGGTTGAAAGCTCTTGCAAAAGAATTATCGGTTCCTGTATTAGCTTTATCCCAACTATCACGAGCAGTTGAGCAGAGAGATGATAAACAGCCACAACTAGCAGATTTAAGGGAGTCTGGGTCTATAGAGCAAGATGCAGATGTTGTGATGTTTGTTTATCGAGAAGCATACTATTTGGAGAGAAAACAGCCAAAATTAGGATCTATTGAACATGCAGAATGGCAATCTAAAATGAATGATGTAAACGGTTTAGCTGATATCATTTTAGGAAAACAAAGACATGGTCCAACAGGTACAATCAAAGTTGAGTTTGAGGGAATTTATACAAAATTTAAAGATTTAAGCAAGAATTAGACTTAATTTTTTCTTTTGTTATTAATTAATTAAGATATATCTGGATTATCCTCATGTGGTCTTATATTTATAAAAAATTAGTAATAGATTTCTCAAAATTAACACTATTAGCTATATTGGCGGGTATAATTTTCTCAATTTATCATGCAAAAAACTTTAATCTAGATGCTTCTTCAGATGCACTTTTATTAGAAGGTGATAAAGACTTAAAATACCTTAGACAAGTAAACGAGAGATATGGATCTAAAGATTTTTTAGTTCTTACATACACTCCTATTTCTAGTTTTACAGAGAATGAGACTATTTTAAATTTACAATTACTTAAATCTAAAATCGAAAAACTTACTTGGGTTGATAACGTAATAACAATTATTGATGTACCATTATTGAAAAGTACAGATGAAGGTTTAATGGATAGAATAAAAAATTATAAAACATTAGCTTATCCTGAGATAGATAAAAAAAGAGGGTTTGAAGAGATTATAAATAGCCCAATCTATAAAAACTACGTAATAAGTGAGGATGGTAAAACTTCCGGCATAATAGTTTATTTAAAAAAAGATAAGAGATTAGCAGAATATGTAAAGATAAAAGATAAATATTACAACCAATCTATAGATACGGGTTTGTCAAGTGAGGAAAAGAAAAATTATAGAATTTTTTTAAAAGAATACGAAGAATATAAAAACTTATATAATACAAGGAACCATCAAAACATAACTGAGATAAGAGATGTAATTAATAAATACGGAGAAAATGCTAAAATTCATCTTGGGGGTATTCCAATGATTGCTGATGATATGATGAGTTTTATAAAAAGTGACATCATAGTTTTTGGTATCGGGGTTTTTATTTTTATAATTTTAACGCTATGGTTTATTTTTAAAAATCTTAAGTGGGTGTTAATGCCGTTATTGGGTTGTGCATCTTCAGTAATTATCATGATAGGTTTACTTGGCTTAATAGGTTGGAAAGTAACAGTTATTTCTTCAAACTTTATAGCACTTATGCTTATACTTAATATGGCAATGAATATACATTTGACTGTTAGATTCTTACAATTTAAAAAAGAATTTCCGCAAATCTCAAAAAAGGAAGCTGTTCTCCAATCAAGTAAAAAAATGATGCTTCCCATACTTTACGCGGTTTTAACAACTATATGTGCATTTCTATCTTTAGTGTTCAGCGGAATAAAACCAATAATTGACTTTGGAATGATGATGACGCTTGGACTTTTAGTTTCGTTTTTAATAACTTTTACTCTTTTACCTTCGTTGTTAAATATTTTTTCATCTGATAGTGAGATTTATGTCAGAGATACAGAAAAATCTAAAATAACTTCAGGACTAGCATCTATAGCAAAATCAAATCAAATACTAATTTTTGGTGTAACATTTTTAATAATTATTCTTAGTATAATTGGTATATCAAGGCTTCAAGTTGAAAACAGTTTCATAAATTATTTCGACAAAGAAACAGAAATATACAAAGGAATGAAGAAAATTGATGATGACCTTGGGGGAACAACCCCTTTAAATATAATAATTAAATTTCCAACTAAAATAAAAGATGAGTCAGATGATGAGTTCTCTGAGTGGGATGAGGATAATGAAAGTAATGAGGATAAATCTAAATATTGGTTTACAAGAGATAAAATGGACAAAATTTTAAAAGTTCACGATTATTTAGACTCTTTACCAGAAATTGGTAAAGTTTTATCTTTTGGTTCAATTTTAAGAGTAGCAGAAGATTTAAATAAAAAAAAATTACAAAGTCTAGAAATAGCTGTTTTATATAGTAAAATTCCGCCAGAAATAAAAAGCGAGATAATTTCACCGTATATTTCAGTAGAAGCAGACGAGGCAAGAATCAACGTTAGGATAAAAGACTCTTTAGAAAATTTACGAAGAAACGAATTAATTGAAAAAATCGACTCTGATTTAAATAAAAAACTAGGCCTTAATGAGGATGAATATAAATTAGCTGGAGTGCTAATATTATTCAATAATTTATTACAAAGTTTATTTAAATCACAAATTTTAACTTTGGGAGTTGTAATGTTAGGAATTTATGCAATGTTTTTTATATTATTTAGGAATATAACTTTATCCTTTATCGGTTTAATACCAAATTTAATTGCTGCTTTTTTTATACTAGGAATCATAGGTTTAATGAATATTCCATTAGATATGATGACAATTACAATTGCAGCTATAACTATTGGTATTGCTGTAGATAATAGTATTCATTATATCTACAGATTTAAAGAAGAGTTCAAAAAAATTAATAACTACAACAAGACTATTGATAGGTGTCATAGCACAGTTGGAATCGCGATTTTGAATACATCTATAACTATTGTATTCGGATTCTCAATTTTGGTACTTTCAAATTTTATTCCAACAATTTATTTTGGAGTTTTTACAGGTATCGCGATGTTGTTAGCTATGATTTCTGTTCTTACTTTACTTCCAAAATTATTAATAATTTATCAACCTTTTGGTAAAGAAGATTAAATAAAAATTTATGAATGGTTACATTGGGAATATTATTGACAATTTAAATCTTTTTGACTTTCTGGTTTTATTAATTTTTATTTATTGCATTGTTCAATGTTTTTTAAAAGGTTTTTCATTGAGCCTAATTTCTTCTATGAAATGGTTAATATCGATAATTATTACAATTATTTTAGTTCCAAGATTTCAACCAACAGTTAGTGAATACGTTGATTCTGAGTTTTTTAATACAATGGGGTTAGGAATATCTATATTTATTATTACTTTGTTTATAACTATTGTTTTTGGTAAAGTTTTAGGTAGAACAATTACTTGGACAGGTGTTGGGTCGATAGACAAAATGTTTGGCTTAATTTTTGGTCTTTTTAAAGGATACGTTGTTTGTGTGTGTATATTTTCTTTACTTAATTGGTTTTATCCTTACAAGAATTGGGGTATATCTGCAGACAAAGCTTTGTCTTTCAATATAATTAAAACAGGTAGTGAACTATTAATTGAAGAATTTCCATCAAGTGAAGATTTTATAGATACGAAAGAAAAAATTGAAAAAATTTAGTTTTGATAAATTAAGAGAGGAATGTGGAATATTTGGCGTATCAAATCACCAAGACTCCTCTGCTCTGGTTGCTTTAGGTTTACACGCATTACAGCATAGAGGACAGGAGGGGTGTGGGATAGTTTCATTTGATGGAACTAATTATCACTCTGAAAAAAGACAAGGCTTAGTTGGAGATCATTTTACAAATCCAGATACAATTAAAAAGTTGCCAGGTTCGTTCGCCATAGGTCATAATCGCTACTCTACTACAGGTGAAACATCATTAAGAAATATTCAACCTTTTTTTGCAGATTTACATATGGGAGGTTTAAGTATTGCCCATAATGGAAATTTAACTAATGCTTTGTTGCTTAGAGAAACATTAGTAAAAGATGGTGCAATCTTCAGAACTACAAGCGATACTGAGACTATTGTTCAATTGATAGCTCGCTCAAAGAGAGACAAATTTATTGACAAATTAATTGACGCTCTTTTTCAAATTCAGGGCGGATATTCTCTTGTGCTAATGACAAACAAAAAACTTGTTGGGGTTAGAGATCCTTTTGGAATAAGGCCTTTAGTAATTGGAAAATTAAAAAATTCTTATATTTTTGCTTCTGAAACTTGTGCGCTTGATATCGTGGGAGCAACTTTTTTACGAGAAGTGGATAATGGAGAAATTATAGTTGTAGAAAATGAAAAAATTACAAGCATTAAACCTTTTCCAAAACAAAAATCTCGACCATGTATTTTTGAATATATTTATTTTGCAAGACCGGATAGTTTAATTGATGGAAAATGTGCTTATGAGTATAGAAAAAATTTAGGTTCAGAGCTTGCAAAAGAGACTGATATAAATGCTGATCTTATAGTCCCGGTGCCAGACTCAGGAGTACCTGCAGCATTAGGATATGCAGAGCAATCTCGTAAAAAATTTGAGCTAGGCCTTATTAGGAACCATTATGTGGGAAGAACTTTCATTGAACCAACTCAAAATATTCGAAGTTTAGGGGTAAAATTAAAACTAAGCTCAACTAAGACGATAGTTAAAAATAAATCTATTGTTTTAATTGATGACTCGCTAGTGAGAGGAACCACATGTTTAAAGATTGTAAAAATGCTTTATGAGGCAGGTGCTAAAGAAGTCCATGTAAGAATTGCATGCCCAGAAATAAAGTTTCCTGATTTTTACGGTGTAGATATGCCAACTAAGGAAGAGTTGTTAGCATATAATAAAGATAATCAAGAAATGTGTGATTATATAAATGCAAAAAGTTTAAGATTTTTAAGTATAGATGGTCTTTACAAAGCGTTAACGAACAAAAAAAGAGATAATAATTATCCGCAATTTAGTGATCACTATTTCACTGGAGAATACCCCATAAAACCCGCAGATAACTTACAAGGTCTAAAAGTCAAACAACTTTCACTTTTAAGCGTAAAATCAACAAACTAATTCATAATTAAAAATTTATTTTTTTTATTTAAATAAATTATTTTATCTTGAATAAAAATTGGATTTGACTTGATCTTAGAAGGTAATTTTGAAATGCTTTCTAATCTACCATCAATATTTAATTCTAATAGATAAGAATTAGCCAGAAATATTAATATTTTGTTTTTAGCCATTACAATATTTTTAACTTCAACTTTCTTTTTTTTTGAATTTAAATATTTTGCAATTTTTTGATTTAGGTCATAAGAATACAATATTTCTCCATCTTTTAAGTTGAGTGCTACTAAAAAATCTTTTTTTGTGATGCAAAATAGATAGTTATTAATTATAAATGGTTTAATTTTTGTAGAAAAATTTTTTTTGTATAATATTGTCCCCGCTTTTTCATCCAAAATATAAGTAAATTGATTAGATGATACTACGACTCTTCGTTTATCATTTACAATCTGACTCCCAGAAAATAGATTACTTGGATTTAGATTAGTAGATTGGTTTAAGTTTACAAACCAATTAATTTTTAAATTTTCATTATTTATTGAATATAAAGACCCATATGTATTTAGAAAAAAAGAGTTTGATTTATTAGATGATAAATTATTTGTAAACAGATTATTGACTAATGTTTGTTCAGTAGGAAAAATTTTAATAACATCACCAGTGGATTTATCAAAGTAATATAGAATATTATTTTGATTCGCTGCTACAAGTACTTTATTTATAATTTTTAAATTAGATCGAAAAGGGACTTTATAATTTTTTGCCCATATGATTTTATTTTTTTTGTAGTCATAAGCATATAAATATCCAATATTATCTGACACGTATATTATATTATTCTCTACAATTAAGTTTAAAACTTTTTTAATCTTTTTAAATTTTTTTTTGTAAAAATTAAATTTTGATTGAAAAGCATTTTTATCAATTGAGTAGACAAAAATACTTCCGTTTTCGTCATTAAGTATAACATTTTCATTTTCATATAATGTAAATTTATTTAAACTATTCTTGCTTATTTTTTTACTTTTAAAAATTACTTTTCCATTATTTTTGTATTTAAAATTTACAAAATTATTCTGAGAATTATAAAATATGTCATACCATTTGATACTATTTACCTCTTGTATACTTTCGAATGAAAAATTTTTCCTTAAAATTATAGTTTTTTCAAAGGATTTACTCGAAGAAGTTAAAGTTTCCAGTCCTCCTAAAAGATTTTTTTCATCAATAATATCTTTATCATTTTTCCAAATTCCTGTTTTGTTATCAAAGGAGCATGAAAAAATTAATAAAGAGGCAATTAAGATACTAATTATTTTCATTAAGAATTATTTGTTCAAAATTTCATCTGCTAATTTTTTTAAATTAGATTCAGAATTTGATAATTGTTCTAACAAGTTATTTCCCTCCTCAAGGTCAGACATCTTTAATAAATAAAGTGCTTTTTTAAATTTAACTAAATCTTTTTGCTCTTTTGATAATTTAAGTTTTTCAATTACTTTGAAATATTTTATAATTTCATCTTTATTTGTTTCAAGATTTTTTTCTAGAATCACGTTCAAGGCTAGAACAGAATAAAAATTATTTTTATCAAATATAATATCTTTCAATAGCTGTTTACCTTTTTCATTTTGACCGACTGATAAATAAATACCGGATTCTATGTATTTCTCAGAAACTAAAATATTTTCTTTTTTTTTATTTATTTGAAGAAAAAATATAATAAAAATTGTAATAATAATAAGACTTAAAATACTATAAATAGTCAGCTTATTTTTTTGATAAAAAATAATTAGTTTATTTTTAAATTCTAAATTTTTATCTTGGTTTTCTTCCATTTAAAAAATGATTTGTTTTAGGAAATCTATTTAGTTTCACTTCAGTAGTATATTTTTTTACGGCTTTTTCAATAACTCTAATTAAATTTGCATATTTTTTAAC
>MDTD01075592.1_pt1 | contig 10806 bp, 10 predicted proteins | sample 811221 | NCBI WGS metagenome assembly MDTD01 (sample SAMN05326646, study PRJNA326480) | marine metagenome | isolation source: seawater | place: Pacific Ocean: South West | collected 2011
ATACCATATAAAGGCTCTATTTTAGGTATTGATTTAGGAACAAAGAGAATAGGTATGGCAATTTCTGATATAAATCAAAAAATTGCTTCACCTTTTAAAGTTGAAGAAAGTAAAAATTTCTCTGAAATATTAAATGTTTTAAAAAAAATTAGAATTGATAGAGATATATGTTCTGTTATTGTTGGTGACCCAATAAATATGGATGGATCAATTGGCCCAAAATCACAATCAAGCAGATCTTTTGTAAATAATTTATCCAAAGAAATAAATATTCCAATTCTATTATGGGATGAGAGACTTACAACAGTATCGGCAGAAAGATCTCTATTAGAAGCAGATATATCAAGAAAAAAAAGACAGCAAATAATAGATAAAATTGCCGCTTCAATAATTTTACAAAGTTTTTTAGATTATCTGAATACTAAGAAATAATGTCTCTGAGAAGAACCATTCTACACCATAAACCATAACGCATCTGATCAAAATATTTTGCTCTTGAGTCGCTATCAAATTCTCTTGGAATTTCAGAAACTCTGGGTAACGGATGCATAACGATTGATTTTTTAGGGAGTAAATTTAATTTTTCTAGTGATAAAGAATATTTATGATCACTTCCTCTTTCAGTTTGAACTCTGGTCACATATAAAACATCAGTCTCATATATAACCTCATCTATTTTACTGGTTTCAAATGAGTTTTTTGGTAAAGAATCTTTTGGAAATGATAATTCTTTTGGACTAACAAAGTTAAAATGATTACCTGAATACCTAGATAATAATTTTACAAGACTCTTTACTGTTCTTCCATTCTTAAGATCACCAATCATTGTAATTCTTAAATTATCTATTTTTTCATTATTGTTATAAAAGATTGTAAATCCATCTAATAATGTTTGAGTAGGATGTTCCCCCTCACCATCACCAGCGTTTATTATTGGAACCTTACTTACATCTGCAGCTTTAGCCACAGAACCTGTTACAGGGTGCCTTAAGACTATACAATCACTCATTGTCCCCATTGTCATAACTGTATCTTCAAGACTTTCACCTTTAATGGCGCTTGAAAATTTTACATTATTAATAGGTATAACCGATCCACCTTGTCTAACCATTGCGCTATAAAAGGATGATGATGTTCTAGTGGATGGTTCATAAAATAAATTAGTTAAAATTTTATTTTTTAAAGCATTTGAATGATTACTTTTTTGATCAATAGCTTTTGACCATAAATCAAAAATATAATTTTCTTTCATATCGTCTACTGACAGAAGATGTTGCACGTTTTTCCCTTTCAGATTACTTATATATTAAAATGACAATTTTAAACCTTATAATTTTAAATTTTTTTATTATTTTAATAAGTTATCTTTTTGGTTCAATTCCCAGTGGATATATTTTAACAAAATATTTTAGTAAAATTGATATCACAAAGGAAGGCTCAGGAAATATTGGCGCTACAAATGTTTTAAGGTCTGGGTCAAAAAGATTAGCAATTTTTACATTATTACTAGATGCATCAAAAGGTATTATACCAATAATAATTTTTTATAATTCAACTTTCTCTCTAATATTGGCAGGTTTATCATCCTTTATAGGGCACAATTATCCGATATGGCTAAAATTTAATGGCGGCAAAGGTATAGCAACATATTTAGGAATTAGTTTCGCTGTATCTTTAAAGTTAGGGTTAATATTTATATTAATATGGTTAATTACCGCGCTAATATCCAAAACGTCTTCAATATCTTCACTTTTAACTATTTTTTTGATTCCTTTTGTTTCTTTATTAATCTTAGATGACAAATTAATTTCATTGCTTTTTTTAATTTTAACCTCTATTGCGTTTTATAGGCATAGATCAAATATAAAAAGAATTATCAACGGAAATGAACCAAAGATTAGTATAAAATAATTCTAAAAATAAAAAAAAATCTTGAATTATCATGTTAATTTTGACTAATTGAATGACTGAAATTGATTTTTTTTCAATTAGGGAGTTTTATAAATGCATGTTGTTGTTGTTGAATCGCCAGCTAAAGCAAAGACGATAGAAGGTTATCTTGGCTCAAGTTATAAGGTTATAGCATCATTTGGGCATATAAGAGATCTTCCTTCCTCTGAAGGTTCTGTAAAACCAGAAAATGACTTTGAAATGTCATGGGAAATGGATTCCAAGGGAAAAAAACAAACAAAAATTATTCAAGATGCGCTAAAGAGTGCCAACTCCTTAATTCTTGCCACTGACCCAGATCGTGAGGGAGAGGCAATTGCGTGGCACGTTTTACAAGCACTTAATGAAAAAGGTGGGCTGAAGGATAAAGATGTTTCTCGAGTAACTTTTAATGCAATAACAAAAAAAACTGTAATTGAAGCCATAGAAAACCCTAGAGAGCTAGATAAAGAATTAATAAATGCATATCTCGCAAGAAGAGCTCTAGATTACTTAGTTGGCTTCACCCTATCACCTGTTTTATGGAGAAAATTACCAGGAGCAAGATCTGCGGGTAGAGTTCAATCAGTTGCGTTAAGGTTACTGTGTGAAAGAGAAATAGAAATAGAATCATTTATTCCAAAGGAGTATTGGTCGATTAATTCTTTTTTAACCTTTGAAGACAATCCAACCTTTAAAGCTTCATTAACACATTACAATAATAAAAAAATTGAACAATTTGACATTAAAAATTCTGATGAGGCAGAAAAAATTAAAGAAGTATTAAATACATCAAATTTTATAGTTGAAGAAATTGATGAAAAAGAAGTTTCTAGAAAGCCATCACCTCCATTTATAACCTCATCAATGCAAATGGAGGCATCAAGAAAATTAGGAATGTCTGCAAAAAATACAATGCAAGTTGCTCAAAGATTATACCAAAATGGTTTAATTACTTATATGAGAACTGATGGTGTTCAAATCGGTGAGGAAGGAATTACAGAAATAAGATCATCAATAAATACTATTTATGGTGATAAATACCTACCTTCAAAATCTAATGAATACAAAAGTAAAATTACAAATGCTCAAGAGGCTCATGAGGCAATTCGACCAACTGATGCAAGTATTTCTCCTGAAAGAATTGGTTCAGAGTTTTCTAAAGAAGAAATAGATCTTTATGGATTAATTTGGAAAAGAACTATTGCAAGTCAAATGGAAAATTGGAGAGGTTTAAGAACCACAATTAATATTGTGAATAATGATAGAGATATTCAATTAAGAGTATCTGGAACAGTAACGACTTTTGATGGATACAGAACTTTGTACGAAGAAGGTAGAAAAGAAGATAAACCGCAAGAAAGTCAGGAATTACCAAAACTACAAAAAGGTCAACACCTTAAAATAATTAACACTGAAACTAATCAACATTTCACAAAAGCACCACCAAGATACTCTGAGGCTACATTAGTAAAATCACTGGAAGAAAAAGGTATAGGGAGACCTTCGACCTACGCCTCTATAATATCTGTTCTTCAAGATCGCCAATACGTTATAATTGAAAATAGATATTTTAAACCTGAGGCGAAAGGAAGATTATTGTCTTCTTTTCTTGAAAATTTCTTCACACAATATGTTAGTTATAACTTTACAGCTGATTTAGAAAAGAACCTTGATAAGGTATCAAACGGTGAAATTAATTGGAAAGATTTTTTAAATAATTTCTGGGATGAATTCAGTGTTTGCGCTGATTCTGCCTTAGAATTAAGAACAAGAGAAATTTTAGATAAACTTAACGAAAGTATTGGTAACCATGTTTTTAAAGATGAGAATGGTGAGGTTAATAGACAATGTCCAAAGTGTAGTGAAGGTGAATTAAGTTTAAAAACAAGTAGAAATGGTGCCTTTGTTGGATGCTCTCAATATCCAGATTGCAAATATACAAGATCTTTTGGTTCATCTGAAAGAAATGTTGAGGAAAAAATTCTAGGTAAAGATCCTGCTAGTGGTGAGGATATTCATCTTTTAATAGGTAGATATGGACCCTATGTTCAAATCGGTCTTAATGAAGACAAAGATAAAAAACCAAAAAGATCCTCTATTCCTAAAACAATTGATCCTTCAGATTTGAACTTGGAAAAAGCAATAGACTTACTTTCTTTACCAAAAGTTATTGGGTTTCATCCTGAAGATAACAAGGAAATAACCGGGGCAATTGGTCCTTACGGTCCTTATTTACTACATGAGGGTGTTTATGCAAATCTTCAAAATATTGATGAATTATTTACCATAGGTCTTAATAGAGCAGTTGATTTAATTGAAGAAAAAAGAGCAAATCCTGGTCGTGGAAGGGGAAGCAAAGTAATCAAGGAGCTAGGAAATCATCCTAAGGATAAAAAGCCCATAAAACTTATGGATGGAAAATATGGCCCATATGTAAAGCATGGAAAACTAAATGTAAGCATTCCTAAAGAGAAAAATATTGACGATATTGATATGGATATTGCAATTGACCTTCTGAATAAACCAAAAAAGAAAAAATAAACTTAAATGGCTAAAGTTTTAAAACCTAAACCTGCTGCAACCCTAATTATTACAAAAAATAAAACCAATGGTTTATTTGTACTTATGGGAAAAAGACCTGACGATGCAAGATTTGCTCCGGGAATGTGGGTATTCCCGGGTGGTAAACTCGATAAGAATGATATTACTCAAGAAAAAAAATATAAATTAAATAAAAATATACTGAGTTATTTAAAACTTTTAAAAGCTAAGCCTCCTATTGGCGAAGCTCTCATTCATACAGCAATAAGAGAGACACAAGAAGAAACTAATTTAAGATTAATAAGTAATGATTTAAAAAAGATATGGGTACTTGCTCGAGCAATTACTCCTGTTAACAGACATATGAGGTTTGATACTAAATTTTTCGTTGCCCCCTCCTCTTGCTTTTCAGGAAAAATTAAAGGAAATGGAGAGTTGGACAAACTTGAGTATGTTAATGTTAATGATGCATTGAAGCTGCCAATGTTTGATATTACAGAATTTATTTTACAAGAAATAAAAATAAGAATTGAGAAAGGTAATGAAATAAAAAGTAACCCTGTTTTTTGGAGGTATCGAAAACACCAAAGATTAATAACTGAAATTAAAATACTTGACTAATTGTCAATTTTACTTAATTTCCCTCAACATAGGTAATAATTATGGCAAAAGCTACAACTATAAAAATTAAACTTAACAGTACAGCGGGAACTGGTTACTATTATGTTGCGAAAAAAAATTCTCGTACAATGACAGAAAAAATGGTTGTAAAAAAATATGATCCTGTCATTAGAAAGCACGTCGAATTCAAGGAAGGAAAAATTAAATAATTTTCTAGTTTTTCTGTCTCTTAATATATGAATAATATTATACCCATTGAAACATCTAATCAGATTGATTCTTTAAATTTAAACTTTGACCAACCCTTAATTATCAGTGATGCTGATGAAGTTATCTTCTTATTTTTAAAGGGTTTTGAAAAATTTCTAAAATCAAAAAACTTGTACCTTGATTTAGCAAAGGCAAGATTAACGGGTAATATTAAAAAAATTTCAGATAATGAACCTGTGCCTGATGATACAATGACAAAACTTCTTCCAGAGTTCTTTCTGAAGGAGACAAAAAAATTGGAGCCAGTAATAAATGCTCAAAATTGTTTAAAGAATTTATCCAAGAAATCTCAAATTATAGTTCTAACAAATATTCCATATAAAGATAGAAAAAGTAGAATTGACGCTCTAAAGAGAAATAATATGAATTATCCAGTAATTACAAACTCTGGATTAAAGGGACCTGTTGTTTCAAAAATTTGTGAAAAAATGAGGGCTCCGGTTTTTTTTATTGATGATTTAGGTCAAAATTTAGAGTCAGTAAAAAAAGAATACAAAAAAGCAATATGCATTCATTTCTTACAAGATGAACGACTTGAAAAATTAATGATGACACCATCTAATATTAAACATAGATTAACTAATTGGCTGGAAGTTGAGAATTTAATTAATCAAGAAATTTTACTCTATGAAAATAAAAAATAAAAAGTCTAAAATAATCACTGTCTGTAGAGAATGTTTTAAAACTTTTAATGAAAAAAAAGAATTTTGTAATAAATGTTATTCAGCTAATCTTATAAGTAATAATGAAATTGAAAACCTTAATATCGCACATGTTGATTGTGATGCTTTTTATGCTGCAATAGAAAAAAGAGATAATCCAAAATATAAAAATTTTCCTATAATTATTGGCGGTGGAAAAAGAGGTGTTGTCGCTACAGCTTGTTATATCGCAAGAACTAGAGGTGTTAAATCTGCTATGCCTATGTATAAAGCACTAAAGTTATGTCCAGATGCAATTATTATTAAACCAAATATGCAAAAATATAAAAAAGCATCCAAAGTAATAAACAATCTTATGAGAGAAATAACTCCTTTAGTAGAACCATTATCTCTCGATGAGGCATTTTTAGATTTATCTGGAACATCCAGACTTCATAAAAAAATTCCTGCAGTATTATTGGCCGAATTATCAAAAAAAATTCAAAGAAAAGTTGGAATTTCTGTCTCTATAGGTCTCTCGTATAATAAATTTTTAGCAAAAATATGTTCTGATATAGATAAACCAAGAGGTTTTTCAATAATTAATAGATTAGAAGCACAAAGTTTTTTAAAAGATAAACCAGTAGAAGTTATATGGGGTGTTGGTAATACACTTAAAAACAAGCTTAATAATGATGGAATAAGAACTATTGGACAAATCAGAGAAATGGACTGTAGCGAATTAATTGTTAAATATGGATCAATTGGTTCTCATATCCATAAGTTATCAAACGCCGAAGATGTCAGAGAAATAAAACCTTATAGAAAAGTAAAAAGTATTAGTCATGAAACTACTTTTGACAAAGATACCAATAATGAAGTTTTTTTAAAAAAAATACTTTGGAGTTTATGCGAGAAAGTATCTGATAGAGCTAAAGAAAAAGGTTTAGGTGGCAGTACAATTAATTTGAAAATTAAAACCAAAGATTTTAAATTAATCTCCAGATCAATAACAATTGAGGAACCAACTCAAATTGCAGAAATTATTTTTCAAACTTCTAAATTATTACTATTTCGTGAAATAAAGAAAAATAAATTTCGTTTATTGGGTGTAGGGCTAAGTAATCTTAAAGATTCTGAAATATGTGATTTATATGATTTAATTAATACAAATAGCAATAAAGAGAAAAATATAGAATTTGCTATAGATGCTATTAGAGATAGATACGGAGTAAATTTAATTAAAAAAGGTAGATCAATTTAAAAGAGGTAAATATGTCAGAAAAAATAAATAATAAATTATTAAAATTAGGAATTAAGCTGCCAAGGCCAGCTGATCCTGTTGCAAGCTATTTACCTTATGTTATTTCAGGTAATCTTTTATTTATTTCTGGACAGGGTCCTTTTAATGAAAAGGGTTTAATTACTGGCAAAGTTGGTTCAGATTTAACTTTAGATGAAGGAAAAGATGCAGCCAAAGAGTGTGGTAAGATGATACTTGCCCAAGCACAAAAGGCTTGTGGTAATTTAAATAAAATTCAAAGATGTATTAAACTCGGTGGTTTTGTTAATTGTGAACATAATTTTACTGATCAAGCTCTTGTAATTGAAGGTGCTTCAGAGTTAATGATTGATATATTTGGGGATAATGGATGGCATTCTAGATATGCTGTAGGATCAAATTCTCTTCCTTTAGGTATGGCTGTTGAAATTGATGCTATATTTGAAATTGAAACGTAATTAAATGAAGAAATTTTCTCTTAGGGTTGAAACATCATTAAGCAATATTGATGAAAATAGATGGAATATATGTGCCTCCAAGGATAAAAATTTTAACCCTTTTAACAGTTATCAATTTTTAAAAGCTCTTGAGTTAAGCCGGTCTGTAAATAATAGTTCCGGGTGGAATTCTGCACATCTAATTATAGAAAACAATGATAAAAAAATTGTCGCAATTGTTCCATCATATTTAAAAACTAATTCTTCTGGTGAATATGTTTTTGATTATGAGTGGGCAAATGCATATCATCGTGCTGGAGGGAAATATTATCCAAAACTTCAAATATCAATTCCATATACACCAGTAACTGGTAGTAGAATTTTAATAGATGAAGCTTATGATTATAACGAAATAATTGATTATATTTCATCGGAAATTATTTTATTTTGTTCTAGAGTCGAAGTTTCATCAGCGCATATCACTTTTCTTACAAAAAAAGAGGCTGAAAAATTAGAAAAACTTGGATGGCTTATAAGGAAAGACCAGCAATTCCATTGGAAAAATGAAAATTATGAATCTTTTTCTGATTTTTTAAACGCTCTTTCATCAAGAAAAAGAAAAAATATAAAAAAAGAAAGAGCAAAATTTATTAATAGTGAAATTGAAATTGAGCACTTAAAAGGTGATAAAATAAATGATGAACATTGGGAATATTTTTATCAATTTTATATCGATACAACTTCGAGAAAGTGGGGGAAAGATTATTTAAAAAAAGAATTTTTCAATATTATTGGTGATACTATGAAAAATGATATTTTGTTAATAATGGCAAAAAAGGATGATAAATATATAGCCGGTGCACTTAATTTTTTAAGTAAAAACTCTATATATGGAAGAAATTGGGGTTCATTAGTTGATTATAAATTTCTTCATTTTGAATTGTGTTACTATCAGGCAATAGAGTATGCAATTAAAAACAAAATTAAAACTGTAGAGGCTGGTGCTCAAGGAACTCATAAAATATCAAGAGGTTACTCACCAGTTATTACATATTCTGCCCACTGGATGAAGGAAAGTAATTTTCATGAAGCTGTTAAAAATTATCTTGATTATGAGGTTTTAGAGGTTGAAAAAAGCAAGAAAATACTTGAAAATTATCTACCTTACAAAAAAAAATAATAAAATGACTTATAATAATGAAAATATTTTTGCAAAGATTATCAAAGGCGAGGCTGATTGCGTTAAAATATTAGAGAATGATTATATTTTATCATTCATGGATGTTATGCCGCAAACTCCTGGACATACTCTTGTAATACCAAAATATGGTACTGAGAATATTTTTGACCTACCGGAGGAATACTTTATCCATCTGATGGACGCGAAACAAAAAATATCTAAGGCTATAAAAAAAGCTTATGAACCTACCGGAGTAATGATTATGCAGTTGAACGGTAAAGAAGCAGGACAAACAGTATTTCATTTACATTTCCATATAATACCAAGGAAAGAAGGTTTAAGTTATAAATTTCATTCCTCTGAAATAGCGAATTTTAAAGATTTAGAGAAAGAAGCTGAAAAGATAAAAAAATGGCTTTAAAAGTTTAATTTTTAAGAAGTTCTTTTTTTATTTTATTATTTTTTTTCAATGGTTTATATACAAAATTTAATTTATCTTTTTTCAAAGAAACATTTACAGTTCCACCTTTTTCTAAAACACCATATAAGATTTCTTCTGCTATAGGTTTTTTTACCTTCTCTTGTATTAACCTTGAAAGCGGTCTAGCTCCCATATTTTTATCATAGCCTTTTTTTCCAAGCCAACTAGCTGCATCAGGAGAAATATTAATAAATACATTCTTATTGTCTAATTGCGACTCGAGTTCAAGTATAAACTTCTCTACAACTTTTTGAATAACTTTATCAGGTAAAGAATTAAATGAAATAATTGAGTCTAATCTATTTCTAAACTCTGGATTGAATAATCTATCTATTGCCTCTTTATCCTCACCCTCTCTCTCATCTCTATTAAAACCTAGCGCAGGTTTGGCCAAATCTGTAGCACCAGCATTTGTAGTTAAAACAATTATTGTATTACGAAAATCTACTTTTCTTCCATTTTGATCTGTTAAGGTCCCATGATCCATTATTTGTAATAAAATATTAAAAATATCTGGATGAGCTTTTTCAATTTCATCAAGTAATACAATGCTATAAGGATTTTGATCTACGCCATCAGTTAACAAGCCACCTTGATCAAATCCAACATAACCTGGTGGAGCGCCTATTAATCTTGAAACAGCATGGCGTTCCATATACTCTGACATATCAAATCTCAATAATTCAACACTTAATACCGAAGATAATTGTCTAACTAATTCTGTTTTACCAACACCAGTTGGACCAGCAAATAAATATGAACCTATCGGCTTTTGAAGATCCCTTAGCCCAGCCCTTGATAATCTAATTGATGCAACAATTTCATCGATAGCTTTATCTTGTCCAAAAATAAATCTTTTAAGAGACTTATCTAAATCTTTTAATTTTTGACTATCATCTCTTGTTACATGTTTAGATGGAATTTTTGCCATTTTAGATATCGTAGTTTCAATATCTTTTTGACCAATTAATTTTTTTCTTTTTGAAGAAGGTTTAAGTTTTTGTGAAGCACCTGTTTCATCAATTACATCTATAGCTTTATCAGGAAGTTTTTTATCATTCATGTATCTGGATGATAGCTCAACAGCAGTTTTTATAGCTTCATTTGAATATTTTAAACCATGAAAATCCTCAAATCTGGTTTTTAAACCCATTAGAATTTTAATTGTATCTGCAATACTGGGTTCATCCACATCTATCTTTTGAAATCTTCTTGACAATGCCCTATCTTTATCAAAAAACTGCCTATATTCTTTATATGTTGTTGATCCAATACATCTTAATTGTTGTCCTTGCAAAGAGGGTTTTAATAAATTTGAGGCATCCATAGACCCTCCAGATGTTGATCCTGCTCCAATTACAGTATGAATTTCATCAATAAATAAAACTGCATCTTCTTGTTCTTCAATTTCCTTTAAAACA
>MDTD01083645.1_pt1 | contig 10806 bp, 4 predicted proteins | sample 811221 | NCBI WGS metagenome assembly MDTD01 (sample SAMN05326646, study PRJNA326480) | marine metagenome | isolation source: seawater | place: Pacific Ocean: South West | collected 2011
AAGTATCCGCCTAAAATACCTATGGCTAATACTGCACTGTATATAAAAGGTTGCCAAACCCTGCTGTTTTTTTCTTGCACGTGTATACTTATATTTAAAATGCCAAACCTACACTATTTAGGTCAAAAAGTTTACCCAAATACGGCGAAAGCACAACAAATATCGTTCCCCAAAAAACACCATCTTTGCGCTACAATAATGGAACTAAGAAATACCGAGCAACCATCAAACCACCAACACCTTGATAAAATGAGTGTTGCACAGCTTTTGCAAGGCATAAACAGCGAAGACAAAACCGTGCCTTTGGCTGTAGAAAAGGCATTGCCACAAATAGAGGCTTTGGTTACCGAAATTGTAGCCAATATGCAACTGGGCGGCAGGCTATTTTATATTGGCGCAGGAACTAGCGGAAGATTGGGCATTGTTGATGCCAGCGAGTGCCCGCCTACTTTTGGCGTACCGCAAGGTTTAGTAATTGGTATTATAGCGGGTGGAGACAGTGCCATACGCAAAGCTGTAGAGTTTGCCGAAGACGATACCCAACAGGGCTTTGCCGACCTTGAAGCCTACCAAATAAACCGCAGTGATGTGGTGGTGGGTATTACCGCAAGCGGCACTACACCTTATGTTTTGGGTGCGATAGAAAAATGCAATGCAATGGGTATTGCCACAGGCGGTATTACTTGCAACCCCAACAGCCCATTGGCAAAACTGGCTAAACTACCCGTAGAAGTGAACACAGGTGCCGAGTTTGTAACGGGCAGCACACGCATGAAGGCCGGCACAGCACAAAAACTGGTGCTAAACATGATAACCACTGCTACTATGGTGCAACTGGGACACGTTAAGGGCAACCGTATGGTGGATATGCAACTAAGCAACCACAAACTAATAGAACGCGGTACACTTATGATAATGGAAAGTACCGGTTTGAGCTTTGACAAAGCAAAAGAACTATTACTGCAAAAAGGCAGTGTGCGCAAAGCTATTGAGGGTTTGGAGTAAAACAGGTGTAAGCACCTGCTTTATGATGAAATATCATCTCTCCACTTTCTTTTAAGCAAAGATTGTTCAGCTCTGCATCATTATAACGAAGCACAAGGCAAGAATGAGTGCGGTGCAAAATCTAAACTGATACCACGTGTTTGATACAAAAAAAGAGATGATAAACTGTGTTTATCATCCCTTCAATCTTATAATCAGATAATCAAAAAATTAATGTCCATGACCTTCTTCTTCGCTATTAAACATTTTGGCCAATAGCATATATGCCCCTTGAGTAACTATTTTTTGCTGGGCAATATTTTCAGGTAGTATAACTTCGGTATACCCCATTTCGCTAAAGCCTGTTTTTACTTCTACCATTTCATACTCTTGCACCTCTTCACCGTTTTCGGTTTTGTTGCCTTTAGCAATAAAAATATATCGTTTATCCTCGTAGGTTACTATTGCTGCATCAGGTAACGAGGGTACTTGGCTACTTTGCGTTTCTATTATTGCGTTTATATACATCCCAGGTAATAATTCAGGGTCTTCATTATCCAAATGGCAATGTATACGCACAGTACGGTCGGCTTCAATTTCTCTCCCTATAAGGTATATGTGGGCTTTGCGTTGCTTACCCTCGTGGGCTATATTAAAATAAACCATATTGTTTAGTTTCACCTTACTCAAATCACGTTCAAACACACGTATTTCAGCGTGCAAATGTTCGGTATCAACAATTCTAAACATCTCAATACCGGGATTGATAAACGCACCTATATTAACATTTACTTGTGTTACATACCCATTTATAGGTGCAGTAATAACAAAGGTTTCTTGTATACCATCTTTTTCAATTTTTGCAGCATTCACTCCAGCCACTTGCAATCGGGCTTTTAGTCCGCTCACAGTTGTCTTAGTTCCTTCATAGTCGGCTTTGGCTTGCTGCAAGGTTTTTTGGGCATTTACGTTTTCTTTGGCAAGGGTTTGTTGCCTTGTATATTCAGCCTGTAAAAATTCAAGTTGGCTAAGGTTTTCCAAATAGTTTTGTTGCAATTGTATATAATCGTTGCTTTTTAATACAGCTATTACCTGTCCCTTTTTCACACGCATACCTTGCAAAAGTTCCGTCGAGCTTAAAAAACCACCTAGCGGTGCTGTAACCGATACAAGATTTTGTGGCGGAACATCCAGCATTCCACTGGCTTTTATTGTGCCGCTTAGTTGGCGCATTTCTATCAAACCAAAACCAATATTGGCGTTTTTCGCCTGTTCGGCAGTTAGTTCTATAGTTGTCAAATGCTCATCGTGGTGGTCAGTAGTTTCTGCTTTGGTATTGGGTGTAGCATCGTTGCTTTTGCACGCAAACAAAAGGGGTGCAAAAAGCAGTATATATATAATTCTATTAAGTCTCATGGGTGTAATTCTTATTTTTTACCTGATAAATATTCTATTGCTATAACTGCCATATTGTAGTTGTTTATGGCCAAGGCTGCATTTTGTCTAATGCCTAATGCTGTATTGAGGCTTTGCAAATACTCAACATAGCCTATTTCGCCACTTTGCCATGCTTGCTGTGCTTGTGCTAGTATTAGCTGCGCATTGGGCAAGGCTTGCGTATTGTAATAATCCATAGTGGTTTGGCTTTTTTGCAATTCTTGCAAGGCTTGCAAAAATTGGTTTTGCAAATCGGCTTCGGCTTGTTGGTACTGGTTTTGGGCAATATTTTTTTGCACCTGGGCGGCACTAATTTTTGCACCTTGCGGCCTGTACCATAAAGGAATTGAAACTCCCAACTGCACGCCTGTAAATCGCTTATCTGAACCAAAATAGGTTGGGCTTCCGTTTATATCTTGTGTGCCTATAAGGGTTTGGCTAAAATAGCCTACCGAAATATCGGGCAAGGTTTGGGCTATTTCTACCTGCTTTTGCTTGTTGGCTATGGCTTGTTGTTGTTGCCACCATTGCAACACAGGGTTATTGCTTAATTGGCTACCATCAGCCAATAACTGCATGGCTTTGGGTATAAATTTTTCTTCACCCATCACTATGCTATCATCAGTATTTAGTAGCGTTTTTAGTTGGGTATACAGCTTGTTTATTTCTGCCTTGTTTTGCGCCACACTGTTTTGTGATAAACCGTGTTGTGTTTGGGCAGTAGTTTTTTCCAACAAATTGGTTTCTCCTGCATTATATCGCGCTGTTGACGAACGGGCAAAACTGCCATAAATACTATCTTGCTGTAAAAGAAGATTTTGTTTTTCTGTTAGATATAAAATACCGTACCATGCTTGTTTCACAGCCAATACAAGGTCGTTTTCAGTAATACCCAATTCTATTTGGCTACTTTTTACTTGTGCATTTGCCAACTGGGCACGTTTACCAAAAAGTGTAGGGAAAGGCAGGCTTTGACTAACAGTGAAACTATTGTCGTTTTTGATACTATTGTACTGCCCCAACATCATGTTGACATTGGTTTTGCCCACGTCGCTAGCTGTTTTCTTTAACAACTGACTTTGGTTTACTTTTTGGCGAGCTGCTTCAACGCTAAAATTATTGGTAACGGCTGTGTTTATTGCTGTTTCTAGACTGATAGGTGTTTGGCTATTACCAAATGCAGGCAATAACATAAAAGCTATAACAGCCAGTGTGGCTGCTTGTACTTTATTTTTCTTTTGGGTTGATTTTTCAAAATACGAATACAAAATAGGTAGCACCAAAAGGGTAAGCAGTGTAGCTGTAATTAAGCCGCCTATTACCACAGTAGCCAGCGGCCTTTGTACCTCTGCCCCCGATGAATTAGAGATGGCCATTGGCAAAAAACCCAGTGAGGCTACCATAGCCGTCATAATAACGGGGCGAAGGCGTACGGTTGTTCCTGTTAATATTATTCTATTCATATTAGTATAGCCTTCTTTTTTCAGTCGGTTAAATTCAGCAATAAGTACAATGCCATTAAGCACCGCCACACCAAACAGGGCAATAAAACCCACACCTGCTGATATACTAAAGGGCATACCGCGCAACCACAAAGCCAATACACCACCAATAGCCGATAGGGGGATAGCAGTAAAAATAAGCAGCCCTTGTTTTATTGATTTAAAAGTGAAATAGAGTAAAACAAATATTAGTAATAATGCAATGGGCACTGCAACGGCAAGGCGTTGGCGTGCCTCTTCAAGGTTTTTAAATGTGCCGCCATAGGTGGTATAATACCCTGCATCAAGGGGTAGTTTTTTATCCAACAATACTTGTACTTCTTCAACTATGCTTTGTACATCGCGGCCACGCACGTTAAAACCTACTATTATTCTGCGTTTGGCATCATCGCGTTGTATTTGGTTAGGGCCTGTACTGTATTCAATATTAGCCAACTGTTCTAATGGTATTGGTTGCCCCTTAGCGTTATATACATACAAACCGCGCACATCAGCTATTGCATCTCGGTTCTCCCTATCCAACCGCACTACCATATCAAAACGTCGTTCGCCATCAAACACTTTACCTGTTGCCTCACCCGCAAAGCCTGTGCGCAAAGCACGGTTTACTGTTTCTATATCTAACCCATATCGGGCAATCTTTTCTCTATCAATCTCAACCACTATTTGCTGTAAACCGGTAGACTTTTCTACATATATATCTACCGCCCCCTCAACACCTCCAATCAGTTTACCTGCCTTTTCAGCATATTGAGTCAGCTTGTCCAAGTCTTCGCCGTATATTTTCAGCACCACATCTTGCCTTGCGCCTGTCATCAACTCGTTAAACCGCATTTGTATAGGCTGCTGAAAACCAAAGGTTACTCCCGGCAAGGCTTCTAATTTTTTAGCCATTTTTTCGGCCAGTTCTTCGCGGGTATGGGCACTTGTCCACTCGCTTTTGGGTTTCAGCATCACTATAAGGTCGCACGCCTCAATAGGCATGGGGTCGGTAGGTATTTCGCTACTACCTATTTTGCCTATTACTTCTTTTGCTTCAGGAAAGTTTTTAATAATAATATCCGATGCCTTTTGCGCCATTTCTACGGTATGACTAAGCGATGAGCCTGTGAGTACGCGGGTTTCTATGGCAAAATCACCCTCGTCAAGCGTAGGGATAAACTCTCCGCCCATATTAACAAACAACAGTAGTGCTGCTGCAAAGGCTATGAAAGCGGCGGAAACTACGGCTACTTTTTTTCGTAAAGCAAAACGGATAACCGGCGAATAAAGACGTTGGAAGAAATCCATAATCTTATCCGATATAGTGCGCTTATGGCTTATTTTTTTATTTAATAATAAAGCCGATACCATAGGCACGTAGGTAAGTGATAGTATAAATGCACCTAAAATGGCAAACGATACGGTTTGCGCCATTGGGCGAAACATTTTTCCCTCTATACCAACAAGCGCAAGTATGGGCAGGTATACTATAAGTATTATAATCTCGCCAAAGGCGGCTGACTTTCGTATTTTTAAGGCTGATTGATATACCTCCTCGTCCATTTCATCTTGGGTTAGCTTGTTTTGCAATTTACGTGCTCCCAAATGGTGCATGGTAGCTTCAACAATTATTACTGCCCCATCTACTATCAACCCAAAATCAATAGCCCCCAAACTCATCAAGTTGCCTGATACACCAAACAACTGCATCATACCAACGGCAAACAACATGGCCAGCGGAATAACCGAGGCTACTATAAGCCCCGCCCGCATATTGCCTAGCAATAGTACCAATACAAAAATTACTATCAGTGCGCCTTCGGCAAGATTTTTTGTAACGGTGCCAATGGCATTATCTACCAATTTAGTCCTATCTAGGTAAGGCTCTATTACTACACCTTCGGGCAGGCTTTTTTCTATTTGGGCAATACGGTCTTTTACATTTTTTATCACTTTTGATGAGTTTGCCCCTTTTAGCATCATCACCATAGCTCCCACCACTTCGCCTTCAGCATTACGGGTCATTGCCCCATAGCGTGTGGCGTAGCCTAAATGTACTTTTGCTACATTACGCACCAATAAAGGTGTACCCCCATTAGCTGTTTTTATAGCTATGTTTTCAATATCAGCAATACTGCCCACCAAGCCCTCGCTACGGATAAACCATGCTTCGGGATTTTTATCAATATAGGCGCCGCCCGTATTTTGGTTGTTACGCTCAAGAGCTGTAAAAATCTCGTCCATGCTCACACCTGCACTTCTCAATTTATCAGGATCAACAGCTATTTCATATTGCTTTAAGTAGCCTCCAAAGCTGCTCACTTCGGCTACTCCTTCCGTACCCAACAACTGCCTGCGAACAATCCAGTCTTGTATGGTACGTAATTCCATAGCATCGTACTTTCCTTCGTATCCTTCTTTGGTATGAATAACGTACTGAAAAATCTCGCCTAAACCTGTAGTTACAGGTGCCATCTCAGGCGAGCCAACCCCTGCGGGGATTTGATTTTTTGCTTCAGTAATACGTTGGTTTATTTGTTCACGCGCCCAGTATACCTCTATATCTTCTTTAAAAACTATGGTAACTACAGATAGTCCAAACCGCGAAAACGATCGTATTTCTTCAATACCGGGTATAGTAGCCATAGTTTGCTCTATGGGAAAAGTCACCAATCGCTCAATATCCTGCGCCGCTAATGATGGAGAGACTGTGATTACCTGTACCTGATTGTTGGTAATATCGGGTACAGCATCAATGGGTAGTTGGGTTAGCGATACGCCGCCCCAAGCAATAAGGCCAATTACAAATAGCCCTACTACCAGCTTATTTTTTATTGAATAGGCAATTATATTGTCAAACATTGTAATACAAAAAAATGAAAATGAAAAATGGCAGCCCCTGCCGGCAGGTAGCTACGTTTGTGATAGATTTTTTGAAAAGAAAAGATTAGCCTATCGGCGGTGGACGTAATGAGAAGCAGGTAATATGTGCCTGCAATAGTGTGGGATGGGGTATATTATTACTATGACTTATGCCTTGCACAGTGGGCAAAGGCATTTCTATAAATAACGGAATAATAAATGCCTGCAAAAATACTTGCACCTGAGGCACATTGTTTTGTGCTTGACCAACGGTATAGTGTTCTAAATGGTTAGCCCCTTCATCTAAACCAAAAATATCATCCCAAATACCGTGTTCCTTTTCTTGGTCGGGAGTACAAATATCGGCAACATCCTCAGCAGTGTGGCAATGCGGCACTATTTGGTGTGCTATAAGCAACGCCAATGCTACAAAAGCTAATATAGATGTTATACGTTTCATTATCTGCACTGCAAATATACAATTTAAACACACCAAAGAAATTTAAGTTTTTCATACTATAAATCAACAGTTTACAAAAAACAATTAAACTTTTCGATAAGCGCATTTAGCAGTTGTAGTAAAATTTACATTGGCACTCTATTTTTGCGATTAATAACCTTTTGGTAAAACTAAGTATCGGTAGTTTATCTAAAGTTGCAATTTATTAACCCTAAACTATAACCTATGAGAAAGGCTATACTAGCCCTTTTTTTTCTTGCATCAATTACCCTTTTACAATCGTGCTTTTATTTCAATGCCATGCAAAGAAACAAAGCCCTTTACGACCCGTACTCGCCTTTTCAATATGGTTTTGTAACTGACGATATGATTGAGGACGGTGAAAAATTAAAAGAAAAATACCCTGATGAAGATTTCTTGTACAACCGTGTTGCTACTACTTATACTTTTGATGTAGATATGGCCTTGCTTAAAGCTGAAGCCAAAGAAGACAACAAAAAAAATAATAATCGCAGCAGTAGCAGCAAGAAAAAGAAGAAGAAAAAGAAAAAAGAATCGAAAGTTATAACCGTAACCGAGAAAAACTTGGAAAAGGTGATTGGTGATTTATTGAGTGATGTTGATGAATCATCGTGGACAAAAAGCGGTGTTACTGTTATTGAAAAGAACAACTTAGATATAACTGCGCTTGACGACGGACTTAAATTTAACCATGCTATTTTTTATACGGGCACCGAAAGTGTATCAGGGGTAACTGCTACTTATGCTGATGATGTTACATCAAAATTTATAGTACCTACGCTTACCAAAAATTACGAGGACAACGGTATTTTTCATGGCGATGTAAAAGTAGCTTTAATGTCGTTGCCCACTTATGTGGTAGGTAATTCATTACAACTAAACTATTCGCGCTACTATAACGACTACCGCTACCTAACCAGCATTTACTTCCCTGAGGACCATTTGGTAAAAGAAAAGGTAATAAGCATTGAATTGCCCGAGGGCTTAGATATTGAAATTGTAGAAATGAATTTTGACGGTTACGAGATAACCCGCACCGAAGGAGAACCGCCCAAGCCTGAGAAGAAAAAAACAAGATCAAAAAAATCAAAACGTACAAAAAAAGAACGTACGAGCCGCAAAAACCGTAGGGATAAAACCAAGACCCCTACCAAAAGGATAATTAACTACGTGATAAAAGAAGTGCCTGCTATGCACAACGAGGCAGCTAATTATGGCTATAGCCATACTGTACCTCACCTTTTGGTAATGTGTAAAAGCTATACTGATGGAAAAGACACTATACAGTTGATGAACAACACCGGCGATTTGTACAAATGGTATAGCAAATTGGCTAACCGTATGGAAAACAATAATGAAAAGATAAAAACAATAGCCGAAGATTTGACCAAAAACTATACTACCGACGAAGGTAAAATATCAGCTATTTTTTATTGGGTACAAGATAATATACGCTACTTGGCTTTTGAAGATGGTATTGCCGCCTTTAAGCCCGATGAGTGCCAAAACGTTTACGAAAAACGTTATGGCGATTGTAAAGGGATGGCCAACCTAACCAAAGAAATGCTAAAATCTATTGGGTACGACGCCCGATTGACATGGATTGGCACCGACCGTATAGCCTACGATGGCACCACCCCTACTCTATCAAGCGCCAACCACATGATATGTATGGTATACACAGACTCGGCAAGTAAAAAACGTTACTTCTTAGACCCTACTGAAAAATACGTTTCGTTTGGCGATTATGCCCAGCGCATACAAGGGCGTAAAGTGGTGGTTGAGGATGGTGACAGTTATATTGTAGACTCGATACCTGTATACAACTACGACCACAATAAAACTGAAAAAACAGAAAACTATACTGTTGAAGGTAAATTGCTTAAAGGCACTGTGAAAAGGGTATACAATGGCGAAAGTAAAACGCTTATTCTACGCTCTTACAACAGCGTAAAAACAGATAAACGCGAACGTGCACTGCGTGGTTTTTTGACCAACCAAAACGATTATAACCTTGAGGCCGAAGGCATGCAACATTCTGATTTTACTGATCGCACCCAGCCTTTTGAAATTAGCTACAACTTAGCTGTAAAAAACCATGTGCTGACTAAAGATAAAAAACTATACATAAACCTTGAGTGGGATAGAGAATGGGCAAACTATACTATTGATACAGCACGCTATAGCCACTACTCTTTTCAGCACAAAAAACACCAAACAAAAACAGCTACATTGGCTATACCTGCAGGATATTCTGTGAGCCATTTACCAAAGCCCATTGAAGTAGTAAACGAGTATTTTATTTTCCGCGCAGCCTATAAACAGCAAGGCAATAGTATTATTTATACTAAAGAAATAATAATGCCCAAAGGACACCTGCACCGCAAACAAATAAAAGAGTGGAACAAAGCGGTGTTGCAACTCACCGATTTTTACGACAGTTATATAGTTCTTACCAAATAATTGCCAGCTACTAACATGACTAAACGAATAGTATTAACGGTTTTTATACTTAGCATAAGCCTAAGTATTTTTGGGCAGTTTAACCGTAAGAAGTGGAACCCACTATATACAGAGAAACAAAAGAAAGACCTTTTTAAAGAAGCTCAAAAAAAGGGTGATTTTAATGACGAAATTTTTGAAACTACAAGGGTTCCTCTCGAATGGAAAGATGAATCGGTAGTTATATTGGCTCAACGTGCCCGCTACATAGGTTATATAAACCGATGGAACAACATAGGCTACTTTACCTACCAAGTGCGTGTGCGCATAAAAATGCAAGATTTAACGGCCATAGAAAACTTTTCGACCTATTATTTTAATAAGGAAGACAATATTGAAATAACTATTGAAAAGCCTGATGGTGAACGCAAAAAAATTGACCTGAAAGAGGCTATTGATGTAGAAGAAAAAGTAAACCTAGCCTACTTTGGTGATATTGAAGTGAGCAAATACAAAAAAATTGCTTTTTCAAACCTTGCCCCCGGCGATATATTGGATGTAGTATCTATGGAAACGGTAAGATTTAATAAAAACCTACACCACTGGACGGATATACCCTTATTTTTTCTACCCATACAAGCAACTAAAAACACACTGGGTATTTTATTTAACATAAGTAGTCCGTTTACTGTTGATGATGTTCAGCAGCTAAATGGATCTTACCCCATTGTAGAGCAAAAAATTGAATTTGACCTAGGCAAACACTTTTATTTAAACTACCGCGCACTAAACGGAGCTCCTGAATTAGAAGAAAAAATAAGCACAACCCGTGCCGGCAATAAATTGTGGGTTTTTCATGATGTAATGCGCCAGAAGTTAAAAGATGAACCTTGGAGCGAGCCAATGTTTACGCTTCCTGCCATTAAGTACGAAGTAACTTTTGCCAACAGACGCTCAAGAAATGACATCAATAGACTTATAGATACTAAAACACGACTAAAAACTACGGTTAGCGAAAAAGATATTCGCAAAATGGCCTATAAATTTTATAGAAAAAGCCGCGAATCAACAGGCGATATTTACTATAACTACTATAAAAAACAGGGGTATAAAATT
>MDTD01112061.1_pt1 | contig 10806 bp, 17 predicted proteins | sample 811221 | NCBI WGS metagenome assembly MDTD01 (sample SAMN05326646, study PRJNA326480) | marine metagenome | isolation source: seawater | place: Pacific Ocean: South West | collected 2011
AAGGTAGTCCACGGAAGAGTGAACGACAAATTCAGCGGCGATTCTTATGACCACGCCTGGGTTGAGAAGGGAAACCTGGTGTTTGATGACCAGACAAAGATGACTAAGCCTGACGGAATTCCAAGGGACGCTTACTACGACCTGTACCAGCCCGAAGTATCAGAAGAGTATACTGCTGCTGAAACAATAATGAAATGTGTCGAGTCAGGACATGCTGGCCCTTGGAACGATCAGTTAGTGGAAAAAAAGAGAGTTGCTCGCAAAAAGGGTCAACACCAAAGCAGCTCTAGTCATTCAGATCTCTACACAGATGAGAACCCGGAAGGCACCATAAAGGGTCTTAAGTTTGCGACCGTTAAAGACGCCGAAGCTAGCGTTAAAAAAATCAAAAGCTCTGGAAAGAGCCACGCCCATAAGATCCAAGCCGCCGTCGCGATGGAGCAAAGAGCGAAAGTGATGGGCAAAAAGTCGGCAGCAGCTGTGTATCGTCAATTCATAAATTCTCAGAAGAAAGATGAGTCGGTTAAGAGAAGCATAGCTGAGGGCAGTCGTATTGTGCCGACTAGCATGACCATGAGTGAGTGGGAAGCGTACAAGGAAAAGAATAATACAACTGCGAAAGCTTACGACAAGAAAACAAAAACAAAGTGGAAGATTACTCATGGTCCTGGTCACAAAAGCGCCGGGAAAACCATAAAGGGTAACACTGGGTTAACATACAAGAAGGCGAAATCGATCCAGAACGCTTTCGGAGGGTGGTGATGAATGTGCTATCTATTGATATTGACTATGCCTACAGTCCAACCATTTCGGTTTACGACGATTATGTAGAGGGTAGCAGGGTTTCTTTAGCAGAACAACTTGAAATTTTTAAAGAGAACAATCTGCCCCTGCCTGCAGCAAATCCAGCAAAGCTTGACCTTTTGAAGCGCGTCATTCTAGAGAAAACGACATCCGAGACGCCGATTGTGATAGCAGAGCATCACCACCAGATATTGCCGTTCCTTCCGGCAAGCGACCAGTACCAGCTTTTTAACTTTGACCACCACCACGATGTATATTATCCCGGGTGGCATTCGTTGGATGAATTAGACGAGGGAAACTGGGTTTATTTTTTAAAGAATAGTCCTATGATTAAGTACGTCTGGATAAGGAACGAGGACTCTGAGAATCTGCCTCCAGACCTTCAGTTGAACTTCGACCTTGAAGAGATTTATGAGCCTATCGTGGAGGCATTTCCGAATTTTGATTTAGTCTTTGGTTGCTCTTCTGAGCACTGGACCGGTACGACCGGTAGAAAACATTTATTTGAGATTCTTGGGGCAGAGAGATGAGTTTTGTATATAACGGATTACATTTGATGATTGACGCTGTGGTGGAAGACCCAAAAGGGCTGACCGTTCCAGAGCGCGGTGTTGAAATGCTAGAAGCGATTATTGAAAAGATCGACATGACAATGATACTTCCACCGGTGACAGTAAAGTTTCCTCACGCTACGTGCGAAATGAAGAGAGTGCTTGACGGACTGGAGAGCGAGGGACTGGGAGAATCTGCGACAGCAAAAGATTTGAGAGAAAAGTTGCAAGAACGAAAGAACGAGTCTTACGGATACTCATCATTTGCCATGATAGCAGAATCTCACCTTAGCGTCCATACGTTTCCAGAGTTAAAATACTTTTCATTCGACTGCTATTCCTGTAAGTGGTTTGACGTCGATGCTGTTGTTGCTACAATGAAAGAACACTTTAATATTGAAGACATAACAATCCAAGTTGCTGATAGGAGAATCCCAGAAAAATGCTTGTGAAATATGACCTTGATGATAAAGGGACGGGCCACGTCTTTAAGAGAAACCGCTTACATGTTCATGAGCGGTCAGACTATCAAAAAATAGAAATTTCTGATCTTGATATCTTGGGCCGTGTTCTTGCATTGGACGACATAATCCAGCTCTCTGAATTAGATTGTGATCGATATCACGAAACGTTCGCTCACATTCCAATGAGCTGTGTCAACCAGCCACAGCGCGCTTTAATTTTAGGCGGCGGTGATGGCATACTCGCTAAAGAGCTTTTGAAATATCCTGATTTGAGGGTCGACATGGTGGACATAGATGAAAAGGTTTGCCGGCTCTCTGAAGAGTTCTTGAAAGATCTGAACGGCGATGCTTTTGCGAATGAGCGTCTGGATTTATTTCACACCGACGCTCTGGAATTCTGCATAAACCTCGCAGCATTATCTTCTGGTCATAGGTACGATGTTATTTACGCAGACATAACTGACCCGCATCCAGATTCACCTTCGAGATCTTTACTTTCATCACAAGCGATAGCTGTGTACAAAAGTGTTTTAGCGCCTGGCGGAATTCTCGTCGCGCAAACAGATAATGTACAGATAGCGCCTCATCATAGAGTGAACATAACAGAAGAATTCAGCAAAAGCTTTTCTAATGTTGGTGATTTTGCAATTGTTGCCCTGACTTTGTCTTCTTTGTTCTCTTTTGTGTGGGCATCTGACGAAGCTTCAGTGCTTCCAAAAGCACCGACTGTAGAAACTAACTGGTTAACTTTAGAAAGAAGCAACTTTTGTTTTGAGTTGCTTGATTTAGCATTGGGAGAAAAATGATTTATCAAAGCTTACCTTACATACCTGTCTTCGTCAAGAAGAGTTTTTTGATGGGTCCAGATAATTTCAAATACGGCGAGGACGAGACAATCGCAGGAGTTCTTGTTGGAGTAAAAGCAGTTTTCCGATCGCCTCCGCTGTTCGAGGTCTATTTGCCAGAATACGGCGCCTGCTATGATAAAACTTTACAATGCGCGATATTCAATAGAGAAGTACCGCCCAAAGAGAGCATCGAGCTACCAGACGTCGCGTGGTGGGACTGCATAAGCGAAGACATCCAGATTTACGAAAAGACTTTATTCCGCAATGGGCTAGTAAGAATGCAGAACAAGCGTAAGCGATGGTTTGAGGGTACGTATCTCTTTACGATAGATTTCTGTACCAACCATCCCGGGCGAGGCATAGACCTGAGCGAGGCTGTGGTTTGGAGCGAGCACAAGCAAAAAAACTTTTTCTTTGATGAAGAGACGGGTGCCTTGATCTGTGGCCCGAACAACAAGATGCGATACATTTGCGAGAGCTTATGTCCAGCAGAATTCAAGAGGCCGTTTTTTAAAGTATTTGAAAATAGAAATTGGTCGCATGAAGAAGAAGAAGTGTTCTTTGGCGGCTCTGGTAAAGATTACGATTATCAAGGTGTCGAAAAGAAGAAAGACAAATGAGGGTCTTCTTCGACCACATCGCCGGAAACACCACGAATCGAGAGTTGGTATACAGTCCAGCGACAGCCATTTTCACCGCGAAAGAGTACACTTACGCCCTGCAGAACGGGTGGCACATAGCTGAAAGCTGGGGTGTCGAAGATTTTGACTGGTACAACGACGTGTCGTCGCAAGGCTTGAAGGTATGGTATCAAGCCAGATCCGTGAGAATTGAAGTTAGCAAGTTTGAAGAGCGCGCAAGACACAGAAAAAAGATAAAGCGTGCAAAGATCTCATGCGAAGTGATGGCAAACGTATCCCAGCTCCAAGATGAGCTTTGGGAAATCTATGGTGCATATCTTGCGGCAAAGAATTTTGAAAACTTCTATGCTAACAAAGAGGACCTGCTTTCTGAAATCTACGGTCCAAGGAGTTACCTCATCTATAGAGACCCAACATCCAAGATCATTGGTTTCGGTATCGTGGAAGTAGTGGGCCCAAACGCAGCTGTCGCACCTCAGTTCGCTTGGGATTATGCTGATCCTGCCATCGGGCTTGGAAGTCTAAACAAGCTGTTTCAGTTTCGGTTATTGAAAGATCTCGGCATTACTCACCTATACCTTGGAACGTCTTACGAGAACCCATCTCGCGGTAAAGCAAAGTGGTCAGGTTTTGAGTGGTGGACCGGCCGTAGCTGGTCAAATGATATTGATTTCTATTTTGAGTTGTTGGAGAGAGAATCTAGTATGAAAACGTTAGATGATTTATACGAAGCTCAAAAGCATTATTACTCGCGCTTATCGTGACAGTTACAGTCGGAAAGGGATAATTAACGGTATGTTGAATGAGTGTGTTGCAGCTTTTGGTAATTACGGCGGTAGACGTATGCTGGTGAAAAACCGGGATAAGTCATACAGGCCATCTCTTGACTTTTATCACGAGCTCAGAGATGGCACTGAGATGCTTTATTACATCGACGAGGCCGTTAACCACCTTGAGGGAATGAACGAACACGGCGTAGGCGTGGTGTACACAACTTCTAATTTTCAGGAAGACAACGCCGACATGATGTCAGATAACGTTTATACGATATTGCAGGCTTTGGCAAGCGATACAGCGGAGGGAGCTGTGCAACCCTTGCTCGAACAACGCGGAGGGGTTCATGGACTGGTATTCCTGAGCGGACCCGACGGTACCTACCTTATAGAACATGACGTAAATTCTGATGATTCAAAGATCGGAAAAATAAACGTCCAAGACGGCTGGAACGTCGTTACAAACTCCCCAACGATGCTACAAGGTGGGATCGACCCTCAGGCCGGCGAGGACTACATTTCATGTCAGATTAGAAAAGCAGTTGCCGAAGCAGCGCTGTCTGGTATCGATAATGTAGATGAAGCTCTGACAGCATTAGCCTACAAGTACTTTGATGACCATAGCCACCACAACCCGATGAGGGACTCTGAGTTTGAGACCACATGTGCGCAGATAGGAATGGACTTAGAGGATAAGGTCTGCTACTTTACACCTGTCCCGAACGCTCTCGCCTCCAAGTCTTTCACAAGTAATTTACCTGATGATTATGAGGCAAAGATTAAATACGTCGAAAGAGAGCTTGATGAGCCGACGATCGCTCCTTTTCGTTTGTTCACCACGAACCTTGACGAGGGAGTGTCACGTTTCAATCTTGTAAACTACTTGCTTGACGATGGACCAGAGACCGACTTGGAAGAGCTCGAAGACCAGATAAGAGACAAAATTGCAGGAGCCTCGAGACTAGAGCTGGCGCAGCAAGCGTCCGATGAGTTGTGGGAAAAAGAGAGGATACTTGTCAGCTTAGTTCGCAAGATGGAAAGAGACCCCGTGTTCTTCACCGCTGGACACACGTCTTCTCAGGTCCAGAATGAGGTCGAGTTGCTTCAGAAGATGATTGAAAAGATTGGCGAAGATTACAAGCACCTTCTTGACATCATGCATGTAGAGAAGTACGGCACGTCTATGCCCGGGCTTGATGAATCAAAAAAGGGGTGGTAGATGATAATAAACGTCGCCGGCGTTCCTGCTTACGTCGAAGTCGCAGACGATGACTACCTTCGCTCTCTCGGCCTCATGCACCGAGAATCATTACCGCCTAACTCTGGCATGTTGTTTACTTGGCCCGACATGGCTCATCGATCGTTTTGGATGAAAAACACGCACATCCCTCTTAGTATTGCTTATATGGATAATAGAGGCAAAATACTAAACATAGAAGAAATGCAACCCTTCAGCTTAAAGTCGGTGGCCTCAACTGGCGAAGCGATGTGCGCTTTAGAGATGCCGCAAGGGTGGTTTGAGGAAAACGGTGTGATGGCTGGTGACGTTGTAACAGGGTTATTCGAATCGAGTTTGGCGATTGGAGGATCGATAGATTTTGACCTTTCCGCTTCTGACTTTTATTACAAATCTTCTGCTGACGAAGTTGTAGATTTCATAATGAACAATCTCTCCACCATCACCACAGTCGCCCCGGATGAGTTTTTTAGCGAGTTTGTCTGGCCGTATGTGATCTCCGCGGCCACCTGGGCAGAGTATTGGCAAGACGAAGGTAGCGCTTATTACAGCGTGGAAGTTGATATCGTTCCGACCGCTTTCGATACGAGGCATCCTGGTTGGAACATTGACGCCACAGCTGGCTTTGGTTCTTCGAACGAGGCGCTGATAGAAGTTTCAGTCCAGCTCGATCCTACTCGATTAGAAAGCATAGACATGTCTCGATTGGAGAGGGAGCTGTACAATGTCATCCCTCATGAGATGCACCACTTGACCCAACGAGGCCAACCTTTTGAGCGACCGAACTGCCCGGCTCTCCCACCCGCAGAAGGTGATAGCCATTACCACTACTTTACACAAGCGTGTGAAATACCTTCTTTCTTGGTAGGCTTCCGCGGAGAGTCAGCGGTTTCAGGGGAGAAGATGCAGGATCTCGTAGATGGTTATCTTCAAAACTATATCAACGTCGGCGCAATCTCACCCGGTGAAGCTGAGGGAGTTAAAGATGCATGGCTCGGTCATGATAAGTGGGTCGACCTCGTAGACGAGCAACTCATTCAGAGTATAGGTCAGGAGGCTCTGCTAGAAGTGACAGAATTACCAAGAGAATATTTTTCTGCGATTGACACCGCGGTCACATCATCAAAGTTCTGGGAGCAGCCTAACACTCAAGAAGATATCGACGTGATTCAAAATCGCGGCGGAAATTCTCTTGGAACACCAGCTGCTGACTCGCTGACTCGTGCGCTTCAAGATGTATTTGATGAACTGGGATTGGACATCGATGTCGTGATTAGTTCTCACGAGACAGATGACTACGATGGGATGACGCTCCACTCAGGGCACCCAGCTTATCCGAATCGATGGCTTGTTGACGCTCGGTGGTACGTTTCGAAGCAGCGCCCTGGCCGCAATACTATTGACATGGAAATAATGACAGCAGAGGAAGACATCAAGTCTCTCGATTCTGCGGCTTTGGTGAGGCACATAACTCAAACTGTCCGTCATGAGATCGTGCACTATGAACAAATGAAAAAACAGGCGAAGAATAAGGGTCTCGATAATGCTGCAGCATTTGAAGAAATGTTGCAAGATCCTTCACAGGTTCCGAAGTCTGGAAAGATAAAAGACTATCTTCGCTCTCATATTGAGATCGATGCTCATGCTCATGACGGTGCCGAAGAACTTCTCGCTGTTTATGGGAAACAAAAAGCATTCGAGATGTTAAGGAAAGGTTTCGATCTAGGTGATCCCAAGATGCCAAACGCAATCCAGCATTATTTTGAGCAGCTTCCAGAGAGTGATCCCACCCTGAACAAATTTCGCTCGAAGCTGTTTTCGCAGATCAAGGCACAGACCAGATCTTAGCTCCCACCGCGTAAAGCGCTTCTAATTTGAGAAACTTCATCTGCTGTCATTTCATGGCAGTAAACCAACGTTTCGAGAGGGACTCTGTTCGGACCAAACCTTTCTGTTCCGATGGCTACAATCACGCCCCTTACTCTTCCCTTGGAGTCAAACACTCCAGACCCAGAATATCCGAACCATACGAATCCTTGAAGCATGGTGGCCCTATAATTTGGTTCATGTCCAGAGACGTAGGCTCGCGCCGTCAGAAGCTGGTACGAAGACGGGTAACCCGTGTACAGCACCTGCTCACCAACATCAAGAGGTCCGGTATTACCAAGGCTAACTGCTTTTCGACTTTTAATCTGCGGAACCTTCAACGCTGCGATGTCATATTGTTCCGATTTCCAAATGACTTGCCCCAACACTTTCTCGTCTTGGTGCACCACGTAGTAGATGTCGGCTCTGTCAACAACATGCCGTGCCGTCAGGACTATGTATTCTCCACCCATCTTAATATACGTCCCTGAGCCATGGCCACCAGCCATTCCCTCTATTTTGACTGCGCTACTTCTGCTCTGACGTTGGTCATAGGATGGGAACCAGACGTCCTCGATCAAAGAAACATCAACACTCGGTCCTGTAGGCGGTTGAGCCATCGGTTCAGAAACGAAGATGGGTGAAACAACCATTGCAATAATTGCTACACCGGCTAGTAAGATTTTTAAGACATTTTTTTTGTTTAACATAACGTACCCTTTTCTTAACTATGGGCGTTCGACCGTTATATTTACTTGATATAGTTAGCTCGCAATTTAGGCTTATATTTTGAAACCGGTCTTTATAGAAAACTCCAAGATCCCTGTGGTATTGTCGAAAGTAGCCCCTATAGACATCTGGGCCATCAATCTAGTCTTCTTTGTGTTCTGCCGTGGCGAGCTTTCTGAAACCACAAAGAGGCATGAAACGATCCATTTCTGGCAGTGGCTGGAATTAGGGGTCATAGGTTTTGCAATCTTGTATCCGCTTTTCTGGCTCTTGAATTTGCTTAAAGGCAAATCAGGAGCAGAGGCGTATTACGAAATTCCTTTTGAGAAAGAAGCATACGAGAATCATGATATACCCGACTATCTCGATAAGAGAAAGCTCTGGGCGTGGACTTCGTATGTTTAAGCGAAACCTGGAGCCTGTATGGAGAGACGTTTTAGACTAAACGATCGTGTAATTTGCACGGAGACTGGAGAGGTCGGCGTTGTCTTAGAGCTACACTCAGAGACTGCGACAGTATCTTTTTCGTCAGGCGTTCGAGACGCCGAATATTTAGACCTGTTAATTATCGGCCATGATAACAACCCGCGAGCAGGATTTGACGATGGATTTTCGCCACTTAGATGAAGTAAAGCTGTCTTATTTGGCTCATGCAAGGAGGTCCCTTGGCTTTGCCTGTTGGTCTCTAGTAATGACGGCAGTGAATATTCTTCACGCTTTTTTACCTTTTATTTTGACCGAAACATTCTCCCGCGAAGTGTTAAGATTATCTAAGTTTTTGGGAGAAGAACATGAAAAACATACAAGTCGGTAATAAAGTTCATCATTATCTGGAGATGAACAAGATCGGAACCGTCATAAAAATCAACCGTTCCCCCGGTAAAACGATGTGGATGACAGAAGGCAGTCCTTCCTTTGTTTTAACGGCCACGGTTCAATATCCTGATGGGTCTGTTGCAGAGCACGAAGTATCAGACTTGTTTCGGGCTGACAGATAGTTTGTCTTTTGTAAATTTAAGTTCTAGCCATTATTATCTCTAAGGAGCTTTGTAATGCGTAAGAAAAGGTTTGACTCCAAAGAGAAGAAGTCGGTAGTTCAGAGAGTAATCAATGGAGCTGTTGTGCTGTATGCAGGTTTCGCGATATGTGTCGTAGCGTCTATTGCTGAAAGCTTTACAATTCCATTGGCTCGCCGACGAGCCAAGCGCAGAGGGCGGTCTAATGAAGGTCTGTGAAGCCATTCCAGGCCAACTGATGTTTGCTCGTGACCGTAATGTATTTATTCTTCGAAGGACCCAAGATGCTGATACTCGTGAGATGGCAAAGACATACGGCTTTCAGAATGCGTACCTGCTTGCCGCCCTGGACGGTGTCGACGAGTCGCTCTTGTACATAGGCCCGATCGATTTGCCTAAGTTCTGCGCTGGGTTGAAGCGTCATCACCTTTTTCTCTTGAGTGGAGAAGTATTAGCACTCTCTGGTTATGACTTTAAACACCTCTATGCCTTGTAAAAGCCACTTGGCTTAGATATAATAAATTCTATGGGGACATAGCTCAATCAGGTCAGAGCATCGCTCTCATAAAGCGCAGGTTCTCGGTTCAAATCCGAGTGTCCCTACCATACAAATAAAGACGAAATTAAATGATTCGATTGAATGAAAGCGTTCCAAAAGACATCGCAATCTGTGTATCTGGAGGCTCCGACTCGATGGCAGCTTTGCACTTTCTTTCTAAGCGTAGGAATGTTGCTGCTGTTCATTTCAATCACGGCACAGATCATGCAGATGAAGCAGAAATTCTTGTCAAGAAATATTGCGAAGATTGGGACGTCGAATTACTGATAGGAAGGATTGATGAAGACCCACCAGAAAAGAGGTCTTTGGAAGATTTCTGGAGAGAGCAGAGGTATAATTTTTTTGAAACCGTCGCGTTGACCCCGAGGTATAGAGTTGTGCCGTTTATCACATGCCACCATCTAGATGATGTGGTAGAGACTTGGCTGTTCACCTCACTACATGGACATGGTAGATTGATCCCCTCTAAGAGAGGGAGGTATCTAAGGCCTCTTCTGGCCACCCGGAAAGCTGTGCTAGAAGACTGGTGTCACCGCCATGAAGTACCTTACGTGGAGGACCCAAGCAACAAAGACACTTCTTTCATGAGAAATTACATACGGCACGAACTAGTGCCGAAGGCCCTTCGAGTGAACCCTGGGATCTACAAGGTGATGCGAAAAAAGGTCGAAAATAGTCCTGTAATTCTGGACTAGAACTGCTATTATCTGAGTGTATGGCAGTTTCCAGAAAAAGGCATCTTGCGAAGGCAACAACTTGGCGTATAACAGCGACGATAATAACCGTTATTTCCACTTGGGTGATAACAGGAAGCTGGACAGCGGGACTGTCAATTGGAGCTATAGACAGCGTGGTGAAATTTGCCGCCTATTATTATCACGAGAGGATGTGGTACAAAAATCGCTGGGGTATCGATAAATCTCCAGATGACTAAGCCATCGTAGCTCAGTTGGTAGAGCAGCGGTTTTGTAAACCGCCGGTCGTAGGTTCGAGCCCTATCGATGGCTCCATTAATTTTTACAAGAATATAGAATCTTTTCAACGCACGCTTCAGTGATGCGAACGATTTGCTCTTTTTCATTCATTATGACGTAATCAAAGGAGACCCAACCTCCTTTGCCAGATATTTCACACCGGTTGATCTCTACGACAATTCCGTAGCTGCCAGACTCGTTGTATTTTACTTTGAGTTTGACTATGTCACCGATTTGAAGTGTTGAATCGTCTACCATATCTTTTAACTATTGCCCCTTAGCTCAGTTGGTTAGAGCAGCTGACTGTTAATCAGCGGGTCCGCGGTTCGAGTCCGCGAGGGGCA
>MDTD01154131.1_pt1 | contig 10806 bp, 12 predicted proteins | sample 811221 | NCBI WGS metagenome assembly MDTD01 (sample SAMN05326646, study PRJNA326480) | marine metagenome | isolation source: seawater | place: Pacific Ocean: South West | collected 2011
GCAGCGGCGATCTGCCTGTCGCCCTCGTTCTGCGCGGTGATCATGATCTCAATAGTGTTAAGGCAGAAACCCTCGATGAGATCGCCAAACCCCTGCGGATGGCAAGCGCCAAGGAAATTGAAGAGGCGACCGGATCGGCAGCAGGCTCCGTGGGTCCTGTCGGACTCAAGATTCCCGTCATCGTCGATCATGATGCCGGTGCACTGTCAGACTTCGTCTGCGGAGCCAACCGAGACGGCTTTCATCTGCAGGGAGTCAACTGGGGTCGCGATCTTGCGGAACCGACGACACACGATCTGCGCCAGGCGGTCGAGGGGGATCCCTGCCCCACCGATCCTTCACAACCGATTCAGGTCCGACGCGGCATCGAAGTGGGTCACGTATTCCAACTCGGCACCAAATATAGCGAAGCGCTCGATGGAAATTTTCTTGACGCCGAAGGTCGCAGTCAGCCTTTTTATATGGGCTGCTATGGGATCGGCATTACTCGAATCGTCGCTGCGGCAATAGAACAGAGCCATGACGAAAACGGCATCATCTGGCCGGCACCCCTTGCACCATTTGATGTCTGCATCGTACCAATCGGGCTGAAAAAATCCGAACAGGTTGCCAACGCCGTCGAGGCCCTATACGCAGAACTTGGGGAAGCGGGATTTTCGGTTCTGCTCGACGATCGCGATGAACGACCTGGCGTCATGTTCTCGGAGATGGACCTGATCGGCATCCCGCACCGCATCGTCATCGGAGAAAGGGGTCTTGCCAAGGGACTTGTGGAGTATCGCAACCGGGCGACGGGAGAGACCGTCGATTACGCCTTGGATGCCTTCGTTGCGACGCTGAAAACACTCAGTTCGCTTTAACTGCTCAACCGCTCATTCTCCGAACACATTACGGCACCAAGACCGTACAGGACGTCCCCGGGCGGATGAGGGCATCGCTTTCGAACTGCACGCTAAGCAGGTAACGCTGTCCGTCATTGCCGTCAGCAATTGGCTCGAGTCCAATACGGCTTTGCAGCGCCTCAAAGGTTTTGTCTCCGAGTCGGATCTCAATATCTGGGCTATCGGTTAATCGCTCGACAGCGGTCCCATCTACTTCAGCTTTGGCCAGATAGCGTCCTCGCTCTGCGAGCGTCATCAGCACTGGCGAATCTGCTTGGTGATGCACGAACTGCCCGGGCATAAAGCCGGAATCCACGACCCATGCATCAAAAGGCGCGGTAAGCGTAGCGAGCTCGAGCAGGTGGCGCGCCCTCCGATGCTCAAGCTGCGCATCGCTAAAGGCGAATTCGGTCCGGGAAAGATCCAGTTCCACTTTCTCCAACTGTACGGCGGAAAGTGCTCCCTCGTCGTAAAGCGTCTGTTCCCGCTCAACAACGGCAAGCTGTCTTTCCATTTGTGCTTCGCTGATCGCTTCAGTGTTTGAAGCCTTGCGGACTGCAATCTCGAGCAGAACGGTATCGAGCGAGACCAGTACCGCGCCTGCGGCAACAGCATCTCCCGGCCCCACCTCAACGACCTTGACCTGACCAGACATGCCAAAACCGATTTCGACCCGTCGGTTCCAATCAACGACGGCATCGAAGGTATCAGCGATTAGCGTACCGGTAGTTAATGACAGCAGTCCCAGCAACAAAATCCGGAATCCGTTTTTCATAAGTTCAGTCTTCCTCCATCAGAGCAAGCGGCCGGGCCAGTAAGGCGTCCAATTCGGCCCAGAGCAACGCCTGTTTAAAATCCACTCTTGCGGCTTCCAGCATTGCTTCCGCGACGGCAGCCTGGGCGTCCCCCAGATCCGAGCGCATCTCCATCTCATACATCGCCCGGCTGCGGTCCTGGTAATAGCTTCGATAGGTCTCGTCCGCTTCGGCAGCAACAATTGCCGCCCGGTTGACCAGAAGATCGCTGATTAAGGTAAGCACGTCCTCACGGACACCATACTCAGCCATGAGCAGCTCAGCCCGCTTTTGCGCCAAAGCATTTTCCGCGAGTGCAACCTCGGTATCACGCACGTGAGTCCCGTCAAAAAGCGGCATGATGAATTTGAGGTTCAGCCGATAGCGGTCACGACTGGAGAAGGAACTGTCGTGATATTCCCTCGCCTCAAAGTCGGCGCTCAGTACCGGTGAATTGAGTTTCTCCGCAACGGACACCTTCGCTTGAGCTGAGGCAACATTGGCTCTATGCGCTTTCAATATAGAGGAAGTGGCAATCGCTTCATCGATGATATCGTTGTACTCAGGGATATCCCGGTCACGGTAGGCAGAGAGGTCAGGCACCACCAATTCACTCGACAGTTCGCCAGGCCGGCCCAATTTCAGCGCCAGCGCGTGACGTCGCTGCCGACGCTCAAGATCCGCACGATGCCGTGCCACATAGGCCTTGCGATAGGCCGCCTCCTGCTTCGCGACCTCAAGATCTGAATACTGCTCAAAGCGATCGCGTCTTTCCGCCATCCGGGAATAACGGAAATACTCTATCGCCAGTCGTTCGTTACGCGCCCGATAGGCGTGGTCTGAAAGGATCACGGCAAAGAAACTGCGCATGATTTCCAATCTATGACGGTCGAGACGGGTGACAAAACGGGCTTGGCTTGCCGCAATATCCGATTGGGCCGCTTCTTTTCTGCTTTCGGTTCGGCCAAAGTCCGTCAAACGCTGTCTGATAACCAGGCCATAGCGGCTGTCATCTTGAAAATCGACATTGTCCGCAGCCGCGCGGCTCGACAGTCGTGGCTGCAATTCAACGAAAGCATTGACGCCATAACTGGCGTCCACTTTTCCCGAACTGATCTCGGCTTCGGCTACCTGACTTTGGGCCACCACCAACTTGGGGTGTGACTGGATCCCGATCAACAGCGCGTCGGACAAGGTCAACGGCTCGGGCAAAGGGGGGTGAACACGCTCTTCTTCGCCCAACGCCAACGCGGGGCAGAGGAGCCATGACACTGCCACGCACAGGATTGATATGCGGCCCGTTGCCTTCATGAATCAACCAAGTTCCTTCGGTGGCACGAAGACAGACTCCCGCTCAGGACGACGCCGCCCTACGCCTACGCTTATAACTTGAAAATCGCTCGTGCTCAAAATGCGCTTTGACAACGTACTCGCCAAGCCAAAGGAATTCTTCCGGATCACGCGTGGTACCCGTAAACCGGACCAAGAGCTCCCCTTCGGTATCGAAGAAAAGAAATGCGGGCGTGGCGCGTACACGATTGTGCAAAAGCGCGAAGTCTGTTTCGGAGACTTCCTGACCATCAAAGCCCGTCACCAGAGCGTCACCGTCGGTATTTAGCCCGATCAATCGAAAGTGCTGTCGAAAATAATCCTGCACCTGCGCCTGATTGAGTACTGTCTCCTTCATGCGATCACACCAGGGACAATCGTCAGTCTCAAATACCACCAGCACACCGATCTTGCCCTCGTCCTGCGCCAGTTCAGCTTCCTCAGAGAGATCATTGAAACTGTCCTGAAAGAAGAACTCGGAAGGATTCCGAGTCTCGCTGGCGGCTGACGGTAAGGCCGTTACCATCAACAAGGCGGTCAACGCTACGAAGGCAAACTGGGGGATTTTCATCAGTAACTAACCGAATCGAGGCTTATTTCTGAAGTAGTTTCAGAATATTATAATACATTAATTATTAAGGATTCGGATTCTTGCACTCAGTAAGTTTATCCCGATCAGTGACTTCATCCGTGATGCACTCCTGACTTCACCGAGGGCCTTTTATGACGGGCGCCACTCTTGGAAGCGGGTCAGGACTTTTGGGCCTCACATCTATCTCTGCACTGATACAGGCCCCAAGCAGTATCACCAGCCAGGAGAGGTAGATCCAAAGCAAAAATACAGGAATGCTCCACATCGCACCATAAATTATCTGGTAAGTATTAAAGTTTGAGATAAAGATCACAAAGCCAAACTTTGTCAGTTCAAAAAGCGCAAGCGTGACGACTGCCCCAACCAAAGCCGATCGCGGCCTGACAGGGCAGCTCGGCACGATGAGATACATCAGGAAAAATCCAAGCGCCTGCAGTAACACCGGCAATGCTCCCAGCACCACCTCGTGGGGTCCGGACGCCGCGGAGACCCATCGACCCAACACGTTAGAGCCGAGATAAGTCGTCACAGCGATACTGATCACCATCAATATCGGTCCTAAAGTCAGCATAGCCCAGTACAGAAGCAGGCGCTGCGACAGCGTCCGACCCTTGGCAACACTCCAGATCTGATTGAATGCGTCTTCAATCGTCGAGAGCAGCAATAGTGCTGTCACCAGCAGTCCCGCAAGCCCCAATCCCGTCAGACTACCTGCCTGACCGGCAAATTCCCGCAGATAGGTTTGCACCGCATCTCCTGTTGCAGGCGCCAGATTACTGTAAAGCAAGGTCTCGATCTCGTCTCTCCACTCCACAAAAAAGGGAAACATGGGGAGGATGGCAAACATCACGGTCAGCAATGGCACCAAGGCGAGCAAGGTGGTAAATGCCAGGGCCGAGGCCACACTTGGCAGACGCTCTGTCTTGATCCGAGCGAGGATGCGGCGAATCATTTGCCGATTCCAGAGTGTTGTCGGTGTGGAAGTGCTCATAACCTTAAAGCCAATATAACCTCAAGCCAGTGCAGCCAGACAAAAAAAAGCCCCGCAAAGCGGGGCTTTTTTAGTTTTTGAACGTAGATCAGTTATAAGTCGGGGCAGCGCTCGCCTGTTCCGCAGACTGGGCAGCCCCCAGTTTCGCAGACTCCGAAACCCGCTGAGCCAGCCGGTATGCCTCAGACGCATCACCCCCATCCAGCAGTTTCTGCGCCGCTTTCAGGGCTTTGCTGAGCGGCACTGCACTTCCACCTGTAGCGGAATCAAGAATACGCCATTCTCCCTTGGCAGCCTTGGCTGCTTTGAGGTCAGCACCGGCCTGGGCAATCATCGCTGCAGCCTGTTCAGCCGTCGCATTGGCCGCATCAGTTGATCCAGCCGCCTGCAGGTATCTCAGGTCGCTGCCTTCCACCACACCCAGGACCCATGCGCCGCGACTTCTGGCGTGATCAATAGCTTCCTGAATCTGAGCATCACTCATGTCTCGCTCGATCTGGATCATCTGTCCTGGATAGATCAAATCCGCATCTGTGATATCGGCCCGGTTGCGCTTGAAAAGAAGCGGCCACTGGTAGGGATCACCGTATACCTTCGGCTGCGAGGAGATGCCCCATAGATGATCCCCGGCCTGAACTACGTAGGCTGAAATCATCGGGACGGGTACCTCTTCCTGGCAGAGGAAGGAGGTGGGATAACGATCACACCAGTCTTCTGAGGAAGTCTGCCCTGCGGCGACCTCTTCCTGGCAGATGAATGAGGTGGGATACTTTTCACACCAGTCATCCGGTGCGGCTACTGCGGGTGCCTCTTCCTGGCACATAAATGAGGTCGGATATTTTTCACACCAGTCATCCGGTGCGGTTACCGGTGCCGCTGCATCTTCGCATTCAAATGAATCGGGATACCGGTCGCACCAGTCGTCTGGCTTGGCGACCGCGGCCACGACCGCGGGCGCCATTGACACTGCCGGCGCAGGTGCGGCAGCGGTTGCCGACCCCGCTTCCGTTTCGGTGGGTTTGGCGGTGACACAACCCGTGGCGACAACGACTATTGAGGCCAGGGCCAGCAGGGTGCGGATAGGTGTTGCGTTCATTCTCATCGGGTCGCTCTCTGTGGAATGTTTGCGTATAAAATCACGCCGTTTAGCGGGAGTTTTTGCAGTGCGGTATAACGATCGCAATGTAACTATTACCCCCTGGTCTGTCAAGAAATTCGAGGAATCCCCATGGCCATTCAGCTCTATTACAACCCCCGCTGTTCAAAGTCCCGGGCGACGCTTGCACTCCTTGCAGAACAAGGGATTGAGCCTGAAATCATCGAGTATCTGAACGATCCTCCCAGCGAAACGACCTTGAAAAAGATCCAAAAAGCACTGGGCTGTGCGGTTACGGACATGGTCCGCAAGAAAGAAGCGCCCTATTCGGAAAATGGCCTTGAGTCTGCCAGTGACGACGGGCTGATCAAGGCCATCGCAAAGTTTCCGATTCTCTTGGAAAGGCCTATTGTCGTTAACGGCAACCGCGCCGCAATCGGCCGGCCACCCGAGAACGTTCTAGAGATCCTGTAACGCCATCTTGCCGCTGGCTCGCGCAATGTCTGAAATACTGGTTCTGTACTACAGCCGCTACGGTGCCGTCGAAGCAATGGCGCGGCTCGTGTGTCAGGGAATCGAAAGCATACCGGGCTGCGCTGCCCGTCTCAGAACGGTTCCACCGGTCTCGGCAACACCTGAGAGCACTGCGCCAGACATTCCGTCCAAGGGCCCTCCCTATATCGAACAGCGGGATCTTGATGAGTGTGATGCGCTGGCTCTGGGAAGTCCCACGCGCTTTGGTCAGATGGCCGCCCCTTTGACCTATTTTCTTCAGCAAACCGGATCGGATTGGCTGGCCGGCACGCTCGCGGGCAAACCGGCCGGGGTCTTTACTTCTTCATCGACCCAGCACGGCGGACAGGAATCCACCTTGCTCTCCATGATGCTCCCCCTGCTACACCATGGCATGCTGATATGCGGCCTGCCATTTACCGAATCGACTCTGAATCGAACCGAGACCGGCGGGACACCTTATGGCCCCAGTCACGTCGCCGGCAGCGCGGACGACAAGCCCATTAGTACAGATGAAGCCGCACTATGTCGGGCCCTGGGCGCAAGGCTCGCCACTGCGGCCGAGGCCCTCAGGAAACGTTAGCTGGGCAGCAGACGGCCGGCCAATTCGCGGACAAACGGCACGGTCAATCGGCGTTGATGCGAGAAAGCTTCGTCGTCGATCTGATCCAGCAATGCGAACAAGGTAGCAGGATCGCGTCGAACCCGACGCAGAAGATAAGCGACCACGGCGTCGGAAAGTTCGAGTCCGCGCAGTCGTGCGCGCAATTGCATGGCTTCAGGCAACTGCGCTTCGTTCAGAGGCTGCACCCGCCAGGTACCTCCTGATGCCAGTCGAGTTGCAAGATCTGCAAGCCCAAAACCCACTTGAGAAGGTGGGTACCTGCTGGCAACAAGCAGGCTGCCCCTGGAGGGTATCAAACGCTCGTACAACGCCAGCATGGCCTCTTCCCAAGACGGATTGCCACTGACCGAATCTATATCATCCAGACAGACCATCTGGGATCCGTTCAGATCTGCAATCATTTGGGGAGCAACCCCTTCGAGCCCTAAAGAGACATACGCGGGCGCCTGTGGCGCCCTGGAACGGGCCTTGCAGAAAGCCTGCAGCAGATGGGACTTTCCGGCGCCCTTTGCGCCATGAAGATAGATCACGCGTAAATCAGGCTCCACATCAAGATCTTGCAGTAGAGCAACGATCTGCTGGTTGTCGTCGGCGAGAAAGTTTTCAAATGACGCCTGATCTTTCAGGCGCAAAGGCAGTCCGATCTGATCAGTTTTAGCCAAAGCCTCGTCTCTTTATCGGCGATACGCAACTACGCTGCGGCATCCGAAGACCGTAGAACCCAGAAATAAACATAGTGAAAGGCGCTCGCGAGTGTTGTCGCGACCACCAGCCAAAGCACCGCGTCCGTCAACGGAGTCAGCGCAAGCAACTCCACCCGCTCGAGCATGATCAGCACAACCAGCGAGATCTGAAGAAAAGTGTTCAATTTGCTGACGAGACTCGGTTGCATACGTACCTCGCCATGCACCCATTGCAGAACCAGAACGCCGCCGATGATCCCGAGGTCGCGAAAACCGATCAGCAGCAAGAGCCAGAACGGGATATCACCGGACACAACCAACATGACATAGGTGCTGACAATCAGCATCTTGTCTGCAAGCGGGTCAAGAATCGAACCCAGACGCGTTACGGCATCATAGCGCTTTGCAATCCAGCCATCGAGTCCATCAGTGATGCCGGCGATAACGAAGACCACAAGCGCCGCACCGTAACGACCCTCATACAGGAAAAGAATCAGAACCGGTACCGCACCGATCCGAAGAAGCGTCAGTAGATTGGGAAGCTGATGGAGCAAGGACATGCGGAGCATAAAACTCAATTCGGGCGCGGTAACCGCTGAATACTGACAAACGCGACGATTCGACTCCCTTTCCCGACCGGACATACGATACCATAAGTGTCTGACTTACCTCTTGTGTTTTCCCGTGGCCCCTCCAAGCAATACCCCCCTCAGTTACCGCGACGCCGGCGTTGATATCGACGCGGGTGACGATCTCGTCGAACGCATCAAACCTTTGGTCCGACGTACCCAGCGGCCGGAATGCCTCGGTGGCATTGGCGGCTTCGGCGGACTTTTTGAGCTGCCCACAGACCGGTACGAAAAACCTGTACTGGTCTCAGGCACTGACGGTGTCGGCACCAAGCTCAAGCTTGCCATCACACTGGACTGTCACGACACCATCGGTATTGATCTCGTCGCCATGTGTGTCAACGATATTCTCGTGGTGGGCGCGGAACCCCTGTACTTCCTGGATTATTTCGCCACCGCCGCGCTTTCCCCCTCGCAGGCGGAATCGGTGATCTCCGGCATTGCGACAGGATGCGAGCTGGCGGGAGCCGCCCTGATCGGGGGCGAAACTGCTGAAATGCCGGGGATTTATCAGTCCGGCGACTACGATCTTGCAGGATTCTGCGTGGGCGTTGTCGAAAAGAAAGACATCATCGATGGCCGGGACATTCGTGCCGGGGATCAGGTTATCGGTCTTGCATCCACGGGGCTGCACTCAAACGGCTACTCCCTCGCTCGGGCCATTGTCGACAGAAGTAGCGCTTCACTGGATACGCCCATTGGGGCCAGCACGCTTGGGCAGGCGCTGCTGACGCCAACGCGGATATATGTGCGAAGCATCCTTGATCTGCTGAAGGCCTACCCAGTCAAAGGAATCGCCCACATTACCGGAGGCGGTTTACCGGGCAACATTCCACGCGTATTGCCCGATACTCTTGAATGCCATATCGACCCGAACGCCTGGCACCGCCCGGAAATATTCCAATGGCTGCAATCCGAAGGTCAGGTTGCTGACGACGAGATGTGGCGAACCTTTAACTGCGGCATTGGGCTTATCATCATCGTCTCCCCGGAGAATGCGGCAAAAGCGGAAGCTTTGCTTGAGCAATGCGGTGAGACCGCTTTTCATATCGGCCAGATTCAGGCCGGTCGTGCAGGTGTTGTCTTCAAATAACATCGAAGCATGTTGCCGGGTTGTGGTGCTGATCAGCGGCAACGGCAGCAATCTTCAGGCGATTATCGATCACTGCAATAACGGCGAGACACCTGCTGAGGTGGTGGCTGTTATCAGCAATGTGCAATCTGCTTTTGGTCTCAAACGGGCCCGCTCGGCAGGCATCGACGCACGCTGTCTTAATCACCGGGAATTTATGAGTCGCAGCGCTTTTGATGAGGCACTCACGACCCTGATTGAGGGTTTTCGTCCTGACCTGGTCGCCTTGGCCGGGTTCATGCGCATTCTCAGCCCCTCATTTGTCGATCATTTTGCAGGCCGCCTGATGAACATCCACCCCTCTTTGCTTCCGCAGTATCCCGGCCTGGACACCCACCGGCGCGTCATTGCGGACGGCGCCAAGGAACACGGCGCAACGGTTCATTTTGTCACCCGAGATCTTGATGCAGGCCCTGTCATCATCCAGGGCCGGGTGGAAGTCTGTGAGGATGACTCAGAGCACTCACTCGAGACGCGCGTCCACGAAGTAGAGCATCGCATCTATCCTGAAGCCGTTCGCTGGTTCGCCTCAGGACGACTTAGGCTTCAGGACGATGTCGCCCTACTGGACGGACAACCCCTGACCTGAAGAATCAGGAGCACGTCCGTGTTTTGAATGTCTCAGGTTCTAAGGCGTGCCTGAACCGTGATCTCGACGCTAGAACCGCCGAAAAGCCGCGGTGACTCGGTGGTCGTGCGTGCAGGAAACGCTGTGCCTTCGAAAAACTGCCGATAGGCGCTATCCATCTGATCGAAGTAACGAAGATCAGAAAGATGCACATCCGCCCGAACAATATCGCTAAAACCCAGGCCCATTTCCCCGAGTATTTCCGAAATCACCTGCATCACCGCGGTGGTTTCTTTTTCCGGGTCTCCCAAAACCGCCTGACCCTGTGGAAAGTCTGCGGCAACGAGACCCGCAAGATAGGCGTAGCGGTCATCAGTGACGAGCTGACTGAAGGGTGCGCTTGATTCCGGAACGGCTTTTGGCTGATGTCTTTTGATCAAGAGACTTAAGGACCGTATTGATGCTTTTCTCTTAAGACTCGTCGTCGGAGTCAATGTCGAAAGCAAGATCCCCGTCTTCTTCCCGAACCCGGACCGTGCCGCCCTGCGCCAGTTTGCCGAACAGCAGTTCATCGGCCAGCGCCCGGTTGATCCGGTCACGAATCAGCCTTGCCATGGGTCGGGCACCCATCGCAGCATCATGACCGTTTCTGGCAAGCCACTGCCGTGCCGAGGAATCAACATCCAAGACGACATTCTTATCCGCCAACTGGGTTTCCAGTTGAACAATAAACTTATCGACCACATGACTGATTGTGGTCTCGTCCAGCGCACCAAAACGAATGATCGAATCCAGCCGGTTACGAAACTCCGGCGTGAACATCTTGTTGATCACTTCGGTATCGTCTGCAGTGTGATCCTGATCGACAAACCCCACTGACCCACGCGCCATCTGGGTAGCACCTGCATTGGTCGTCATGACAATGATCACGTTGCGAAAGTCCGCTTTGCGTCCGTTATTGTCCGTCAGCGTA
>MDTD01097621.1_pt1 | contig 10805 bp, 7 predicted proteins | sample 811221 | NCBI WGS metagenome assembly MDTD01 (sample SAMN05326646, study PRJNA326480) | marine metagenome | isolation source: seawater | place: Pacific Ocean: South West | collected 2011
CCCGGACCCTAGCCATATCCTGTGCAATTGTCGCTAGCCAATCGCGAGAGGCGCGCAAATTTTGCTCTGCGTCGTCCAGCTTGCTTTGCGATGCAAAACCCTTTCCATGCAGCTTCCGCTGACGGTCCACACCGCGCTGGTAGTAGTTGATGTCACCCTCAGCCAATCTGTGTTCAGCAATTTTCTGACGGTACTCGGCCTTCAACGCGGCAATAGTTTGGCGTGCCGCCGCCAACTTGGCCTTTGCGCGATACTTCGCGATCCGGAAGGGTTCTTCATCCAAGCGAAACAAAACGTCACCGGCGCGTACAGTCTGGTTCGCCGTGGTATTGACCCGTACCACCCGGCCAGAGATATCCGCACTGATGGCGATCTTGTCTGCTTTCACATAGGCGTTTTCTGTTGATACGAAGCGGCCACCAGTCGCGTAAATATAGAGCGCTCCGGCGCCGATGGCCATAGGTCCCACCAGGGAGAAAAGGGTCACCGTTACGACGCGGCGAAAGCCCCGTTTGACGCTAGAGCCGATGGCTTGTTTGTTCTCGTCTAAGACAGGCGCTTCCTCAGCCATCGCGGCGCCCCCCCACCGCCCACGTCTTCTCAGGGACACGATCGACTTCCTGGGCGTCTCGGCGAATCGCGTCGGCCAAATTTGATTTCACGCGGATCAGATTATCGATGAACCGCTCGCGCTCCATGGAGGAAAAATCGACCATGGCATCGTTACGCACCTCGATGGCAATATTTTCCATTTCCTCCAATACCGGTTGCACCTTGTCGGTAAGGAAAATGCGCCATGCACGCCGGTCATCTGGATCAGGACGGCGCTCAACCCAGCCCGCTTCCTCCAGCCGATCAATGTGACGACCGAGGGTAATAGGTTCGATCTCCATAATATCGGCCATGGCCGTCTGGTTTATGCCCTCGTCGCGTCGGAGCACGGCGATGACCCGCCATTGCGCCCTAGTCATGCCGAAGGAGCGAGCCAACCGATCAAAACGCTTACGCAGCAATCGTGAAGAGTCTCCTAGAAGAAACCCTAGGCTGCGATCCAGAAAATATTGGTTGTCACTCATTCGCAATCCCAAGGGAAACGGTCAGTTATATGCTTACACGATTGCAAGCATGATTATTATAAGCATGCTTATAAGATAGACAGTAGCCTTTCGCCGTGAGGACTTGCCCTCAAAATTTCAGAGATTCAGGCCGCGTCGCTAGCCGTGACGTCGGTCATGCCCCAGACCGAGTCTTCCCTCCATGGTACCAGAGCGGCACGCGTCGCATGATCGTTAATCACTTCCGCTATATAGCGAGCTTCCTGGCCCTTACGCGCAACCAAAATAGGGTCCGTTACGCTTAAAGGCGCGAGTGACATATTGATCACCCAGGCTGTCGGGTCCATGCCCGCGCGCTGAAGATCACGTTGCAGATCGGCGGCTTCATGAACGGGAGTAGCTTCCGGAACCGTACAGATCAGCACGCGAGTAAAGTCCGGGTCACGTAGGCGAGGCAAAAGGTTTGCCACAGCCTCCGGCACACCGTCCGTCAGGCGACCCACTTCACGGTGATAGCTCTCCGCCGCATCCAGAAGAAGAATGGTATGACCCGTGGGCGCTGTGTCCATGACGACGATACTATCCGTGGCTTCGTGCACCGTGCGGGCGAAGGCTCGGAACACGGCGATCTCTTCCGTGCAAGGCGAGCTCAGATCCTCTTCCAATAGCGCCAGACCAGTTTCATCCAAGTTCGCACCGGTGGTGGACATTACTTCTTCGCGGTATTTCTCAACCTCAATCTCCGGATCGATGCGGCCAATTTCCAGATTGTCGGGAATGTCCGTCACCGTCTGGGCTACATGAGCAGCAGGATCGGTCGTTGAAAGGTGAACCTTGTGGCCCCGCTTCGCTAGTGCTACGGCTACATAGGCAGCCACCGAAGTCTTGCCCACGCCGCCTTTACCCATAGTCATGATGACGCCATGGTTCTTCTTGGCCAGGTCATCAACAAGAGCATCCAGATTCTCTGGCAGGGCTACCATATCAACGGATTCAACCGGCTTTAGATCCTGGTCAGCAAGCAACGAACGAAGCGACGCAACGCCCAAGACCTGACCAGACTTCAACGGCAAGTCGCGCCGTTTTAAGCTCGCCAACGCTGCCGGTAATTCCCTCAACGCAGCACCACCACGTCGCTCCATGGCTACGGCCACGATGTCGCTGGTGTCATGCGCTTTGAACACACCGTTCACGGCCAATGCCTGGTTACGGATACCTATCTCGGCCAGTTCCTCACTGGTGCGCGCGGCTTCATCCACGGCTGCCCGGTCCGGCCGCGTCACCAGGACCAGGGTGGTTTCATGCTTGTTCGCGAGCGCATTTACCGCGCCCTCGTACAACGAGCGCTGCTGCTTCATACCTTCCAACGGCCCGATGCACGATGTCCCAGCCGCGGCATCCTCGATGAAACCTGTCCAGGCCGTGGGCAGGGTCAAAAGACGCAGAGTATGCCCCGTAGGCGCGGTATCAAAAACCACATGATCGAAGTCAGCGGTCACGTCCTCATTAGCCAACAACTTCGCGAACTCGTCAAATGCGGCGATCTCAACCGTGCAGGCACCGGCGAACTGTTCTTCGATGCTCTGGATAGCAGAATCCGGCAATACGCCACGGTAGGGGCCGACGACGCGTTCCCGATAAGCCTCGGCAGCGGCCTCCGGGTCTACGTTCATGGCCTTCAAACCGTCGACATCCGTGATCGGCGTTGGATCAGTACCTATGTCTTGACCGAATACCTCATGAATGTTGGAGGCCGGGTCCGTTGAGACCAACAGCACGTTTTTGCCGCGATCAGCCAGAGCTACGGCGGTGGCGCAAGATAGCGAAGTCTTACCAACGCCTCCCTTGCCTGTAAAAAAAAGCGTCGGGGTCGGGTGCTCGAGGACATGCATGAGAGACTTCCTTAACTGCAGCAGGCGCTAGTTTCTTCTTCCTTGGATTCGGCCTTGACATCAGAGGGGCCGCAACACGACTGCACAGCAGCAGCTATTTCAATACCAACCTTGGCACCCAACGCATCCTTATCCAGATACATACCCTTGGACACGATTTCACCGTCGACCATGATCAGCGGCAGGCAATCCACACCGTCGCTTTCCAGTGCGGCCTTAACCGCCTCATTAGACGCAAAAGCGTCAGGGCGGCTTGAGAGCTCAAAACGTTCTACATCCACGCCTTGCTGGTTCAGGCCTTCCATGGCGGAGGCAAACTGCGCAATTGCGTCGCTGGTGGCGGGATCACATACACCGGTGGAACAGCAGCCGGCGGGTTCATAAACAGCAATTCGAGCCATGTATAACATCCTTCTCAAAACTATTACTGGCGCCCAGGTACAAAACCTTAAATAACCTATCGCCCCCGGGCACGAAAGGCAATTTTAGCAAGCTGCGCTATGATGGTCAGGCCATGCGTCTAAGGCATATCCAAACATCTCTCCAGGACATTCATTTGCATTGTGTGCGCGAATATCAGCCGCAGAAAATACTCGCAAACCAAAACAAACCAAGAATTGTCTAAAATTCACCAACCGGCTATTACAGAGAACGGCAGACATCGAGAGAACATAGAATACATGACAAATGACACTTTTGACTACGTCATTGTTGGGGCCGGAGCGTCCGGTTCGATCATTGCAACACGCCTCAGTGAACTGTCCAACGTAAAAATTTGTCTTTTGGAGGCTGGCCCTCCAGACCGCCATCCCCTTATTCACCTGCCGGCCGGCTTCATCAAAATGATCTTCAACCCAAACTACACTTGGCAGTTTAGGACGGAACCGTCAGAACGAACCGGGGGACGCGCCGTCAGCGTGCAGCAGGGCCGCGTGCTGGGCGGATCCGGCGCTATCAACGGCATGGTCTACAACCGGGGGCAAGCCGCCGACTTTGACAACTGGGCTCAACGGGGCAACCCGGGCTGGGACTACGACAGCGTATTGCCTTATTTCAAGAAATCCGAAAGCTGGGCCGGTCGACCCGGTCGGCAGGAGTTTCACGGCACCGACGGCCCCACCAAGATCACCGAGATGGACTGGTTCCATCCTGTCTGTGAAGCCTTCATGGACGGCGTCGAGCACGAAGGTATTCCCCGCAACGATGATTATAACGGGAAGCTCCAAGAGGGCGTCGGCTATTTCCAGCGGTTTATCCACAAGGGCCGGCGACATAATTCCGCTAATGCATACCTTAAACCGGCATTGAAACGCGGAAACATCGACCTGCGCACAGATGCGCAGGTAACGCGCCTGTTGTTCGAGGGCAAAAAGGCCATCGGCGTGGAATATCGTCATGGTAGTCAGATCCGCCAAATGATGGCTGAACGGGAGCTTATTGTCTCCTCCGGCACGGTGAACACGGCTCGGCTCCTTCAGGTTTCCGGCGTGGGTTCGGCAGACCTTCTCGCATCCCTGGGCGTTAACTTAGTGCACGAACTTAAGGGCGTTGGCGAAAACTTCCAGGATCACTTTTCCGTCCGCGTGGTGGCCAAGGTGAAGAACTCAATCACTATCAACGAACTCGCGCGCGGCCCACGCCTGATAGGCCAGCTTGCGCGATGGGCAACCGGGCGGCCCAATATCCTGGCAATCGTGCCCTCTCTCATTCACATCTTCGCCAAGTCAAACGAAACTCTGGATTTGCCTGACCTGCAGGGCGTGTTCGCACCAGCCAGTTTTAAGGCCGGTTACGTGGGCGTACTTGACGATTATCCAGGAATGACCTGTGGTTTTTGGCCGCACCGACCGGAGAGTGTCGGCTATATCCGCGCCAGATCCACGGACCCGGATGAATATCCTGAGATCCAAGCTAATTACATCAGCGCCGAACATGACCGACGTGTGCTGTTAGCAGGCATGCGCCTAGCCAGAAAATTGCTGCGCGCAGCGCCTCTGGCCCAATACTACGATTTGGAGACGATGCCCGGCGATGACGTTCAGACAGACGACGAATGGCTGGATTACGCCGGCCAAGTGGGCACGTCATCTTGGCACCTCTGCGGCACTGCCAAAATGGGTCCGGCCACAGATCCCATGGCCGTGGTCGACTCTAGTCTGAAAGTGCACGGAATGGAGAACCTGCGTGTTGCCGACGCCTCTATTATGCCTGCTTGCCCGTCTGCAAATACCTATGCTTCGACCATGATGATCGCTGAGAAGGCGGCAGATTTTATCAAAGCCGATCGGTCTAGCTGACCGCAGTGACTTGGCCGAAGTTGCCTTTGTCGGAGGCGCGGACTTCGCGACGAGTGTTATTCTGGCCGCCGCGCCGGCGCTTCTTCTGAGGGGCGCCAGAGGGCCTGGTTGGAAAACCACCGGCCTCTCTGCCTCGTGCCGGCATGTCGACAACGCCGTTTCCAACCACCGTTAGCCTGACGCGAGTAAGCTTCTCAATATCCATGAGGTAGGCGCGCTCGCTGGCGTCGCAAAAGGCCACCGCTGCACCCGACGCACCCGCCCGGCCCGTCCTTCCGATACGGTGCACATAGCTCTCGGGTTCGTTGGGAAGCTCGAAATTTATCACGTGTGTAATGCCGTCGATATCGATACCGCGAGCCGCAATGTCGGTTGCGACCAGAACACGGATGCCGCCATCCTTGAACGCCTTTAGGGCATGTTGGCGCGCGCCCTGGGATTTATTGCCATGGATGGCGGCAGCCGAGATGCCGGCCTTTTTAAGAAATTCAGCAACCCGATTGGCTCGGTGCTTCATGCGGGTGAAGATGATTACCTTAGCAAGAGTCGCATCGGCGAGTATCTCCACCAACAGCTTCTGCTTCATACTCTTCTCCACATGGTGCACGGTCTGAACGATGCGGTCTAAGGGCGTTGATGGGGGCGTTACTTCTACCCGGACGGGATCGGTAAGGAACTCCCTCGACAGCCGTGCGATAGCGTCCGGCATAGTCGCCGAGAAAAGCAGAGATTGCCGACGTTCCGGCAGGACCTTGATGATTTTGCGCACATCATGGACAAACCCCATATCCAGCATACGGTCAGCCTCATCAAATACCACTGTATCCAGATGGCTAAAATCCAAGTATCCCTGCCTCATAAGGTCCAAAAGGCGTCCCGGCGTAGCAATAACAAAATCGACGCCACGTTTCAGCTTCTCCGCCTGGGGTTTTTGGCTAACGCCACCGAAAATCACAGCCTGAAACAGGCGTTGAGTCTTTGCGTAGGCCTGAACGTCATCGCCAATTTGGATCGCCAACTCGCGGGTCGGCGCCAAAATCAGAGAGCGAATATGGCGCCTGCCTCTCTTCGGCGGCGGGTTGTGGGCAATGCGGCTCAGTATGGGCAGCACGAAGGCCGCAGTTTTACCCGTGCCAGTCTGAGCGATGCCAAGCATATCGCGACCCTTCAAGAGCTTCGGAATGGCCTGGGCCTGAATTGGCGTCGGCGTGATGTGGTTACGCGCCTGCACTGCACGCTGGACCGGTTCGGCTAAGCCGAGATCCGTGAACAAGAGTTCAGTCATTTTCAATTATATCCTTGTGACAAGAGCGGCGGCATTACCTTGGCCAATCGCTCCTGGCTATTCTACCCTTCCCGGGCGCGGCCGGTTGGGAATGTTGCTTGTTGATTGTCTAAGGGAACCACGCCGCAGAAAATAGTCTTGACGGCGTCTCGCGCGATCGCAAGACAATTAATGGCACCCTCTTGCGCGCGATGCTCCTACCTGTCAACTTTTTATTTTGTGCAATGCGGCATCGACAAGGTACTTTGAGTCACATTACCTCAACCAAAGTTCTTGTATTGATGGATTTTGAGACATCTGAATAAGGTATCTCACTTCAACGAACACGCTCCGAGCCCTCAATTGGATTTCCAGAATTTGGCCAAGGAAACGATCGTGATGCTGGACACTGCAATTCAAGGAAACGCGAGCAGCCTTGGACCGTTTCCGCGGAACGCATTTTCGACAACCACCCTCGCAAATTATACCGTAATAAGATCTACCACACCGCCGGAACGTCAATCATGACTCAGACATCTGCTGAACCTGTCACCGCTGCCGAAGCGTTCCTTGCCCGTCTAGGAGCGCACGGTGTCGACTACTTGTTTGGCAATGCGGGCACTGATTTTCCGTCTATTATCGAAGGATACTGCCGTGCCCGAGAAACCAACCGCCCGGTACCAACGCCAATCGCCGTGCCACACGAGAACCTGGCCATTGCCATGGCGCATGGCTACTATCACGCGACTGGCCGGCCCCAAGCAGTTATGCTTCACGTCAACGTAGGCACTGCGAACGCCATTTGCGGTCTCTTCAATGCGTCGAGAGATAAGGTACCAATCCTTTTGTTCGCGGGGAGGACGCCAATAACCGAGTATGACAGTGTCGGTGCGCGCAACGTTTTCATCCACTGGGGTCAGGAAATGTTCGATCAAGGCGGCATGGTCCGCGAGACGGTTAAATGGGATTACGAACTACGCACCGCAGATCAGGTCACTCAAGTGGTCGACCGAGCAATGGCCATCGCGCTTAGTGAGCCGCGCGGGCCGACCTACGTGACCCTGCCCCGAGAAATCTTGGCCCAGGAAACCTCTAAATCTCCAGCGAAACTATGTGAGGTGGTACGACCCGCGCCACCAGCGCCAGACCCAATGGCCCTGGAACAGCTCGCGGATTGGGTTACGGATGCCGCCCGCCCATTAATCATCTGTGGTGGGTATGGTCAAAGGACTGGTGACGCGAACACCTTGGCGTGCCTGGTGGATAGGCACGCCTTGCCGGTGATCGCCTACCGCCCCCGCCACTCCCCGATTCCGTCCAACCATCCCTGGCACATCGGCTTTGAGGTGGGCGCACACGTCGAGTCAGCGGATCTTATCATAGTTGTGGATAGCGATGCCCCGTGGTTGCCTCAACTGCACAAGCCAAACCCCGACGCCCGCGTCGTGCACATCGGCCCCGATCCGCTGCTCAGCGACTACGTCATGCGGAATTATCCGAGCCACCTGGGAATCACAGGCCAGTCGTCGCTGGTACTGGCCGGACTGGACGCCGTCCTATCCAAGCGCGGTCCGTCACCCTATGTGGCAGAGCGGCGCAAGATGGTTAATGCCGCACAAGCAAGCCTGAGGGAAATAAGATCGAAGGCAGTCCGAGCGGCATCCATGAAATCCTTATCTACCACACCATGGATCGCACATTGCCTGAACGCGGCCAAGGGACCGGAAGATCTTGTAGTGACGGAGATGGTATTTCCCATGCACCTTTTGGATTTTCCAAATCCAGGTTGCCACTTTGGCCTGAGCCCTGCGGGCGGGCTTGGATGGGGCCTTGGCGAGAGCATCGGCCTAAAGCTAGCCAACCCGGACCGGCGCGTGATAGCCGTGGTCGGCGACGGAAGCTATATGTTTGGCAACCCAACTCCAGCCCATTTCGTATGCGAGGCCCTAGGCCTGCCAATTCTGACCATCATCGTCAACAACGCCATGTGGGGCGCAGTAAGACGCGCGACACTGAGTATGTACCCAAGCGGCGCCGCGTCCCGGTCCAACGACGCCCCGTTAACACACTTAAAACCGTCGCCACGGTTCGAGCATGTGGTCGAGGCGTCAGGCGGCTTTTCAGAGAGCGTAAAAAACTCCGCGGATCTGCCAGATGCGCTGGAGCGCGCCCTGTATGCCCTCGATGTGGAGAAACGCCAGGCAGTGCTAAATGTGATTTGCGAATACGCCGACGGTGCAGCGGCCGCTGACGCGAACCGCTAACCTTAATGGCACCAGCGTGAAAGTGTATCATTTTTAGCGACTAGATGACACCGTCCGCCTTTAGTGTAGCGCGACGTTTATCGCTGACGCCGATTTCATTAAGCAGTTCGTCCGTCTGTTCGCCTAACGTCGGGGCCGGTTTAGAGGGCGTCGTCACGCCGGACTTGATAGGGGTATCGATAAGGCGAATGTCCCCGTGGCCCTCAAGGTTGAGGGTTTGGATTAGGCCTCGCTCTGCAACAAAGGGGTTGTCCAACGCGCTTTTTACATCGTTCAGGGGCGCAGCCGGAACGCTGCCAGCAAAAATCTCCAGCCATTCGGCGGTGGATTTGTGACGTAACTCCAAATCCAGCAGATCCTGGAGCAACATGCGGTTCCCCAAACGGTCAGCGAATGTGGCAAAGCGGGGGTCCTCAGCCCACTCAGCCCTCCCGATGGCATCGCACAGGGCCGGCCAGAATTTCTCTTTATTACACATGATATAGATCCACCCGTCCTTGGTCGTGTAGAGCGCACAGGGCACTAATGACGGGTGGCCCGAGCGGGGTTCGCGCTGCTGGTTGACACCGGCATTCAGATACCAGGTGCCCGGATAGCAGAGGTTAAATAGCGCCGTATCAAACAAGCTGATATCCATGTCGCGCCCCATCCCGGTCTCACGCGCGCTTAGAATGCCTATGGCAACACTGTAAGCCAGACCGAGCCCCGTCATCAGGTCGACGATAGACAACCCCATCCGTGTTGGTGGAGAGTCTGGCTCACCTGTCAGGGCAAAGTAACCAGTTTCCGCCTGCATGAGGTAGTCGAACCCCGGCCAGTTTGCCCGTGAACCCTCCCTGCCATAAGCCGACAAATGCGCACAAACGATCTTCGGGTTGATCGCGCCAAGCTCCTTGTAGGTAATCCCCAGCCGCGCCGGCACGTCACCACGCGCATTTGACGTAACCGCGTCAGCAGTCGTCACCAGCTTATGAAACACCTTTTTGCCCTCGGGTTTGGAGATATCGAGGCTCAGACTTTTTTTGTTCCTATTGAAGGAATGAAAAAATTGTGAGTGCTCTTCGGTAAAAAAATGCGGCCCGACGGCACGAGCGTAATCGCCACCCATGCTGGGACTCTCAATCTTTATGACCTCCGCGCCCTGATCCGCGAGATATTGCGTGCCGAAGGGACCGGCGCCGTATTGTTCGACCGTTAGCACACGAACGCCATCGAGGGGTAGCTTCATGATTACACCGGATTCCGTTCCACCAATTGCTTCGCGATAATCAGGCGCTGCAGTTCGTTCGTCCCCTCACCAATGCACAACAAAGGTGCGTCACGGTAGTAGCGCTCGATATTGTATTCGGGTGAGTAACCATAACCTCCATGAAGGCGCATGGCCTCAATTGCATTTTCCATTGCAGCTTCAGTGGCTACCAGTTTCGCCATACCGGCCTCCAGATCGCAGCGCTCACCCGTATCGTAGGCACGTGCCGCTTGTTCGGTTAAAAGTCGTGCCGACTCCACCCGACAAGCCATGTCAGCCAACTTTATCTGGATCGACTGATGCTCCGCGATTGGCTTACCAAAGGTTTTGCGCATCTGTGCGTAAACGACCGATTCTTCCAAGCACGCACGCGCTACACCTACGCCGCGAGCCGCAACATTGATCCGTCCCAGTTCTAATCCCGCCAGGATTTGGCTCAAACCCCTGCCTTCCGCGGGGCCAATCAGATTGGCGGTGGGCACACGAACGGCGTCAAATTGTACCTCGCCTGTATCAACACCTCGATAGCCAAGCTTCTTCAACTTTGAGGCCTTATAGCCCATATTCTTCTCGACAAGTAACAAGCTCATGCCCTTGTGACGCGGCCCCTCGGCTTCTAAGTTTGTTTTGCACAAGACAGCCAGAACGTGGCCCTTTACCGCGTTGGTAGACCACATCTTGTTACCGTTAATAACGTAGTACTCGCCGTCCTTTTCGGCGCGGGTTCGTACGGCCTGCAAGTCCGTTCCGCAATCTGGTTCCGTTAAGGCAATACCACCACGCA
>MDTD01069349.1_pt1 | contig 10804 bp, 12 predicted proteins | sample 811221 | NCBI WGS metagenome assembly MDTD01 (sample SAMN05326646, study PRJNA326480) | marine metagenome | isolation source: seawater | place: Pacific Ocean: South West | collected 2011
CGGACATTCGTCAGGAATGCAATGACGTCATGATGAACTCTGGATTCAATCTCAAGAATTTCCTGAACATTGAAGTCCGCCTTATCCTTGATTGCCTTTAGATCCTCATCGGGAACCACACCTCTTTTGTTCCAGGCATCGCACACGGCGATTTCCACATCCAACCAGATCCGATATTTGTTCTCAAGAGTCCAGATTCCTGCAATTTCCGGATGACTGTAGCGATCGATCATAGAAGGTCAAAGTGAAGCTCGCCGCCTCAGGGGCAACCCTTTCCAGCCAAAACATTGTTCAGATTCAAATGGTAGCGAACCGAAGAGTCCCCGAGGAAAGGGACCTTTCCGGGAGAATGCCCCGAGCACCAGATTACGCCGCGTTAATCCGAATATATAGGCGACCTCACGTTCCCGGAGATCGAACCGGAATTCCCAGACGATTCATTACCATTTTAATGTCTTCCCATACATCCCTGCGCAGAGGGCTTTTTTCCCCTCCATTTCTCAGAACATAGCTAGGATGATAAGTGGGCATAACAGGGATTCCATTGTAATCCGCCCATTTGCCCCGTAGCTTCGTTATACCGGTGGAAGTTTGCAGCAAGAAGCGCGTGGATGGATTCCCGAGAGTGACAATGGCTTCTGGTGCGATCAACTGAATCTGGCGCATCAAATACGGACTGCATGCAGCGGTTTCTTCCGGGTCCGGTGGCCTGTCTTTGAATCCTTTCTGATCCACGGTAGGCCTGCATTTCACAACGTTTGCGATATACACATCCTGCCGCGTCAACCCCATTCCATTTTCGACGATTCGCGTAAGCAATTCGCCGGCCCGACCTACAAATGGACGACCGGTTTCATCTTCGGTTTTTCCGGGACCTTCGCCTATAAACATTACCCGGGCGGATGGACTACCTTCGCCGAAGACCACTGTTTTTCTTGTTTCGCAGAGACGGCACTTCTTACAGCCAAGGGCCGCCTGCTTCAACTCCTCCCAGTTCATTTCCGCCGGATTTGAATCCATGGGCGGAGACCTTTAGCCTTCCATACGATGAGATGCCAGCTCGGCCAGCCTGGACCTTTCGCCCTTCGTCAACGTCACATGGGCGAAAATGCTTTCATTGCGCATCCGTTGGGCCGTGAAAGTAATTCCATTGGAATACAGGTTCAAATAGGGATGATCAATTTGAAAAAAATCCCCGGTGAATACAATCTTGGTGCCTTCGCCGGCTCGCGTAATAATGGTCTTGGCTTCATGAGGCGAAAGGTTTTGTGCTTCGTCTACAATTACATACTGCTCGGGAATGGAACGGCCACGAATATAGGTCAATGGCTCCACGGCCAGTAGACCGCTCTGCATCAAATACTGGATGGTTCCCTGGGCAGGAGCTCGCTTGTCCCCTTCCTGGTTACCCGGATCATCATCGGCGCCCAGAATGAATTCCAGGTTATCGTAGATGGGCTGCATCCAGGGCCTGAGCTTTTCGCCCAGCTCTCCCGGAAGGAATCCAATATCGCGACCCATAGGAATCACCGGTCGGGCCACAAGCAATCTGCGATATCGCTTCTCTTCCAGGATCTGTTCCAGGCCGCATGCAATGGCCAGAAGCGTCTTACCGGTTCCTGCCATTCCTGCCAGTGTAACCAGTTCAACTTCTGGATCCAGGAGGGCATCCATGGCAAATCGTTGCTCGCGATTCCTGGGACTGATATTAAGGGCAGCCCTCTCTATCAGGGAATGCAGTTTGTAGTCATCTCGAATGCGGCCCAGTCCGCTCTTTTCACCACTTTTTAGTGTGATGTACTGGTTGATCTGAAATGGATTTTCTGCAGGAGCCTCCAGATGGATGCCATCCTTCTCTTTAAATACCTGCAAAGTCTCTTCCTCAGGCTGCTCCTCTTTTCCCGGAGGCAATAGCTTTCGCGGAGCTCTGCCATTTTCGCCTCCGTTTGCCTTCCCATTTCCATTGCCATTGTCTTCAGCAGGCCTCGGCTGTGCTGTGCGATCGGCCATTACCGGTGTTCCGGAAAAGAAATCGTCAACCAGAGAGTCCTCTACTGCAAAAACTCGCTGACCGCTATAAAGATGGTGGTTTCGATCTAACTGATCCTGGCTGTAATCGATGGCCTCCAGTCCCAGAACATCGGCTTTGATACGAAGGTCCGCATCTTTGGTCACCAATCGCACACTCTGTGCAGTCCTTTCCGATATTAGAAGTGCACAGGCTAAAATGTAATTATCTTTAGCAATATGATCCAGGCCAGGAGGGATTTCGTAATCTGGATCTTCCAGGATAAAGACTCGAAGATCGGCCCCATTGTCCAGAGAAACGCCTTCGGTGAGAGGGCCTTTGCTTCGTAGATCATCCAGCGTTCGGATGATTTCCCGAGCTGCCTTACCAATGGCTGTCAACTCCCTCTTAAAGGAGTCCAGTTCCTCGATAACAATCAACGGAATGATAAGATGGGAGTCGGGAAACTTAAGATACGCGGATGGATCGATTAGAAAGACGTTGGTATCTACAACAACAAAGGGTTTGCCATCCGGTGGCTGTTCGCTCCCATAATGGCCGCGGCCACCATTTTCTACCAGGGGAGACTTCTGTTTTCTGGAGCTTTTGTTTTTTTTCTTATCCGGTTTTCTGGACGCCATGTTCAGACCGATGGTGCGCCCCTTGTTTGTTTTGTAGAGGATTTTTTCGCTGCCGCTTCTAAACTGCGGTTGTGTTCCTCCACATCTACGGTACGGCCATCGGTACCCCAGTCATACTTTTCCGGGTAACGCGTGAGCGAGATTCGAATCAACCAGAAGGCACAGGCAGCGGTGCTACCTACAAAAGCAGCAAATATCGGAGTACGCGCATAGGTAAGCTCTTCAGGGCCATAGGCAATGAAAAAGCCGCTCAGAATATCTAGCAAAGCAGTAGAATAAACCATTATTCCCAGGATCTCGGCTGGCTTTCGCCTGGGGCCGTCTGGCAAGAGGGATCGAAGCAGGTGGAGCAGTAAAAAGGCAAAAAGCCCGTAGGCAAGACTATGGCTCACAGCTATCTTGAGGAGTCCATCAAACGTTGCTGGATTGCGAAACCGGTCCGGGCGTTCAGGGTAGCTTTCCAGCATTCGTTCTGAACCCTGGTAGTATTCCAGAGCCCCGGCCGGATGAAGTCCGATCTTTTCCACATAGAGAATGCCGCCGGTAATTAGCTGGGCCAGAGTAAAAATGGAAAATACAAGTACGGCAGGTCGAAAGAAAGCGTGGTCCTGGAGTCGAAAGCTCATGTTCGGCCCCGATACAGATCCGTCAGAATCCAGATCAGAACCCCGGCCATCAGAATATGAACCGTGAAATACAGGCCTACCACTATATAAGCAAAGATCGATCCCAGCGGGACAAGGAATCGCACTGCCACGTAGGCCAGGATCAATCCGGAAAGAGTAGAGAAGATGCCGTTTCTAAGTTGTCGGCTCCCTCTTACCTGATAGAGGACCGAGCCTATAAAAAGAAGGGCCATGCCAAATAGAACAAGATCGATGTGGAGATCCTCTAAGAGCAGAATTGCCTGGGTGGAGAAGTCCCCGCCCAGGTTTTCTTGAATTAGCCGAGGAGAATAGCCCACAGAACTCCACTCACGAGCGAAATGGGCTGCAGTGAACAAAAGAAAAAAGATCAATGCCCCGGTAAGTATGCGGCGGGGGCCGTGATCGCTTCTTATACTCCCGGTGACTAGAAATCGCATATCAAAGTTTCATCTTAACAATGGCCAGCACCATTCGAGTGATGTCAGCGGTGCTTCGGGCCGTAAGGGAAGCCCCGCTCATGGCAGGCAGATCCTTTCCTGGCTGAACGGAGTCAGAAAGAGACTTGCCTGTTATGAGGTCCAGCCATCGCTCCGGGGGTCTGTACTCGTCCGGTTCGAAAAATGAAACCAATCGCACATCCTTTACCTTGCCGCCGTTGTCCACTGCCACAAACAGGGTCTGCTCTTTTGTGCGAACTACTTCGGTAACAAAAGTGCCGTATCCCTGAAGCTGACCGTTTTTGCGGGCTTCGTAGAAGGTATAGAAGCGACTCTTCAGCTCCTTTCCACTTTGCTCACTCAAAGCCTTTTGCTCGGTCTTACTTAAATACACTGGCTTTCGCTGGATTTTCGCTCCCGGGAACACGGCTGCAAGAGCTTCATCGGGCTTTTCATATACTCGTCCCGCCAGCGGCATGATCACCAGGACACTTAGAATGGCGACCAGAGCCAGTACCGAAGTGCTGGCCATCTTTCTGATAATCAATCTCATTCTCATGGTGAGAAAAAACCCAATAGATTCAGTGTAAAGCAATTCCGGTGAAACAAGTTCGGCCTAAAAATCAGAAACCAGACCATCAATCTGTGAATAGATCCCGCCGAATCCGCCATTACTCATGGCCAGGATCATAGTTCGCTCTGATTCTGATTTGGATGATTTGCTACGGGAATTCAAATCCTGCTTCAAAGCCTGAAAAACTCCTCCGGGATCTTTGCAGAATTTCGCAGACCTCCCCTTGCGATTCAGCTCGACCACGATTTTTTTCACATCCAGCCGCTGGTCTGAAGGCACTTTCTTGCGATTAAAGACATCCGGTAGCAATACAAGATCCGCAGATTGCAATGCATCCACATATTCCGTTGCGAAGACATTTCGATGACTGGTAGCACTACGCGGCTCATACAGAGCTATGATGCGAAAACCGGGATATGCCTGTCGCACAGCAAGCAACGTCTCTTTCGCGGCGGTAGGATGATGCGCGAAATCCTCCATAAAGATGAGGCTCTCCATAGAGTTCCTTGCCCGAATTTGCTGTCTGCGCACAACTCCCGGGAAATTCTCAAGGCCCTGGATTATCTGCTTTTCCGTGAGCCCACATCGACGAGCCACCAGACTGGCCGCAGTAGCATTCTTTGTATTGTGCGAGCCAATTAATGCAGGACTGCAGGAGAAGTTCAGGTCCTCTTTCCCTGCAGCATCCTTCAAGATGAAACGAACCTCTTTACCCGATCGCTTCGCATGTGACAGAGCCTTCTTTCCATAGCCCAGTACATCGCTAAAGCCATAATCTCTACAAACATCGGATACGCCAGCATCGCTCATGCAGGGAATCAAGGTTCCATTGGAAGGAATCCAGCGAAGCAAGATACGAAATGCCTGTTTGTAATGGTTCAGATCCGAGAAAATGTCTGCATGATCATATTCCACCGATGTCAGAATTAAATGATGCGGACGATAGTGTAAAAACTTGGATGCTTTGTCGAAAAATGCAGTGTCGTATTCATCCCCTTCTATCACAAAATAGGGGTTGTTCTTCCCCGGGATGCGAAACCCGGGATGACCGTCTGCACGAACGCCGCCTGCGAAGAGGCCTGGCAGATCCGCTGACCGCTTGGCCTTTTTTGTTACTCTGGCAACTCCCCCGGTCAACGCCTTCCGACTTAGAAGATAATCTATTAGAAATGTAGTAGTGGTCTTTCCATGAGTGCCGGCAACGACTATCACCTTGCGACCCTTTAGAAAGAATTGCTGCAAGGCTGCCGCCATGCTGGTAATGGGCAGCCCCAGCCGCAAAGCCTCTTCCAGCTCAACGTTCCCCCGTGAGATTGCATTTCCGACGATGACCAGATCTTTGTTTTTTACCGAGGCCGCGCGAAATGGCCGAGCATCAATCTTCCACTCCTTTAGCCGATCGGACATTGGAGGATAAAGGTCCTGGTCCGAACCGCTAACGTTATGGCCCGTTTGTTTTAGCATGGCTGCCAGGTTTCCCATGGCAGCCCCTCCAACTCCGATCAGGTGCACTTTCATGAATTATGGCTCAGGAATAGATTTCGCGGAGTATGCGAAAGGTCTTTAGCAAGTTGTACAGAATTAGAAGTAACAACAGAGGAAGCATCAATAATCCAGCACTCAGGACATAGACCGAAAGAGACCGCAGAATGGTCTGCCCCCGGATTCGTGCCCAGGCAACAATGCTCTGGTAAACGCAGTACATCGCTGTAGCCAGCAGGCCCGCATAACCCAGAATCGGATGAAAGAAAAAAAGGAAAACAGAAGCGGAAACCGGTAGGTGCAGATAGAGAGAAAGATTCTTCCCTTCCGGACGCATTTCGAAATAGTCCGGGCGCCCGGGATCAATGCCTCCGGCCTGGGAGTAACGTTGCATTCGATCAAAAACCGCTCCGAGACTCAGGAATCCCAGAATGAGGATTGTGGGAAAACCGAAGATATCCCTTTTGGAGAAACTACTACCCAGTACCAATCGATAGGGACTGATCAGAATGAAGAGGGGCAACAGTATTAGAAATGGAAGATGATAGAAGGCAAAGAACCTGAGGCTCTTAAGAGCCGGTCGTTCGAGAAATTCAGCAACAGCCTGCCCGGGCCTTGCCAGAATGGATTCTACATCTCCGGGAATGGTTCCGAACACAGGGCCAGAATTCGTCGGTGCTGGTGCTGTGTAAACCCGGGTTTATGAGCCTCTGCCAGATTCGAGTAAGGTAGGTCTTGAAAGAAGTAAAACCAGGACCGGGCCGGTAAACCGGACGTGCGAGAACGGAAGGCCCACTAGGAGCATGCATGTATGGGATATCGAAAAATCGGACCGAAAGAGCTGGGGCCGACCAGGACGCAGGCTGCATGGAAAGGCAATCCGGACCCGCCTGCGACGGGCCCGTACCACCGGATAAATTAGCCTTTGGCCTGCTTTACAGCATCCATGACTTTATCATAGTCTGGCTCCTGACCGATTTCAGGAACCAGCTCAGAATAGGCGACTTTGTCATTCTTATCCACTACGAACACCGCTCTGGCAGAAAGCCCTTGCAGACCGCCTTCGGCAATGTGAGTTCCATAGGCGCGAGAAAATGCCATATCCCGAAACTGGGAACCTACCACGACTCCGTCCACATGCTCGGAGATGCAGAATCGCTTCATGGCAAAGGGCAGATCCCCGGATACTATGATGGTAGCTACGTCGGAATCACCGGCTAGCTTTTCGTTGAATTTCTTGGTCTCGGTAGCGCAAACCGGAGTATCCAGACTGGGTACCGCCACCAGAACCTTAACTTTTCCAGAAAAATCCTTCAGGGAAGCCTCGGACATATCGTCTCGCACTACTTTGAAATCTGGAGCGCTAGCTCCTACTTCGGGAAGATTTCCCTCGAGACGGATTGGATTACCTTTAAGTGTAACCGTGGCCATAATCACCTCTTTCAAAAATGTTGTTGTCACAAATAGCTCATCGTTGAGAAAAAATCCAACCTTTTTATGAAGTCTGGCTCTGCGGTCTGGATCCTTCGAATCCTCTCTTATTTCTTACTGGTTCTGGCATTGATTCCAGTGCTCTGGCCTATTGTACTGCCATCCGGTATTGTCCTTACCGGATGGGGATTCTGGCTGGCAAGACGACGGGCGGGAGAGCTTCCGTCCTTTCGATCTCTGTTTCAAGGACGATTATTCGAGAAACGAATTCGTAACATGTTCAAAAAAAAAGAAGGTGGAATGTCCTTTGGAGATGTGCCAGAAGATGCTGCGTTGCGATCTGCTCGAAGAGCTACATTTGCCGTCTTAATAAACCTGGGCCTGCTTTTTATTTTACTTTCCATCTCATGGCTGGGATTCATTCTCCCGCTTGATCGGGACCTGGAGCCTTTGAGGAAAGAAAGCTACGAGCCCGTAGAAAGATAGCACAGCTTCGCCGGAGAGTGTAATGAACGTCGCCATTTTTACAGATACCTTTTTACCCAAGATCGATGGTGTGGCCATCTCTGTAGACCACTTCTGCAGATACCTTACCGCTCGAGGCCACAAGTTCATTATTTGCTGCCCAAAGTATGGCTCTGACGATATCAAAGTTCTGGGCGATGACATTGAAATCCTTCGTTTCAAGAATGCCCCCCTGCCCAGCTATCCAGATATTAAAGTAGTGCTTCCTTCTCAAAAGAAAATTCAGAAGGCCGTAAAAGGATTTAAAGCAGATCTGATTCACATTCAGACTCCAGGTCTTCTCGGACAATACGGTGTAATGGCTTCGCGGATGTACGATGTTCCTCTTGTAGGAACCTATCATACTCTTGTGTCTGAACAGGAGACCTACATTTCGCTATATCGTCTTTTGCGGCTGGATCGTTTGATGTCCTATTTTCAGGCGAACAAGAAGATCAAGAAACGTCTGGATAAAATTGAAAGAAAGGATTCCAAGTCGCTGAAGAAACAGTTAATCTGGAAGCTCACAAACAGCCTCTACGAAACGGCAGAAATCATCATCAGTCCGAGCCATTTGATTCGGGACGAATTGATACAGCATGGAGTCCGCAAACCGGTTGAGGTTGTTTCCAATGGAATGGACCTCAAAGTATTCAAAGGAGAGGTAAAGGAATTCTCCGGCCATTCACCCAGATTCCTGCATGTGGGTCGCATCTCCTACGAGAAGAACTGCGAAGTCGTTATCAAAGCGTTCGCGCTCATACTGGAGCATTTTCCCAATGCCACTCTTGATATCCTGGGCGATGGACCGGCTCTGGAGTCCATGAAAATCGAAGCCCGGCAGCACGATGTTTACGACAAGATCAATTTTCCAGGTTTTGTAGCGCGAGATACTTTGCCTGGAGTCTATCCGCAATACGATCTCTTCCTAACTGCATCCACGATGGAAACGCAGGGACTGGTAGTTCTGGAGGCCATGGCCTGTGGATTACCCTGTGTTGGAGTAAACTCTTTCGCACTTCCGGAACTGATTCAGGACGGCAGAAACGGATATATTGTCGAACCGGGGCACCATATCGACATGGCAGAACGGGCCATGAAAATCTTGAAAGATCGAGATCTTTATCGGAATTTCTCAGAACAGAGCCTGGAAATCGCGCAAGAGCATGATATTGGCAACTGTGCCGTAAAACTGGAAAACACATACAAGCAGGCAATTGAATCCTACAAGAAGAAGGGGCCTGGACTCCTTCGTACAATTACCGATCCCTTTGGATGGGCCCGAAATGCGGCGGCTGCCACAGAGGCCGCCCAGGAACCGGATTCCTCGGATAAGAAGAATCCGGATGCCTGATGGCCTGAACTTTGGCCTGCGCCCGCTGCATGGCTGACCCTGCCCTGGATGGCGGATACCCCGGACCGTTGCAAGCCGGCCTTTCCCTTTCATCACCGATTGTTGGGCCCCCTGCAGTGTTCATTCAGCCTGGAAGAATTGCAGGCCATTCGGATTCGAGCATCAGCCAGAGTCGACTGAAGCTTTTCGCTGTGATCTTCGCAAATTCTGCCAGGGAAAAAGTGTATTAAGCCCGGCTTCGGGGCCCGACTCTAAAGGTAGATACCCTTTTGCAGAGATGGGCTCCATGGGCGCCATTCGAAGGGGTTTCAGCAGGATTGATCATGCAACCTACTTCCAGACTTCAGGCAACTCTCTGTTCCGCCAGTGTGCTATTTCTGTCCCTATGCCATAATACGATCCCCGTAGAGGAACTGGCCCGGAATCTGGACCGGCTTTCTGTAGAAGAAATACGAGACCGGATGGAACTATACATCGATCAACAGGCAGGAAGCGAAAAATTGCCAGGCGCTGCAGCAGCCCTGTTTCGACAGGGGACTCCGGTACTCTGGGTCCACAAAGGTCTTTCGCAGAATCAAAAGATATCCATCGCATCCCTGAATAAGCCCTTTACTGCGATGATTGTGCTCCGGCTCACAATCGAGGAAGAGCTGGATCTGGACAGGCCGATTCTAGAGTATCTGGACGAATGGAAAAGCCAGTGTAAGGATCAGCCTGAAATGGCTACAGTTACTACGCGAATGCTCCTTAGCCATACTTCCGGGATTCCCTATGAACCTGCGGGAAAGAAATCGTTCCAGCTTTCGGGAAAGAAATACCCATTGCCACAAGCGAATCAGGGCAAATTCAAGTATTCCAACTATAACTATCATATCCTGGCCGAGCTGGCACACAAGCTTACTGGCCGACCGCTTTCCCAATTAATAAAAGCCTGGATCCTGGACCCAGCCGGTATGCGAAACACAAGCGCAGCAGGCACAAACGGCGCCGCCGGAATGGTTAGTACCCTGGAAGATCTCACTCGGTTTTGTGAATTTCTTCTTTTGGAGAATGCTCGCAAGGATTCACCATACTACAGGGTTTTCGCCTGGTTTGCCAATGTGGACCATAGACGCTCGGGCAATGAGTACGGATTGGGATGGCATGTTTACGCCCCTTCCAGCAATCCGGAACTCTTCTATCATTCCGGTACCTGGTACAATGCGGCGGCAGAGATCTATATCATTCCAGAAACAAGCTCTTACTTTGTGCACATTGCCAATCCTCCGGACTTCAAGGACAAAGAAACCGTCCGATACCGAAGCGACATCCTGAAGATGGGGCGGCTGGCCCTGACAAAATCGAATTAATTTAATAAATCTACTTTTGTTCTGGACGAGAACCAGGGCAGGGTGCAGAGTCCGGGAACCGACGGTATCCACTATGCTTCGGTTTCGCCCCTTAACAAAACCTTTCGCCGCGATCTTGCTGGCTTTGCTGCTGCTGACATTCTATGGATTGCAATGCTCCAGCGGTGATTCCTTTCAGGAAGCCATCGACGATGCCAATGAGATCTATGAGCCAGTGGATATGCGATTACCGGACGGCCCGGAGATTTCGCGACATAAAGAAGACGTTGTGCAATGGATGGAGCGATTCCACAGAGGTGGATACTTCTCCTCCTTTGCTGTGGCCGTTGTAATCGATGACTCAATTGTCTTTTCCCATTACATAAATTCCGATCCGC
>MDTD01198605.1_pt1 | contig 10804 bp, 11 predicted proteins | sample 811221 | NCBI WGS metagenome assembly MDTD01 (sample SAMN05326646, study PRJNA326480) | marine metagenome | isolation source: seawater | place: Pacific Ocean: South West | collected 2011
GCGGGCTCTGGTCGCCACGTGCGGGCATCTATTCCGTGAATCTCAGGGCAAGCAACCTGTCGGCGTTGACGTGTTTTACCCAAGTGGTGTTCAACGCGTGACAGGACACGTTCTTATCTATGATTCCGAAAAGGTTGATGTCGCGTTAATGACCATTCCGGTTGAGGCGGGTATCAATCCTATCGAGCTGAGTCCGGGTGAAGGACTACAGGCCGGGCAACGAGTCTTTACGGCGGGCTGTAACGGTGGTGCCCGACCTACACTTCAACGCTCTCAGATCAATTCGCTCAACCGATACGAAGGCCCTGAGAATATCCAAACTGCCGGCGCTCCGGTCGGTGGGCGTAGCGGCGGTGGATTGGTGAATCAAAAGGGAGAGCTCATCGGGATTTGCAATGCGGCAGATACCGAAGAAGATGAAGGGTTCTATGTTAACGCCCAGTACATTCGAGTTATGATGAAGCAACTTGGCATCGAAGATCTGTTAAGTCACTAAAGATCCACTCTCAAAGGACACTCTGCAACACGCCCTACTTCTTCGGGCCCACGTCGTTGACCATACTGTGGCCAGCCGGAGAGACCCTCGAGTTCGGGCATTAATTCCAGGAGTTGTGATACGAGTGTTTCGGCCAAAGCGGTCATCTTTTCAGACTTTGCTTCTTCGTTAATACTGACGGCACTACGCATGATTCTCACCATCGCCGCTCGTTTTTTAACCGGGTTCTCCAACGTCGACTCAGGTTCTTCAATCAGATTCGACAGTGGAACATCGAGTGCTTTGCTCCATTTTGTCAATTCGGTCAACGTTAGATTTGCCGTCGGCTTTTCCTGTTTTCGTAAGGTTCGTACATCCGTTCCGGTGTGTCGAGCAACACTTCTTAATGTCATGTCCTGTTGTTCGCGCACGTAGGCGATTCGATTTACCGGCCGATCCGTTTGTTCCACAGGTAATGAAAATTTTCTTTGGCGAGCTTTAGGCTTGGACTCCACTCGAGATCGCTTCATCGAAGCAGGTGCGAGTGCATCTAAGAGGTTAAATTGAAGATCGACAGTTGCCATGGGAGGGCCTTTCGCAAGAACCGGGTTATTTACTTACCCCCGTTAGACGCGCTAACGGCTATGCGCGTTCCACAGAAAATCGAAAAAAAGTGGAATTTCTGCCTAACCCCTATAAACCCCCGTTTTTGCAGGGCTTCACCTTATTGATAACGTTCGAATAACAAATAACTCGTTCACCTTGTATTCTTCGTTATCATGGTTACAAATTCGCTCGAACCCTTCATAATGGACAGACGACGATCACCAAACAGTAGGCACTTGTATGACCACAACACCGCATGAATCCGGACCTGATTTTTCTCGTAATAACGGGCTGTTGCCTGCGATTGCGCAAGATGCAGGTTCCGGTAAAGTCCTGATGATGGCCTGGATGAATGCCGAAGCGTACCAGGAAACTGTTCGTACCGGCCGCGCCGTTTACTTTAGCCGCAGCCGAAACAAACTTTGGTACAAAGGCGAAGAAAGCGGGCATGTGCAAACCGTCGAACAACTACTGGTTGATTGTGATCGAGATACGATACTCATGAAAGTTCGCCAGCAAGGTGCTGCTTGCCATGAAGGATATGAAAGTTGCTTCTTTACAGAAGTCACCGAGTCCGGACTTAATATCATCGAAAAACAGCTCGTCGATCCAGACGAAGTCTACAACAAATAAACCCTCGTAAATCAAGGACTAAGATAAATGAGCGCCGAAGCAAAGATTGAAGAACTAGGACTAGAATTACCTCCTGCTCCCAAGCCCGGAGGTGTCTATAAACCTGTCGTAATCAGTGGCAACATGTGCTACGTCTCCGGTCATGGGCCCTTACGTCCCGACGGCACGATGTTCACCGGTCGCGTCGGAGCCGACGTGGATCTGGAATATGGTTACCAATCTGCTCGCCAAACCGGTCTGGCAATTCTGGCAACTTTGAAAGCCAATCTTGGCAGCCTTGACCGAGTAAAGAAGGTTGTCAAAACACTTGGCATGGTCAATTGCAGTCCTGACTTTGGTGAACAACCCAAGGTAATCAATGGGTATAGTGACCTGCTAGCCGAAGTGTTCGGTCAGGAAAACGGAGTAGGCGCTCGAAGTGCCGTCGGCATGGGAGCATTGCCTGGAAATATCACGACGGAAATTGAAGTTATTTTGGAATTAACCGACGAGTAAAAACTCTGCCGTCTCCAGCGACATCCCTGAGAATTCTTCATGACTGAACGACGAAAAATCCTCGTTACATCCGCGTTGCCTTACGCCAACGGGCCGATCCACATTGGGCATCTGGTCGAGTACATACAGACCGATATCTGGGTGAGGTTTCAAAAACTACGGGGGCACGAATGCATCTATCTCTGTGCCGACGATACTCATGGTACGGCGATTATGATGAGCGCCCAACGCACCGGCTGTACTGAAGAAGAGTGGATCGCTGGCATTTCCGAAGAGCATCAGCGGGACTTTGCGGGCTTCGGCATCGAGTTTGATAATTATGGCAGTACGAACAGCCCGGAGAATTATGAGCTTTGCAAAGAATTCTGGCAGGCATTTCGTGATGCCGGTCTGGTAAAGGAAGAAGTCGTCACACAGTTGTTTGATGACGAAAAGGGAATCTTTCTGGCAGACCGCTTTGTGCGTGGCAGTTGCCCCAAATGCAACGCTGAGAATCAGTACGGTGATAGTTGCGATCAATGCGGTGCCACGTATAGTGCGCGTGATATCGTCAATCCAGTTAGCACGATCTCCGGAACAACCCCCAGTGTCAAAACAGCTGATCATCTCTTTATTCAGATTGAACAGCTTCACGAGTTCCTGGAGGAGTGGACTCAATCCGGTACTCACCTGCAAAGCGAAATCGCTAATTACCTCAAAGGACATTTTCTAAGCGAACCGCTGCGTGACTGGGACGTATCACGACCGCAACCCTACTTCGGCTTTGAAATCCCGGACGCTCCCGGGCACTTTTGGTTTGTTTGGTTTGACGCTCCGATTGGATATATGGCATCCACCAAACAATACTGTGATCGTACCGGTGATGACTTCGACTCATGGTGGCGGAACCCCGACACCGAGATTCACCATTTCATCGGCAAAGATATTACCTACTTCCATACGCTGTTCTGGCCAGCCATGCTCAAAGTCGCTGACTTCACTCTGCCTGAAAAAATTCATATCCACGGTTTTCTCACTGTGGACGGTCGTAAGATGTCTAAACGCGATGGCACGTTTGTCAAAGCTGAGACCTTCCTGAAACATTTAAATCCCGCCGCATTGCGTTATTACTATGCCTCCAAGCTAAATAACCGAGTCGAAGATCTGGATTTGAATTTGAAGGAATTCACTACCAAAGTGAATACGGATCTCGTTGGCAAAGTCGTTAATCTAGCCAGCCGGACTGCAAAATTCGTTCAGGACATCGGACTGGCTGAGGAATATCCTGATGACGGAGGGCTCTTCCAGTTGGGAGCTGAGGCCGGCGAAGCAATTGCCGAGGCTTATGAAACGTGCGACTTCAATCGTGCTATGCGATTAGTCATGGAGTTGGCTGACCGTGCCAACCCTTATGTGGAAAGTCACGAACCCTGGAAACTTAGGAAAGATCCCGAACGGCAGGATGAACTACAACAAGTCTGTACAGTCGCACTCAATTTATTTAGACAGATCGCTATCTATCTAAAACCCGTATTACCTGAAATCGCGGAAAAGACCAGTGCCTTATTAGGGGACCCGATTAGCTGCTGGTCTCAGGCAGCGACTCCCTTAACAGGCACGGAGGTCGCGAAATTTGAACACATGATGAAACGTATTGAAGAGAAAGATGTAGATGCCATGATTGATGAATCCAAAGAAGAAAATTCCGCTGCTGCAGAAGAAGATACCACGGAGACACAAACCGGTGATAGTGCTCAACCACTGATCGACGAGCCACTGGCCGACGAAATTACATTCGACGATTTCATGAAAGTCGACCTGCGTGTCGCTCGGGTCGTCAAAGCCGAACATGTGGAAGAAGCTAACAAACTACTCAAGCTAACTCTAAGCCTTGGCGGAGATGAAACTCGGCAGGTTTTTGCAGGCATTAAAAAAGCCTACAACCCTGAAGATCTTGAAGGCCGACTGGTCGTTATGGTCGCGAACCTGGCTCCACGTAAAATGCGGTTTGGTGTCAGTGAAGGCATGATTACTGCTGCCGGCCCCGGAGGCGAAGAAGTCTTCATGCTGGGAATTGACGAAGGCGCTCAACCCGGACAGCGAGTCCACTAACGCGTCACTCGCCCACTTCAGCTGCTCCCATTCGTTTCCCGTCTGTTATGACTGTAACAGGCGGGAATTCTTCTTTGGTCAAATGACCCGTGACGGTCGAAGCTGCGCCAATACCACGGTCATGCGGACTATCAAAACGAAGCGACGCATAATCCACGTCATTCTCTTCCTGATACAAATGCAACGTCTGTGTAGGATAGGCGAATTGAACATTCAGGGTCTGTGCAACCCGGATAATATCGGTCAACAAACGGTGCCTCTCCCGCAATTCCGTTGGCCAGTCATCACACTCAAAAAACAGATACAGCAAGACGTCGATACTGCTGGCACCTAATTCATTGACATAAACCTGAAAATAATCTTTACGGGTGTAGGGATGCCGACGAATAACTTCACGCACTGCTTCACAAAAGGCATCAAGCTGTTCCGGCGTGGTATCGTACTGCACACCCAGCTTGGTAGTGAACCGACGAAATTCGCGTTTGCCCATATTGTCGACAATCGCCGTGGTTAATCGGCTATTCGGTAACACAATAACCGAGTTGTAGAAGGTCCGCACTCGCGTACTTCGCATACCAACATTCTCAACCGTCCCTTCAACACCGTCCGAAACAATCCAATCTCCAATCTCAAACGGACGATCCGCCAGAACGGTGAGAGACCCAAATAAATTGCTGAGCGTGTCCTGAGATGCAAACGCCAATGCTGCACCCCCAATTCCCAATCCACCGATCAAAGCCGTTACGTCTAATTGAAAAACATCTGCAAACAACACAAGCCCAACGCAGACAGCAAAAGCCTTGAGTGCTTTCCGCACCAAAGGAATGAGCAGGTCGTCAAACCGCGTCTCCGACGCAGTTGCCTTACGAGCGGCAAATGTAGAAAACCAATCGATAAGTCGAAAAGCTGTCCAGACAGCCGCCACAACAGTAAAAAACTTTAGAGCGACTGTCACGATTAAGAGCAAGCCTATCGGTAGCCCAATGCAGAAGGCACCCCAATACCAGACTACTGCCTGAGCGAGTAGCCCTACCGGCTTCCAGGCCTTTTGTTGGTTCTTTTTGTCATCGGCAGTATCCTGACTCTTCTCTCCACGACGCAACCAGTCGACTACTCGGGTCAAAAGCCGCCGAACAGACAGGTCGATTAAGAATCCCAGAAATATTAGCAGCAAACATCCTATCCATTGATAATCGGCCAGCAAGAACCTGACCGTATGGAGAGATTCGGGAAATAGCTCTTTGAATGCCATTGCCCAGTTTTCATTCAATTCCATTGTCGGACTCAAGCTGAACGCCTGTTCCGCAGATTCTGTCTCCTGACCGAATCCTGTTGAAGGTAAGAATCCCAGAGCACCGACACTGACGAGTAGCTTGGTTAACGAACGCATGATAGCAGTCCCCACTTTTACAAATTGGTATCGCGCAAAGTATATCAATCACCAAGACATCGGTAACAGGCCGATTGTGTTATTGATGAAGCGAGAAAGCCCAGCGAGAAAGGAGGGTTCGACCAAGCAAAGAAGTCAAAGCGACCATCATGATACCCAAGAGCGTCGACAAAAGAATGCTTGCATAAAGCACTTCGATCTGATGATTCTGGCTACCCATGAAAATATAGTAACCTAGCCCTCGTTGGCTAATGCCATGCCCAGCCATGTATTCTCCGACAACAGCACCGACGATCGTGAGTCCGGCCGACACTCGTGCTCCGGTAAGTAAGTGAGGAATCGCATTGGGGAGCCTGAGCTTCAACAGCATTTGGAACCGGTTGGCCTGATAGAGTTGCATCAGTTCGGCTAGACCGGGGTCCACTGTGGTTAAACCTGTCGTCACATTAGTCACCACAGGAAAGATACTTATCACTGTCACGATAACAACGACACTACCCAGCCCACCTCCAAACCAGATGATGACAAGCGGAGCGATAGCAACAATCGGCACTGTTTGCAGCAATATCATATATGGATACATGCAGGCTTTGACCAACGCGGATGACGAAAAGAGCAGAGCCAGAATTGTACCCAGGCTAACCGAAATCACAAAACCCGTCATCGCGGCGCGGCCAGTAACCAGGGTTGCCTGGAAAAGTTGAGAACCTCTGGCCCAGCTTTCCTGAGCAATCTCGAGGGGATTAGGTAAGATGATTCGCTTGAATTCGAATAACTGATCCGCTAATTGCCATCCGGTAAGCACCACTATCAAAAACATGACCGGCAGGAGTATCTGACGACTATTCCAATGTCTCATGCCATCGCCTCCTGCAAATGACGAGTCACTAATTGAACACTTTGTAGATAATCCGGAGTAGTCCGCAATTCCGGAGAACGCTCCTTAGGTAAGGCAATCTGAAGATCTTCGATAATCACACCTGAGTCGTTCATCACCAGGATTCGTTCGCTCAGGTAAACCGCTTCAGATACATTGTGTGTCACGAACAATGTCGTCAACTGCTGGTCTCGACAGATCTCATGACTCAACTGATTTAGTTGCTGTCGTAATAACTCATCCAATGCGGCAAACGGCTCATCCATAAAGAGAATGTCAGGCCGGGTTACCAATGCTCGCGCCATGGAAACCCGCATTCGCATACCACCGGAAAGCTCTCGTGGATACTTCTCCAGGTCTGCCTTAGCCAATCCAACCATGGAAATTGCTGACAGGATGGATTTCGAATCTACTTCCAGACGCGATGCCTGCAGCTCCATCGGAAGTCGAACATTATCCCAAACGGTGCGCCAAGGCATCAGGGTTGGATCCTGAAATACAAACGCCGGCGTTTCAAAGTTTGTCTCAAATTTTTCTGACTCACGGGGAACCAGATTCGCTACAGCTCGTAACAATGTTGATTTACCACACCCCGATGGTCCTACAATCGAACACCATTGCCCCTCAGGTATCTGAAGAGAGAGGTTCTGCAAAACGGGCGTGCCACCAAGTTTGACATTGAGCGATGAAATATCGATACTGTTTTTCACGAATTCAAGAACGCCAGTAGTAATTCCGGAACTGATTTAATGCGAAACTGCTTTTATAATAGACAACTTCCAGCAAACAATGACAACTAACCCTCCCCGACAAACTAATTCATGATTCCAAAACCACTCCCTGAACTTCCAAACCAGATTCCTGTACAGGGTGCGATTCCTGCTGCCATTGAAAAGCAATTACTTGGCATCATTATCGTCGACCATGGCTCAAAGAGAGATGAAAGCAATGTCTACGTGCAGGAAATTGCTCGGTTGTTTCAAGAGCAAACGGACTTTCATATCGTGGAACCTGCTCATATGGAACTAGCCTCGCCGGATATCGATACAGCCTATCATGCATGCGTACAACGAGGTGCCAAATACATCGTCGTTCACCCTTACTTTCTGGCACCGGGACGACATTGGCACGAGCATATTCCTGAGCTGGCTCGAATGGCGGCTCAGAAACACCCCCAAACCGCCTGCGTTGTCACACCTCCACTTGGAATCCACGACGCAATGGTCGATATTATGGCAACACGGATTGAAAATGCGCTCTCTCCAACTTCAGAAATCACTCATGAATAATCAACCATACTACTTACTCGGCCTGCTTGTCGGATTACTACTCGGATGTAATTCCCCTGATCCAAACATCGATTCTGAATCGGAACAGGCATCTACAAAAACACTCACCAAAGTGACTCTCCAGCTCAACTGGTTTCCCGAAGCGGAACATGGCGGGTATTACGCAGCAGCCTTACATGGGTTTTTTGAAGAAGAAGGGCTCGAGGTCGAAATTCTTCCGGGAGGCCCCAATAGCCCGGTGATCCAACAACTCGTCTCATCGCAAGCTGAATTTGTCGTTGGCAACGCTGATCAGGTACTTACAAGCCGTGCGAAGGACTCTGAAGCCGTCGCCTTATTCGCTCCGCTGCAAAACAGCCCTCGCTGTATCATGGTGCACGAAGCTGCGGGCATCGAAAGCCTTGCCGATCTCAAAAACATGACGTTGGGCATGAGTGCCGGACGAGCCTTCGCACTGTACATGCAAAAACACCTTTCTATGGAAAACGTCACGCTTGTAGGGTATCCGGGAAGCCCCGCGGTATTCGTCAATGATGAGACTTTTGGACAGCAGGCATATGTGTTCAGTGAACCATTTGTTGCCACCAAGCTAGGTGCAAAACCTCTAGCTTTAATGGTCTCAGATATTGGGTACAACCCTTACACAAGCTTACTGATTACCACCCAACAACGAATTGACACTGACAACGAGTTGGTGCAAAAAATGATCCGAGCAAGCAAAAAAGGTTGGATTCAATACTTAAAGGACTCAGAAAAAACCAACCAACATATTCACTCTCTGAATGAAGAGATGGGTTTGGATATTCTTGCCTATGGTGCCAAAGTGCTTCAGGACCTCTGTCTGCCAGACAGCGCCTCCCAGGAACATCTTGGAGCGATGAATCTCCAGCGTTGGACTGACTTACGTGATCAATTGATTGAAATTGAGTTAATCGACAGTTCGGTAGACCCGGCTGCTGCCTTCCTTAAATAATATGTTCGACCATTTCCGCTAACAGCGATTATGAAAGATTTGGTATCACCTTCAGTAATGGGGTATTATCAATGATAGTGAATTCATTCTTCTTTGGACGAAAACCATGAACACTTCGCTGCTACTACTAGCTCAAACCGGTTCCGTAACTATCGGGGCCATTTTCATCCTTGCCATCATCATGCTGGGGCTGGTCATTATCGCCCTCAAGTATGGTTCTCTGTGGTTCGAAGGATATAACTGTGGTGCACAAATTGGCCTGTTCGAACTGGTTATGATGGGTCTGCGTCAGGTCAATCAAAAGGCGATCATGAAGGCTAAAATCAAAGCGGTCCAGGCAAGCCTCAAGACAGAACGCGACCGCCAGCCCGGTGTTCCCTATGACGGGACTTTTGTGACAACCCAAAGACTCGAAGCTCATTATCTAGCCGGGGGTAATGTAGGTAATATCATTGAAGCGTTAGTCGCCTCTAAGAATGCCGGTATCGCGTTAGAATTCGATCAGGCTGCCGCCATTGATCTCGCCGGACGAGATGTCGTCGAAGCTGTCCGCACCAGTGTGGATCCGAAAGTGATTAGTTGCCCGGACCCACATCGCAGTGGTAAGGAATATTTGAGCGCCGTTGCAAAGGATGGCGTGGAACTTAAAGTGCACGCTCAGGTCACTGTCCGTACAAACCTCGAACAGTTAATTGGTGGGGCCACCGAAGAAACAATTATCGCCCGCGTTGGAGAAAGTATCATTTCAGCCATCGGTTCAGCAGCGTTGCATTCTGATGTGCTGCAGAATCCCGGGATGATTACCAAAGCGGTTTTGGAACGAGGGTTGGACTCGCAGACAGCCTTTGAAATTGTCTCCATTGACATCGCCGGTGCGGTCGTGGGTGAAAACATCGGCTCTCGCCTGCAGGTCGATCAGGCCGAAGCAGATACTCGAGTGGCCCGCGCTAAAGCTGAACAGCGCCGAGCCGAAGCCATTGCCGTTGAACAGGAACAAAAAGCGGAAGTGGTCGGAAATCAGGCTGCTCTGATTCAGGCTGAAGCTGAAGTTCCCAAGGCCATGGCGAATGCATTCCGCACAGGTAATATTGATACAAAAGGTTAACAGGATGGACACCACGCAAACGATTCTTCTTTCTCTTTGTCTCACCATATTCGCTGCCCCCATGACTCAGGCTGATGACTTAACTGCGACGCAGCAAAAACTACTGAAGACATTTCATAGCGAATTTGTTCTGATCACTCCCGGCAAAGGCAAGTTTCCCAAATCTTTTGAAATGGGAAGCGATGAAACTACCGAATCGCCTCGACACAAGGTTTCATTCGACTACTCTTTTCTAGTGGCTAAATACGAAGTCCCACAGAATCTCTGGGAAGCCGTTATGGGAAGCAATCCCTCTCGTTGGAAAGGCCCACGCAACTCCGTAGAGGAGCTGGATTTTGCCGATGCTCAGGCATTCTGTAAGAAGGCCACTGAAATGATGCGAGTGGCAAAGCTCATTGAAAAAGATCAAATTGTCCGTTTGCCATCGGAAGCGGAATGGGAGTACTTTGCTCGAGCCGGAACTTCCACAGCTTATAGTTTTGGCGATGATGTAGAGCTCTTAGGTGATTACGGTTGGTTCACAGGAAATGCAGCCGGCAATGACCCTCCGGTGGGTGTTAAGAAGCCAAACGCCTGGGGCCTGTACGATATTCACGGCTACCTTTGGGAATGGTGTACGGATACCGGCAGCGAATCCTACAAAAATGCTCCTACCGACGGATCAGCCCGGATTGATGCAAAGTCTAAATCCCGAGTGCTGCGAGGTGGGAGCTGGAAAGATAAAGCCAATAAGCTTACCAGCACATTTCGGTTTAACGTTCCCGCCGATCTTAAAGATGATGCGGTGGGCCTGCGATGCATCCTGTCTACCAACTAAAAACCATTTAGATTTCACGACGGAGAATGACAATGAGTCGCCAAACTCGACGA
>MDTD01001920.1_pt1 | contig 10802 bp, 13 predicted proteins | sample 811221 | NCBI WGS metagenome assembly MDTD01 (sample SAMN05326646, study PRJNA326480) | marine metagenome | isolation source: seawater | place: Pacific Ocean: South West | collected 2011
AAGACTGTACCTGTTCCGCTTTTCAATCCGGTTTCGCACAAATTTTTTAATAGTGAATACGCTAAACAATATCGAGATATTTACAAAGAATTGCAAGAGGCTGACGTAAAGGTAGAAGTGGACGACAAGGTAGCTAATTTTTCTGATCATCCGATAGGAAAGAAAATGATTGAGCTAAACAAAACTTTTCCAAATGAACCATTGGCAAAATTTCACACTGATAGAATAAAAAAGGGGTTAATTACTACTAAAGTAATAATGGACAGTAAATGAAACTTAAAAATGCTTATCTTTTTTGTATTTTAGTAAATTTTTTTTTTGGAACTAGTTCTTACAGCCAAGTTTTATTACCCGGAGATGCCGATACCTCACGCCTACGTCCTCCTAGATTACCTCTTCCAGCTACACCAAAATTTGACTTAAGAATAGAATCACCTGAAAGGTCTCCTGTCCCTAAGGCAGTCGACGACATTACCTTTGAAGTTAAAGGTATTGATGTTGATGGAGCTGAGTATTACCCAAAAAGCGAAATTGATAAAATATTTTCTAATCTTATCGAGAAAAAAATTAGTTTAAGTGAATTACGAGAAGCAACCGAAATATTAGAAAAAAAATATAAAGACGATAACTTCTTTTTAGTAAGAGTACTCATACCTCCACAAGAAGTGGAAGACGGGATTTTCAAAATCAAAGTTATTGAAGGTTACATTAATAAGGTTTTTATTGATGGTGGTAAAAAAAACTCTCGAAAAAAAATATTATCGATAATTAAAAAACTTGAAAATAAAAAACCGATTGACCTTCCAGCCTTAGAACGAGCACTTCTTTTATTAAATGATTTACCTGGTATCTCGGGAAATGGCGTACTTCGGCAAGGTTCGGAAGTTGGCTCATCGGAATTATTGGTCACGATAAACCCACCACCACCGACAAGCTATCTTCTCACTTTAAATAATGGCGCGTCAAAAACCATGGGTCAATACAGTACGAATATCAATGCTACGTATAACAATCCAGATTATCCAAGTAGCGTCAGCATGGGGTTTTCATCCGCATTGAAAAACGATGATGACCAACTTTTTAATCCGATTCTAAAAGCATTCAACGGTACTTATTCAACCTCTTTGGGAGACGACGGACTGATTTTTTCATTAGGGGCTCTCTTTGCTAATGCGAAGCCTCAGGGAAGTCTTAAATCACTAGGGATATTGAGTAAATCCTACTCTGTAGCCCCTCGACTTCGTTACCCTGTTAAAAGGTCTCGGAACGAGTCATATTACATCGAAGGTGGGTTGAATGTTGCACGCAGTGAAACTTTTTTACTAGATTCAAGCACAACGAAAGACAAGCTCACAGTTGCAGATTTAGTTTTTTCTGTTACGAATGATATTTGGTTTGGGGGTAGGACACAATTAAATTTTACAGTGGCTCAGGGATTGGATCTATTTGGTTCTAGGGGAGAGAGCACAAGTCTACCGGGCCCATCTGTTTCAAATTTCAAACAAACATTTTCAAAGTATAAATTTACCGGTAACCATACGTTACCCATAAAAAAGATAAATGGTAGTCTAAAACTAAACGCTCAGGCTCAATGGACAAACGATAAATTGTTAGCAGGTGAGCAAATTACCTTCGGTGGACCAGCTATTGGTAGAGGCTATGACGGAGGAGTAATTGCGGGAGATAAAGGATTTGGTCTAAGTGTAGAACTATCAAAGAGACTTACAAAAAAAACAATGTTGGGAATAGATTTAATTAATTTTGAATTATTTGTGTTCATTGACTATGCAGAAGCGAGGATTCTTAGCGAACCTATTAGCGGGATTCTTGCAAAAAATAGCTACATGGGTTCGCACGGGATTGGTGCAAGGCTTTCGGAGAAATCTGGCTTAATGTTTGACCTAACGATTGCACGGGCGAGAAACGAAAAACCTAGTCAAGATGCCAGGAGAAATCCTAGGGTTATAATGTCTCTGACCAAACCTTTTTAGGTTATGTAATTATTATGAGAAGCAAAAAAGCAAAAAAGATTGCTTGAAGACTTAAAACCATCACATTTGTTGACATGTTCATTGTAAGTTTTACTATTTTTTTGGAATTAAAAATTTTCCTGGCGAAAGGCTTTTCAAGTAATCTAATTGTTAATTGGTGGGATTGGGATTTTGTTCCTTCAAAAAGCTTTTCCAAGAAATAAACACTTTTTATTATGGGTCGTCTTACGACCCAATCAGAATCAAGGCTTATTGTTTTAGTACGCTTGAGGAAGGGTAACATTACGAAGAAGGCAACTCCCGCGAATAATAGAAGTTGCAGTTGGAACAGAACATGGGAGACCGTGTATGGCTCATAATTAACTTGATATGGTAATATCGAGTAAATAATTGCTGGAAAGCATCCTAGTAGAATGCATAAAGCAGATAATATATACATTGCTGCTCTCATATTATTAGGGGGGTCAGGCGGCCTTAGTCCAGAATCCTTTTGAAAGAAGACAAACCACGGAAACTTTATACCGGCGTGTAAAAAAACACCCGCGGATGCCGCAACTAACCCAATCCAAACATAAAATAAGTGCTCATCTGCTGCCGCGTAGGATATCATTGATTTGGTAACGAACCCAGATGTTAATGGGAATGCTGATATTGCTAATGCACCTATGACTCCGCAAACCATTGTAATTGGCATACTCTGAAATAGCCCACCCAAATCTGTACAATTTCTTTTTCCCGTCATATAAAAAACCGAACCCGCTGACATCAAAAGAAGAGCCTTATATAGTATGTGTGCAAAGGCATGGGAACTAGCACCATTTATCGCCATTTCGGTTCCAATACCAGCACCAACCAGCATAAATCCGACCTGGTTTACAATACTGTAAGATAAAATCCTTCTCATATCATTTTCAAGTAAGGCGTAAATAATCCCATAAAAAATCATTATCAAACCCAGATAAATTAGTAACTCAGTACCCGGAAATCCTCTAAGGATCGAATATACTGCTGTTTTTGTAGTAAACGCTGATAAAAAAACGGAACCGGAGTATGAAGCTTCTGGATATGCATCAGGAATCCATGATGAAATCGGATAACACCCGGCGTTAATTAAAAATCCAACAAATATAAATTTACCGTAGATGTTGTCAAAATCTAGTAAATTAAATGAAATATTGCCCGTCGTATCAATCATTCCTGCAATCCCTATCATAATCAGGACACCTGCAAAAAAATGAACGAGTGCATAACGAAAGCCCGCGTGTCGTGACCCTTCTGTTTTTGCTGAAAGAATTAAGAATGTGGATGCAATTGCCATGACTTCACAAAAAACAAAAAATGATAATAAATCACCAGCTAAAAGAGCACTTACTCCAGAGCCTGCATATATTAAGGCCCACGATATTTCTTTTTTGTTTTTCTGATTAATCGCAAAAATTAAACCGCAGAATGTCATTAACAGAAATACAATTAGGAATATACGAGACAAACTATCGATTCGAAGCAATATTAAATCGTATTCGGAAAAACTAAAAAACAAACCAGTTTGATTTTCTATAAATATAGCTGTAATAAATAGTAAAAAACAAACTGGAGTTGACACATACCGATGAAAAGAGTTTGAGAAAACAAAACCTAAAAAACCGAGTATGATCACAGAAAATCCAGCATGGAAAAGCATCTAATATTCCCTTTTATTTCTCATAGTAGTCTTCAGATTTCTTTACAAGAATGCCCAATATTTTGGCAAATAGAATCATTACGATACAGGAGATAAACCCAAACCATGCCGCAAATCCTATCCAACTTTCGACTAAAAAATGCCCACTGATTGGTAGAACGAACTGTGCAACGACCAAACAAATTAATAAAAAAATTAACCAAATCCAGAGCTTTCTAATATTTTCTTTTTTTGTTATCCAATGATTACTCAATTTGACTCTCCAAAATAATTTGAAAAATAACCAATGTGCTCTGCAAAAAAGGATGTTAATATTATCCCCATTGCAGTGATTACTATTGCAAACAGTATAAAAATAGGCGCTTCCGAATTTCCTAAGTACCGATAGTGATAAAAATTGTTATTATCCTCTACTTTCTCCATATTTTCGTATCCCAGCGGTTTTTTAAAAAAAGCATCATAAATTATTGGCAAAAAATAACCTGCATTTAGGATCGTACTAGTGATTAAAATAATCAAAACAAAGAAATCCTCTACTGCAACTGCGCCCGTTATAATGAACCATTTCGACACTAGGCCAACGGTTGGAGGTAACCCAATCATTGAAAAAGCTCCAAGGGCAAAGCAAACCATGGTTATTGGCATTTGATAGAAGACACCGCGCATTTCTCCTACTTCTGTTTTATGAAGTGCAGTGTACAATGAACCAGCTGCAAAAAATAATGTTATTTTCCCAAATGCATGACTAATAAGATGAAAGACTGCGGCCGCAATGGCTAGCGGGGTCGCTAGCGAGGCAGCCATTGTAATGTAAGAAAGCTGACTTACAGTTGAGTAAGCTAACCTTTGTTTTAAATTTGTAGATTTAAGCGCCTTATACGATGCGAATACTATAGTGAACCCTGCAAAACCGGTTAAAATTGACACTGCCGGGACGTCATAAAGATAATCAACACCAAAAATGTAAACAACAACTTTAATAATACCAAATACACCTGCCTTCACTACTGCAACCGCATGTAAAAGTGCAGAAACAGGCGTTGGAGCAACCATAGCTGCAGGTAACCATCCATGAAATGGAAAAAGAGCCGCTTTTCCAATACCAAAACAGAAGATTAATAATAAAATTGAAATTTCTGTGTTGGATAATGTTGTGGGCAATATTCCACCCTTAACGAAATCTAGACTATCCGATAAAGAGTAGGTGATACAGATTGCTAACAAAAGAAAACATATTGAGGTTATTAAAAGTAACCCTAGATAAATTTTTCCGCCTTGTTTGGCATTTGAACTCCCATTATGAGTAACTAGAGGATAGGTAAGCAAGGTTAATAACTCATAAAATAAGAAAAAAGTGAACAAATTTGAAGCAAAAGCAATACCCATTACAGCAAAAATGGATAGTGATACATAGACATAAAATCTAGTCTGGTTTTGTTCGCTGTTACCTCTTAAATAACCAATAGAATAAATTGAATTTACAAACCAAAGTAACGATGCAATAGACGAGAAAATTAAACCCAATGGCTCTATATGAAACGACAATCCAACATTTGGAAATACTTCTATAAATTCGAAATTGAGAGTACCCTCATCAAGAAACAATAGCACAAGAGAAACATTAAAAAAAACTAAAGCCATGGAGGAAAAAACTGAAAAAAATTCTTTTGCAAAGATGAAGCGTTGGAAAATATAAATAAAAACTGAACACAACATCGGAATAAAAACAACAAACAAAAAGGTTTCTATTCCAACCGAAGATTCCATCATCTGAAAAAAATTATATGTTTCCACCTTTTTCCTCTTTTACCGATAAAGTAACTGCTCTGCTGCCATTTTCGCGTAGCCAATGGTAAAAGTTGTATCAAAACTTACATAAATCATACTGATTGCAAAAATAAATAATAATGAATAAACCGAAAGAGTATAAGTTTTTCCATGATGAAATACATTCTTTTCATTTTGATCGGAGCCTTCAAAATATATTGCTTCTATTATTCTCCAACAATATGCTACAGACAATATGGATAGTAATAGAACAGCAAACGCTAAAATAAAATTACCACCATTAATGAGACTTGATATCAATGTAAATTTCGTAATAAATCCAGGCGTCCCTGGAACACCTATCAAACTCAAGCAACCAAAGACCAAAAGTCCTGATAAAACAGGATAAGCTTTTCCTATGCCAGAAAAGTTTTTCAATGAACTACCCCCAAGAACTGTACCTAAAAAACATACTATGGCGAATATAAATCCTTTCGTCAGGCCATGATTTATAAAATGAGCGATAGATGCCGTAAGTCCTTCCTCTGTTGCAACGGAAATACCTATCAGGATAATTCCCATTTGTGAAATACTCGAATATGCAAATAACTTTTTCATGTCATGTTCAAAGTACGCTGCAAAAGAGCCGAAAAAAATAGTTACAAGAGCTAAGAGAAAAAAAATGTCGTCAAGAAAAGGTCTGCCGATTAACGAATTAAAATCTCCAACATCGAATAAAATTCGTATTAACAGGTATAAAGAGACTTTTGTTGCAATAGCCGAAAAAAAACATGTAGCTAAGGCTGGAGCGTATTTGTATGAGCCAGGTAGCCACGCATGTAATGGGAAAACAGCGGATTTTATAAGTAATCCTGTAATAATAAAACTCATTGCAGTGAAGTGAGCAACTGCTTGCTCAGAATCTTCCAACCTAGTTGATATATCTGAAAAATTTAATGATCCTGTGAGTGCGAATAAAATTCCGACACCCAAAACAAAAAAAGTGGCACCAATTGTCCCGAAAATTAAATATCTAAAAGAAGCCAACAAGGACTGTTTATCTTTACCTAACGCAACCAGGATGTAAGCACCAAGAGAAGAGATTTCAATGAAAACAAATGCATTAAATACATCTGCGGTAGCTATCACTCCCGCCAGTCCTGCAAAAGTAAGTAAAAAAGCGGTGTAAAAAAAATAATGCTTAGATTCTTTTAAATCCCACTTTAGAGATGTTGAATATAAGAGTGTCAACAATAACCCCATAAAACTAATAAAAAAAAGTAATACCCCGTTTAGATAATCTACTGAATATTCAATACCAACAGGGGCATTCCAACCGCCAAACGGATAATTATATTCGGTCTGTGTATCGAGTTGACTTAGTGTATAGTATGACGCGATACAGGATAGTAACATAGCGAAAACGGTAAGTATCCAGCAGACTGATTTATGCCTAAGTATCAAACATATGGGCGCTGCAGCCAGTGGAACAACCGCCGGAATAATCGGAAAAACATCAATATTCACTGAGTCCCTCTCTAGTTCGCATCATCTAAAATTTTACTTTCATCAGCAGTACCAAATGACTCGTTTATTCGCACTGCAAGTGCAAGTCCGAGGGAAAGTGTAGCAACTCCAACAACAATTGCAGTTAAAATTAAAACATGAGGTAAAGGGCTCGAATAGGTATTGAAAGCTGAATCTAAGACAGGGACTGTTCCTCCAAAAATTTTTCCAGGAGCGACAAAGATGAGGTATGCGGATGTTTGAAAAATACTCAGACCAACAAGTTTTTTCACTAAGTTGGGGCTTGCGAGAACAATATACATGCCGGCGGTAATCAATATAATTGCTACCACATAATTGATAAGACCGATGTACTGCATTTTAGCGAGAAACGAAACAATAATATATTAATAGCAGGACGCTAAAGACCGAAAAAAATACTCCCAATTCTACGGTTAAGATACCAATATGTTGTCCAGCTACTTGTGTATCTCCCAAAACTGAGTAGTTTAAAAATTCCCCTCCGAATGCCATACATAAGAAACCTACTCCCAGGTAAAGTAAAACTCCTACTGCTGAAATAATCTCAAGCAGTCTGAACGAGACAAGAGAAACCAGTTTATCAAAACCAAAAATTAATGAGTACAAAACGAAACCTGCCGAAAAAATTGCCCCAGCCTGAAACCCACCTCCTGGGCCAAAATCACCATGAAATTGAACATATAGCGCAAACAACATGATTAGTGGAATCAATAATTTAGAGACAGCCCTTAAAATAACTTCACGATTGTTCATCAGAATTTTCTCTCTTTAATAAACTTAGTACGCCGACACCCGCGGTAAAAATAACTACCACCTCCCCCATTGTATCAAAGCCCCTGTAACTGGCTAAGATAGCGGTCACAGTATTTATAATGCCAGTTTCACTCAGAGTATTCTCAAGAAAGTAGGTTGACAAATGTAGGTGTATCGGTGTGTCCGGTTCTCCTAACGTAGGTAGACCAGCAATGCTAAAAACTAATAGTAATGAAATTCCAATAGATAAACCTAAGGACAAATAGGATATTTTTGTAACAGTCTCTTCATTATTACCAACTAGTTTCCAGGCGCTCAAAAGTAATATTGTAGAAACACCAACACCGACTGACGCCTCTGTCATTGCAACATCTAAAGCATCTAAACTTACAAAAATCACAGTCAATAAAGCACTATACACGGACGATAGTATTATCACCTCAATCAAAAGTCGGGCTCGTAAAATTGACACAGTAACAAACGATAACGCAATTAATAAGGCACTGTTTACGAATAGTTCGATATCTTTTCTCCTTTTCTTCGTTGCTTTTGTAAACCAATATACATCGCCAATACATGGGTGTAAGTGGGAGCGACGATCACCATTAGCATAAATATTAAACAAAGCTTTAGAGAGAGTAGCGATACTCCAGCCAGTGTAACGAGCCCCACAAAAAAACAAAAAAAACCGAGTGTTTCCATAACACTTAAGGCGTGCATTCGTTGAAAAATATCATTAAATCTTATTAATCCGAGCACACCGATACACACAAACAATAATCCACTTGAAAGGAATAAATACCCAATAAAATCAATCATTTTTAATATCCCTGTCAAGTAAGTCATTTGAGTTCACACCTAATTTTCCCTGTTTCAATATTCTCAAAAATCCTATCATCCCAATAAGGTTTAATAATAAAAAAACCAACACAACATCAATGAATTCAGGCCTCCTCATAAAGAAACCAAAAGTTAGAATTAAAAGTAATAATAAATTTATAAGTACCCCTGCTGACTGGATTTTTTTTGCATTATCTGCTGAAAAAATTACGAAAAATAAAGAAATGAAAACACAGATTATAAATAAGACAATCGAAAAGCCTAGCACCTTATTGCTCCAAATCAAAAACTCTACGGTCCATTTCCCCTGCTTCAAGCTCTTTTATCGAATCGTCGCAAAGGGCGTGAACAATGACACCATTATCATCAATCTCCATAGTCAAGGTTCCAGGTGTTAACGTAATAGAGTTAGCGAAAATTACCTTACCCAGGTGAGTGCTTTGAGAACTTTTTATCCTTTTTGAGTTAGATTTGAATTTTCTTATACCTAGAACACATCCAGACGTTTTAATAGCGGAGATAACTATCTCTTTCAATAACCACGGAATGTAACGTACAAAAAATTTATCATAACGAAATCTTTTGGTCGAAACTAAAGGCATTTTCATCATCGAAGTCAGCACCATGACGATAAAAATTGATACCAGTCCAAATGATAACGTCAGGGGCTCATAAACACCTGAAAAAGCAAGCCATAAAATTACTAATATAAGAAAAAAAATATATCCCATGAAGATTATCAATACAGGTTAGGAAATCGTTGGTCGGGGCGAGATGATTCGAACATCCGACCCCTTGCACCCCATGCAAGTGCGCTACCAGGCTGCGCTACGCCCCGACTTTGCAGTAGTTTACAATCGTTAAGTTTCAATTTTGCCATCAAGAACATCAATAACTAATCCAATTTCTTTCTTCAGACTATCATAATCACCAGTCGAAATCCTGCCTTCGACAACTTTCTCCGGCAAAACCCTGGTTATCCTGGGATTTTGAGGCTTAGGATCTTTAGTTAAGACATTTTCCTTCAAATTCAATTTGGCCCCATGAATTGTAAAACCTTTTTCATACAACAAAAATTTTATCTTCCGCACTAGTAAAACGTCATTTACCTGATAGTATCTCCGGTTGCCTCTTCGTTTACTGGGGGAAAGTTGCGGAAACTCAGTTTCCCAATATCTAAGAACATGAGGTTTAACTTGACATAAAGAAGCTACCTCCCCGATTGAAAAATATTTTTTTTCCGGTATTTCCAAAGCCTCAATCATAAAAAGTGTGCGTGAGTATCCAAAGTGAATTTAAATAAAGCAAAATCATTGCATTCTTTCCTTGAGTTTTTGACTAGCGTGGAATGTTATGACTTTACGAGCCGTAACTGGAATTTCCTGTCCGGTCTTCGGATTCCTACCGGGTCTTTCCGATTTTTTTCGGATGTCAAAATTGCCGAAACCAGTGAGTTTTATTGATTCCTCAGAAATTAACGCATTTCTTAGCTCATCAAAAAATAAATCAACAAATTCTTTCGCTTCGCGTTTATTTAACCCAACCTTTTCAAACAAATGCTCCGCAAGGTCAGCCTTTGTGATAGTTTCGGGTGCTTCCAGTTGCTTGTCTTTTTCGGGTTGTTCAATATTCATTTAAAATCACCATTTTTTTAAATTAAGAAGCAAATTATCGGCCTTATGTTAGCTTCGAAATTTTACCCCTTCGATAGATTCGGCTAACGCTATTATGCCTGAACAGGCAACTTCAGTTTCTGCCTCCTCAAGAGTTTTAACTGTATCTTGCATCACCACACTAAAAGTAATGCTTTTTTTTCCTTCTGGCAAGTCTTCTCCATCATAAACGTCGAATGGGGTCAGGCTCTTTACAATATCGCATCCTTTTAGGTTTTGAAGATTGGAGGCGATAGATTTTCGAATGCTTCCTACTTTACAATTTTTGTCCACTAAAAACGCTAAATCTCGTCTTACAACAGGGAAACGAATAATTTCCTTAAAGCTAATGATTTTTTCTTGATTCAGAAAATTCATACTTATTTCACAGATAATTACAGGGCTGGGAATAGACATATCTGAACAAAGTTGGGGATGCAACTCTCCGATATAACCAACAGCATTTTCTTCAAGAAAATTTAATCCGAGCATTTTATTGTCTTTTTTAACTTTTTCAGGAACAATCATGCCAGATTTTCCCGGGTGAACAATAGTATTCTCTGATTTAAG
>MDTD01053509.1_pt1 | contig 10802 bp, 8 predicted proteins | sample 811221 | NCBI WGS metagenome assembly MDTD01 (sample SAMN05326646, study PRJNA326480) | marine metagenome | isolation source: seawater | place: Pacific Ocean: South West | collected 2011
ATACAGATAAAGAAAGATCTAAAGATGAGTATAAAAATCAAATAATTAAATCTCTTAAATGGATTGGTGTAAATTATGATGGAGATGAATATATACAATCAAAAAAAAGTGAAGATCATATTAGAATCGCAAAGGAATTACTTAAAAATGGTCATGCATATAAATGCTATTGTTCAAGCGAGGAAATTGAAGATCAAAAAAAAAGGGCAAGGCAAAAAAAAATACCTTATATTTATGATAGAAAGTGGAGAGATAAACAAGATAGTGATGCTCCCAAAGGTATTAAACCAGTAATAAGATTCAAAAGTAAAATAAATGGCACGACAATCCTAAAAGATTTAGTCCAAGGTGATGTTGAGATAGTTAATAATACTATTGAAGATTTTATTATTTTAAGAAATGATGGAACACCAACTTATAATTTATCAGCATCAGTTGATGATCATCTAATGGATATGACACATATAATCAGGGGTGATGACCATAAAATTAATACATTTAAACAAATTCAAATTTATGAGGCGATGAAATGGGAATTGCCCTCTTTTGCCCATATACCATTGATACACACAATAGAGGGAAAAAAATTATCTAAGCGAGATAAAGCTTCAACTTTGGATGATTATTCTAAAATTGGTATTATGCCAGATGCTCTAAGAAATTATCTTTTAAGATTAGGATGGTCTCATAAGGATAAAGAAATATTTACTTTAGATGAAAGTATTAAACATTTTAATCTTGAAGGTATTGGCAAATCTCCCTCTAAACTTGATATGAGTAGAATTTTATCAATGAATGAATACTATATTAAAAATATTGATGAAAATAATTTATTCAACCAACTTATCGAATACTGTAAATTATTTAAAATTGAAATTAAGCAAGATAAAAAAGACAAAATAAAGAAATCATTAACTTTCCTTAAAAATAAAGCCAAAACCTTAGAGGATATATATAATAATGGACAATATATTATGGTTGATAAAGTAAATTTCAATCAGGATGATATAAAATTAATTGATGATAAAGCAAAAAAAGTAATTTCTGATTTTAAAGCTCAATTTGCAAAAATAGATCAACCTTCTAGAGAAATTTTAGAACCAATAATTAATGATTTAATTAAATCACATAAAACTAATTTTAAAGGAGTGGGTCAACCATTAAGAATTTTATTAACAGGATCAAAATTTGGTCCCGGTATATATGATATTATTCAGTCTCTAGATAAAAATGAAGTGCTTAATAGATTGCAATTTAATTAAAAAGGTTTACTTGCTTTAATTGCAAATTCATTTTCAAAGTCTCCATTGTTTTTATATAATCTTCTTAAGGAGCCAGACATATACCAGCTATCAATAAGGTTTAAGTCAAAACCTATTTCAAGTTTAATTGAATTGTCATAGTTTTCTTTTATCTGATAATTATATTTTGTATTGGGATCGGATACATATGATGCTTTTACATCTGAATTAGGAGATAAATTTTCAAAGAATTCAATCCTTCCATATGGTAAAAAATAACCTCTATTAATTTTTTTCTTATATTTTAATAAAGTACCAACAGAAATAGATCTATTTTTTAAATTTTGTTTCTCAAATTTAAGTGCTTGTATATTTCCAGACTCTGTGAAACTATCTAATTTAGATAAACCAAAGTCCCCTCTACCAAATAATAAGGATGTAAAATTATCTTTATTTATCATTTTATTAAATTTAATTGATCCAAAATATTGATCAATATCTCTTTTTCCTGTCAAAGTATTTGAAGTATCGGCTTCTTCAATTCTTTTAATATCATTTTTTATATATCCATAACCAATTAAACTATCAACAAAAGTTGAATGGTCTTTATGCCAACTTGAATATATAGTTATACTATTTAAATCAGAATTTATTTCAGAACCTAATTCACCAATATCAGTATCTTCATATTCTTTTCTAATAGCAATACCAAAAAGAGTATTCTTTTTTATAATTTTATCCATACCAACAGTTAAGGCATTCGAGTCAAAATCCTCATTCTTTTTATTAATTCTAGCTTTAATTTTTCCTCTTTTGACATAACCAGAGCTCCAAATTTTCCACTTTTGGGGTGACAATCCAAATTCATTTTTCAAATAATTGGAAAGTGGAAGTTCATTTATAAATTTTTCAATATTTTTCTCAGAAATGACTTGTTTTTTCTCAATGTCACCCTTTAAAAGATATAAATCTAATAATTTTGCATACGGATATGTATTTTCTTTTAAATCTATACTTATTCCTATGTCTTCAAATTTAATTTTATCATTTTTTTTTGTGGTCCTATACCATTCCATTCTTTCTAAAACGGCATTTGTTGAATTATAAATGAATCTTTTCGAACTTTCTGATTGTCCTTCCACTATACCAACTAATTCTTTATCATCAAAAGAAGTGTAATTACCTCCGCTTGCTTCAGTAGATGTTATTGATATTGTTGCTGTGCCTTGGACTGTTGCAGTTCCACCCATACCACCATACTCAATAATATAAGCATCAACGTTGCTGTTATCTATAACATAATCATTCCAGCTACCTTTTTTAGCTCCAGTACCATACACATGCATAAAATCCTCATCTCTTCCAGAAAATTGATTAGGTTCTCCAAAGTCCCAGTTTAAATAACTCTGCTCTGAACATCCGGAAATTGTAGCACCTGTTCCACCAACTCCAAATGTTTGACAAGTGTAAGTTTGACCAGCTTCAGGTCCATCCATCCATTTCCATATTCTTTCTGTTCCACTATCAGATCCTCCGGTCCAAGCATTTACTGAAACTTTATTTGCAACAAAATCATTTTCTTGTGCAGTTGTAATATTTACTAAGTATCCAGTTAATCCATTAAATTTTTGTGCTTCACTTTTTGCTGCAGCTCTTGCATCATCCCATCTTATATCTGTTGATGAAACAGCTCTGTAATAATGACCATTTGTAGAATTATAAGCAGCACCTGTTGGAGTAGCTGAAGCTGTGATAGAAACACTAGAAGTGCTACCGTCCCCTTTAAAAGAAAGTGTAGCTAATGCTGCATTTACTTCAGTTTGAGAACCTTCAAAACCAATTTCAGATCTATTATCATCTGTACAATCACTTGGTTCAGAACTAGAGTCTGCTGTATAACCACAATATCCATTAATTTGCTCAAGTCCAGTGACAGTCGTGACCTTTACGTATCCGGCAGTAGCTGTAATTGTGATAAGTACATCGGTTGAAAAACCACTCACAGATGGAGTAGTGCCTGTTTGAGATAATAGAACAAAATCTGAGGTGTTCGTAGTTAATGATGAAGGAAAAGTAAAACTTGCAGATTTTACAATTTTAGGATTAAAAAAAATTGCTATTAAAAAAATAATTAAATGAAATTTAAATCTACTAATTTTCATAAAAAAAATTTGATTAAACTTAAAAAAAACGAGATTTCAAGTTAATTAAGAAAGATAACTTTGTAAAATTAAAGAGGCTTCCTTAGAAGAAGAAGTTTTAGATCTAATTCCAGTTAATGTTCGATTGCAATCATCTAATTGTTTTTTAATTAAATTTGGATTTTTAAGGATATATGTTACTGATTTATAAATTTCTTTTGGATTACATTCACTTTGTAACAATTCTGGTATTATTTCTCTATTATTAATTATATTTATAATATTAGCAAACTTGACATTAACTAATAATTTAAAAATCATAAAATTTATTAATCCAATTTTATAAATTATGATTGAAGGAATTTTTGCATTACATACTTGAAGAGAAACTGTACCAGATTTACAGACAGCAAAAATAGAATTAGATAATATTTCACTTTTTATATTTTCATTTGAGACAACGTCTACATTATCCAAATTTTTGTTTTTAATAAAATCAAATATATATTTTTTATTTTCATCTGTAGCATGAAAAATAAAATTGTAATCGAAATTTTGTTTATTCATCAACTTAATGAAATCTACAAGTATTGGTAAAAGAACATTTGTTTCAGATTTTCGACTACCAGGAAATATAGAAATTATTTTTTTTTCTTTAGAAATTAGATTATTCAAATCTGCTTTTGTTTTTTTTGTCTCTTCAATTAAAGGATGTCCAACGAAAGTATTAGTTATATTTTCTTCATCAAAATATTTTTTTTCAAAATTAAATAATAAAAGAACATGATCTATAAATTTTTTTATATTTTTAACTCTACCTCTTCGCCAAATCCATACTTGAGGTGCTACATAATGAATTGTCTTAATATTTTTATTTATCTTTTTTACTTTTTCTGCAACTCTCAATGTGAAATCAGGACTATCAACACTAAATAAGATATCTGGATTAAATTTTATAATTTCGTTTACCGTATGATTAATCTTATTTTTTATCTTAAATATATTTAATAAAACTGCTGTAAAACCAAGAAAAGTGATTTCTTTTAAATCAAAAATGGAGTCAATTCCTAATTTTTTTAAATGCGAACCTCCAACACACAAATATTCTATATTCGTAAAATCTTTTTTTAGTTTTGAAATTACTGTTGATGCTAATTTATCACCTGATGGTTCACCTGTAAGTATAAATATTTTTTTCATCTTATCGAAATAAAAATTTTACTTTTATTAGCAAATTTAATGCATTTAATTTTGTCTAAAAAAATATTTTTTTTAGATTTTAAAACTATTCCTTTCAATCCATTTTTTTTACAATCTTTAAGAGTTTCTAATCCTATTGTAGGTAAATCCATTCTTAAATCTTGTTTTTTTTTTGGATACTTTATTAAAATACCACCAGAATTATATTTAGATTTATAAAGCATCTTTTTTGTTCCTTTATTATCCTCTTTTGCAATAATCTTCTTATCCTTAACCACCAATGCTTGAACATGATCTAAATTATTGGATTTATTTAAGTATTTAATACCTCGATTGATAGATTTATTATCGTACAGTGAAGGTTTTAAATTTGTTAAATTTCCTTTTTTGACTGCTAATTCAGGGTTGAAATAAATTGAACTGATAACTTTAATTTTTTCATTATTTAGAATTTTGATTATAGTTTTAATAATAGCTGCATCGCCTAATTTTGCTGCTTTTATAACACTTGGCATGTAATAAATACCCTTAAAATCTAATCTTAAGGATGAAAATTTTGGTTTGGCAATTTTTCCTGCAAAAAGTACTTTGTTTGATTTTTTTGCTTTAATTAAATTGATAATTTCTCCAAATCTACCAATACTTATTCTGTATGAATTTCTATCTTTTTTAAATTTACCATTTTTAGAGAAGTCAATTATAAAATATTTCTTTTTTTTTCTTTTAACTTTATTAAGCACGATATTTGAAAAGTCTGTGTCTCCTAAGAATAATCCTATCATCTTACTTTGAAAAAGGTGTGCATATCGGCCTTTTTTTATCTTTTTCTAGAAATCCAACTACATCTTTTACTAATTTGTTCTTCTTAAGATTTGTATCTAAATTCTTCAAATTTTCTGTTAAATTTTCATTCTTAAATATTTCTTTGTATGCTTCACTCAAAGTTAAAATTTCTTTGTTAGGTATGCTTCTTCTTCTTAGACCAATCAGATTTAGTCCTTGTAGGACACTTCTGTTACCGTGAGCAATTCCATATGGAATTACATCTTTTGTAACACCACACATACCTCCGATCATTGCAAATTTTCCGATTCTAGTAAATTGTTGAACTGCAGAATTACCTCCAATTATAACATTTTTTTCAATATGTGAGTGCCCTCCCAATGGAACATTGTTTGCTAAAATTACATTATCCTCAACTAAACAATCATGAGCAATATGAGATGAAACCATAAATAAACAATTGTCTCCAATTTTAGTAAGCCCTCCTCCTCCATTAGTTCCTTTGTTAATAGTTACATATTCTCTTATTTTATTATTATTTCCTATTTCTAATTTGGTTTGTTCTCCCTTAAATTTTAAATCTTGTGGATCATTACCAATAGAGGCAAATGGATAAATATTATTATTTTCTCCAATTTTAGTATTACCTAGGATACTAACATGTGATTGAATAATTGAATTTTTTCCTATCTCTACATTTGGACCAATTACACAATATGGACCAATTTTTACATTAGATTCTATTTTTGCTTTAGGATCTATGATTGCAGCTTTATGTATCATTATCTATTTTCTTTTAAAAACTCTCTGATATTTTTTGCAGGGTAGCCCATTACTTTATTATTACTGGAAATATCTTTAATAACGCCACTTCCTCCTGCTATATCAACATTATCACCAATTTTTAGATGTCCAGATATACCAGCTTGACCACCAATTCTCACATTATTTCCAATAATTGAACTTCCAGCTATACCCACTTGACCTGCAATGATTGTGTTTTCTCCAATTTTAACATTATGTGCAATATGAACTTGATTATCTAAAAATGTATTTTTTCCAATTTCAGTATTTGACATTGAACCACGATCAATTGTTGCTCCACTTCCTATTTCACAATTTTCATTAATTATAACTATTCCAATATGGGGATATCTTATATTTTTAGATCTATTTGGAAAAAAACCAAACCCTTTTTTTCCAATTACACAATTATCAAGAATTGTTACATTGTCTTTAATTAAAGTGTTTCTTATTATTGTGTTTGAACCAATTTTACAATTATTTCCAATTTTTACGTTTTTTTCTATTATAGAATTATGTCCAATTAAACAATTTGAACCTATACTAACATTCTCACCAACTAAAATATTTTCTCCGCATTCGGTTTTATCTTTTAAATTAGTTTTTTCAATATTTTCTACTTTTCTATCAAATTCATCTTCAACAGAATTTGGATAAAGTTTTTGAGTTATCATTGAAATAGCTAAGAGAACATTCTCAACCACTATAGGCTCACAAGTTTTAGGTAAATTATCTTTTAATTTAGCTGTAGTCACACAATAAGAAGCTTTGGTGGATTTAGCAATATCTAAATATTTATTGGAATGTAAAAAAGTTAAATAATTTTGCTCAGCATTTAGTAAATCTTTAACATCAAGTATTTGAGAATTTTTAGTAATATCAATTTTTACTTTCAATATTTTTGAAATTTCAGAGATAGATAAAGGTCCATGGTAGGAAAAAAATGGATGGGACATAAATGTTTTTTATCAAAGCAAGAAATCTTTGATAGTAAAAAAATATTGCTAATTATTTCCTATCAACAATCGTTGCTGACCACATAGCATCAGCCATTTTTACGTCATTTACAAAAGCATCACCTTTGTATTTCCACACTCTTCCATGAGATCTTATAGCCTCTATCTTAAGTATAAGCTTACAATCAGGTACAACTGGATTTCTAAATCTAGCTTTTTCTACACTCATTAAAAAAACTAATTTATTTTCATATGTAGATTTATCTAAACCATGAGCTGTTAAAGCTGCAGCTGCTTGTCCAAAAGACTCAACAATTAAAACACCAGGCATAACTGGTTGTCCAGGAAAATGACCATTTACAAAAAAACTATCTTTTTTAACATTAAGAATGGCTGTAGCAGAAGTTAATTTTTTTATATCATAAAGTTCATCTATTAAAAGCATAGGTTCTCTGTGAGGTAAGAGATCTTCAATTTGTTTTCTATTTAATTTATCCATATTATTTAATTTCTTTATTAACCAATTCTAAGATATCATTTGTAATATCAAAATTTTTTTTGGCTATATAAATATTTTTTTTGTCTATAATCATATCGATTGAATTTTGATCCATATAATTTTTTATTATTGGATTTATTTTATTCAATAATTTATCTAATTCTTTTTTTTTTTCTTTATTTAATGATATTACTATATTTCTTTTATTCTCTTCATATTTTTTTAGTTTTTTTCTAAAATTATTAATTTTTTTTTTATATTCTTCTTCAGAAATTAAATTTTTAGTTTTAATAATTTCATCATTCTCTTTTTTTAAGTTTTCCTCTATCAATTTTAATTTTGAAATTTCTTTTTTTTCAGTTTTTTCAATTTTTGATATAATCTCTTTTGCAGGTTTACTTTGATTCAAAATAAAATTGATATCTAAATATACTAGTTTTTCTGCTGCTGAAATTTTTGAATATATTAAAATTAAGAAAAAAAATTGAATTAATAGTATTTTTCTTAACATTAAAATGTTGTACCTAAATTAAATTTAAATGTTTCAGTTTTATCAGTCGAGGCTTTTGAAACAGGTAAGGCAACAGAAAAATTGAATGGACCTATCACAGTAAACCAATCAACTCCTAATCCAACTGATGATCTAATTGTATCTGAGTCACTTAAAGATGAATCATAATCAACTCCCCATAAGTTAGCCACATCCATAAACATTAAAACATCTAGATTTTGAGCGTTTGGTAAAATTTGAGGTAAAGTTGTTGATAAATTTAATGCAGCTGCATAATTACCTCCAATAAAGTCATCTCCATCTTTAGGACCCACCTTACCAACTACAAAGCCTCTCAACATACTTGACGGTAAATATATTCTTTCTGATAGTTTAACATCGTCATTTGTTAACGAGGTAGTCCCCTTTAAAAATAAAGAAACTTTAGATACATTTTCATCATATAATTCATTGTAATAACTTACTCTGTACATATTAGTAAAAGTGTTATTTTCACTTATTATCGGTAAATCCACTGAGTAAACACTTCTATAACCATCTGTTGTCTTAAATCTTTGATTTCTTTTATCGTAATCAAGATCAACTGTTATAAAAGTATCCCAATAATTACCTTTTTGGGCTTTTTGTCGAGCAGACGCACTACTATTAGTGTCAATTTCCTCATAGTATGAACTTTGTCCAAGTCCCAAAAATAGATCATCTTGGTATTCAAATTTTGTACCAAACCCAAATCCAGTTTTATTACTTTTATAACCAGACTCTGACAATTTATCTACTTCTAAAGCCTGAATATCTGCATAAACACTTTTATCAGAATTTTTGTAGTTAGGGTTACTGACAGAAAATAAACCTTTAATTGTCTCAGTAGATAAAGATAAATTAGTATTTAATTTAACACCTCTACCTAAAAAGTTATTTTCTTTGACACCAAATGAAATCGTACTTCCGTCAGTTCCTACACCAGCGCCTGCCACTATTTCTCCAGTAGCTTTTTCCTCTATAGTTATATCAATAATCTTATTACCATCAGTGTTTGAGTCTTTTACTTCGCTACCAACAGATTGAAATATATTTAGACTTTTTATGTTATTTATTGATTTATTTGCGAGAATTGAATTGAATTCATCCCCTTCGTCTATTAATAACTGATTTCTTATAACATTTTCAGCTGTAATGTTATTTCCTAATATATTTATTCTTTCAACAATAAATTTTTCACTTTCTAAAATCTTAAATACTAGATCAATCTTATTATTATTTACTTTTTCTTCAACTGTTGACTCGATAGACTTAAATTCTTCTAAAAGAATTATATTATCAATTTCTTCTAGTATATTTGAAATTATGTTTATAGAATAAGGTTTACCTTTTATTTTCTTAAATAGTTTATTTATATCTTCAAAATTCTCAGTTTCAAAACCAATGGGTAGTTCCAAAGAAATATCATTTAACGTGAATTTTTGATTAGCATTTATATTATAAACTAATTCAAACTCAGTATCATTTATCAATTTTGCAAAAGATGAATTAATTTTCACATCATAATAACCTTTATTCAAATAAAAGTTTTTTAATAATCTAGTGTCTAATTTTAAAATTTCTTGATTTAAGTATTTTTTACCTGACAAAAATTTCCAGAATTTATATTCCTCACTAATGATAATACTTTTTAATTTTTTATCTTTATAAATCTTATCACCTATAAAAGTAATTTTTCTAATTTTAGCTTTTTCACCCATTACAACATCATAAATAATATTTACTTTATTATCACCAAGATCTTCAACTTTTGTTTCTACTGTAGAAAAATAATATCCTAAATTTTTTAAACTAAATAAAATCTGACTTACATCTTTATTAACTAAAAGTTTATTATATGAGCTTCTATTTTTCATATTTAAATTTTGTTTAACAGCTGCTATTATTTTTTTTGCTTTAATGCCATTAAATATTACTTCTTCAACAATTGGATTTTCCACAACTGAAATAATTATTTTATCTCTGTCTAAAGTAATCTTAACATCATCAAAAAAGTTTGTGTCATAGATCTTTTTTAATATTTCATTTAAATCTGATTGATCTACTTGGTCTCCAATTTTAACGTTTGAAAACATAAGTATTGTATCTTTTGAAATTCTTTCATTTCCAGTTATTTCAATTTCGCTTATTTTTTCTGAAAATGCAGAAGTTGAAAAAAATAAGCTTAACAAAAATACAAAAATTTTTAATTTTAAAAGAAAATTCATATATTTAAAATTTAACTCTCTCTTTAATTAATTTTTCTAAGTAAATAACATCTTTAATATTATAATTTTCTCTCATTTTGTATTTTTTAAATTCGCTTAAAGCGAGAATATTATTCATTTTTTTATAAATATCAGTAAATTTAATCTTATTTTGCATGAATAATTCCACTAATTTATCATTAATTAGGACTAAAATGGTTTCATAAATAGATGATTTTTCAGGTAATTTATTTAATATTTTAGCTGCCGGAAATTTTTTATAATCTAATTTTTGGAAATCTAAATTATTTAAAATATCTACATTCAATTTATTCGACTTAATATATCTATTTGATGAATATAGAGAGTTAAATATAGGAATTTTCATATTCGTATCATGTACAATAATTTTTGTTAGTCCATTTTTAAATTTAATAATTGC
>MDTD01109338.1_pt1 | contig 10802 bp, 12 predicted proteins | sample 811221 | NCBI WGS metagenome assembly MDTD01 (sample SAMN05326646, study PRJNA326480) | marine metagenome | isolation source: seawater | place: Pacific Ocean: South West | collected 2011
AACCAGATAAATGAAATAACTAACACTTCTGTAAGCGATATTAATAACCACAAAAAAGCTATCAATTTTTTTATAAGTAATAATTTTAGAATGATAAGAATTGGTGACCATTTATCAAAAAACTTTGACTTCAGTAATGAAAATTTTTTAGACCTTACAAAAAAAGGAGGTCTCACTCATTTTAATCAAGCCTATATATTCCAAAAATGTGAATTTTTTTTTGGAAATGTTACCCCGGGTGTATACATGAGTAGGCTTTTCGATAAAAAATTTGCATTAACTAATTGTCCTCATGAGGACTTGCTATACAATTCTTTTAGTAATTCAAATCTGAATTTAGCTATTTATAAGCGTATATACTGTGTTAAAAAAAAAAGGATATTAACTATCCCGGAAATTTTTAAGGACGAGGAACTCTTGTTTACTATTCAATTAAATAGTAAAAATTTTATCAATATTGAGAATACACCAGATGAAATTTTAGAACTATCAGAAATTTTTTATAAGAAAACTATTTTGGGTAAAGTAGAGGATAATATTTATTTTGACGAGTTTAATGATTTAAGAAAAAAAACTTTGGATAACTTAATGAAAAATAAAACATTAATGAATAATTCTACAACAGAGACAAGATTGTATTTTTGTAAACAAAACTATTATTCCAAGATACATATTCCTGACAAATTTTTAAAAGAAAACCTAGAATTTAGTGAGAGTTTAAAAGAAAAAAGTGAAAAAATTACAAAAGATTTAAATCTTTGAAATAATGTCTGTTGCTAGTGTCAAAAGTATTTGGTGAGTATTCTCAATTGTATTATACTTTTTAGAGTTAACCCAAAAATTTAAATTTCCAGTTTTACTTAATGGATTGTTTTTTTTCATACCTGTAAATGTAATCAAAAATATTTTTTTTCTTTTAGCAAATTTCGCTGCATTAATTACATTTCTGGACTTTCCGCTACTGCTAATCAGAATTAAACTATCCCCTTTTTTACAATAAATAGAAACTGATTTTTCTAACCATTTTTCATAACCGTAATCATTTGAAAAACAAGTTATCAAATTATATTCATTAAAAGTTTGTGCTTGAATTTTTGTATTTTTTAAAAAGTCAACTGCAACATGACTAGCTATCGATGAGCTTCCACCATTACCAGCTAAAAATAATTTATTTTTGTTTTTTTGTATACTTTTTAGTTTATTTATAAATTTATAATAATTTCCAATATCTACCTCTTTAAATACCTTTTGATATTCCAAAAATTGGGTCTTAATAAAATTCTTATTTTTCATTTTTAAAAATAAATAAACTCATAATTACCGTCATATTTATGCTTGTTAAACAGCCAAATCCACTCTTTTTTACTAAAAAAAGACTGGCATGTTAATGCCCAGCATTGTAAATTGAAAAGCTCTGTTTCGTTCCTAAAACTTTCAACAACAATCAATTTTTTTTTGCCAACTCTTTGAATTTCCCTAATTGCGTTTTCTAAATTATAAATTTCTAAATTATGAATTGTATTTAGTGACATAACAAGGTCAAAATAGGATTTTGAAAACGGTAGTTTTTTTGAAATATCATGTTTAATCAAATTTTTTTTTACTTCTTTCTTGGCATTTTTAATTGCATAGTTAGAAATGTCTGTCCCATAAACTTTGAGTCCCGGTTCAATTAATAACATTTCAAATAATAAATAACCTTTGCCACAACCAACATCGAGAATTTTTGACCCTTTCTTTAAATTATAAAATTTTATAATTTTTTCAGCTGTTTTTTTCCATCTTCCCGGAATATACTTGTATCCTCCATAACCTTGACTTCTCGAACCATCCCAATAATCAAATGAATATTTTTTTGCATTTTTCATATATCTTGGTTTCCTATGGTTTACTCTTTTTAAATAATTTCTTTTAGTTGAATTATGTAAATGGCTTATAAAGTGCGTCTCTTTTTTTTTCATAATTTACTTGGGCAAAAAGGTAAAGCTTTTTTAACTTTCCATATATCTTCTATTTTTTCTAAATCATTTTTATTTAATATTTTCATTTGCTCTAATGAAAAATGAACTTCCTTTTTCATTTTAAGTATTTTTTCTAAAATCTTTACTCTAGTAAGGTTGTTTTCGGGTAATTGGAATAAACTATAAAACACTATTCCGTCAAATTTTTTAATTTCATTTAATGTTTGAAACAGCATTAGATGACTGTTTTTCATAGAATATTCAGTAGCACTCATTAAAAATGTAAAGTTATTTTTTTGACAATAGTCTCTCAAAACAATGTTTTGAACGTGCTGTGGAACTCGCTCGCCCATGAAAGGTCTGCTAAATATATACCCTTTTAATTTTTTATTTTTCATTAGGGAGTTTGTAGCTCAGACCTCTTTTTGTTGCAGACTTTAAAGTTATTGGTTCATAAAATTCACCTAATTTTTTATCTTTATACGGGGTAAAGACACCTTTAAATCTACAGTTCATGGTCCATCTAGTTTCTTTTTCTTTATTTACTACATTTCCATGTGGCAAAGTTTGATCAAAAATTAAAATTTGACCATAATCAATTTTTAACCATTTGATATCTTTTTTTATCTTTTGAAAAATATCTTTAGTTGAATTTACTTTATTTTGAAAAATTTTTTTTACCATTTTTGATTTGTTAGATGGAAGAATAAACATTGATTTAGTTTTGTAACAATCTACCAAAGGCATTAAAACAACAGTTTCAAAAGGAGATAATCCTGACCAAGTATCAGCATGTACTGGAAGCAGAGATGTGTCATCTTCTGGAATTTGTATACTCAAATTTATTTTTGTTTGCATTGCTAGTTCATTTCCAACAATTGTTTCAACCATTTGTTTAGAAACTTTAAAGAATTTTTTTCTAAAATTTTGTGTATTGTTAATATTGTGTATCATTTCAAGCCTAAAAGAATTTAAATCTTTAACATTAATAAATTTGTGTAAATAATTTAAAGTATAATCATCCTTTTTACTCTTTGTCTTTGGCAGTATTCTGTTAATATTTTTTACGAATATTGATTTTATTTCATCTAAAGTTTTTTTCTCATTACTTTTCTCTATTACATATCCGTTTGAAAGGTACGATTTACTTAACTTACTTTCATAAATATTTTCAAGCATACTAGATAGAATTTTTTAACCACGAAACAGAGTGATAATAGGGTTTGTTTTTAAGTTTATTCATTGAATATAATACTTTTAATTCTTTTATAGCATCAATAATACCTTTTTTAGGCTGAAATCCAATTTTTAATAGTTTTCTAGAACTTAATCGATAACTCCTTGGATCATTTTTGCTTTTTATAACTCTAATCTTAGAGGGAATGTTTTTTTTTACCATTTTCGCAATTTGGTTAATTGACTTATTTTCGAAGCCTGCATTATAAATACCACAATATTTTTTATTTATTTTTGTCAAAAATATATAAAGATCAACCATATCATCAATATGAATATTGGGTCTTATTTGTTTACCTCCATAAACAGTAATTTTTTTTTTATTAAGTGCACTGAAAGTCAATGCATTTACAGTCAAGTCAAGCCTCATACGTGGAGAAAAACCACAGACAGTTGCTGGACGTATAATAAAAATTTCAAATTCTTTTTTATGAGAAAGAAGAATTCTTTCAGTGACCATCTTGACTTTGTTATACAATGAGATTGGATGAAGATCTAAATTTTCATGGACTTTCAATTCCTTTTTTATTCCATAAACTGAGCCAGAAGAAGCATAAATGATTCTTCTTACTTTTCTTTTTTTACAAAATTTAATTAACTCTAAGGTTCCTAAAGAAGAAGTTTCCCAACTTAAATTTGGGCTCAAGTCTGCCATAGGATCATTTGCTATTGAAGAAAGATGAATAATTAAATCAATTTTTTTCTTAATTTTAATGTGATTAATTTCTAAAATACTTTTTTTAAATATGGTTAGATTTCGATTTTTTTTAAGAAAATTTCCGAACAACTGATTATCAATAACTATTACTGAGTTTTTTTTTTCTAGTAATTTTTTAATCAGTAAAGTTCCGATATAACCACATCCACCTGTAACCAAAATATTCATAAAAAATATTTTATTTTATAAAATTATTTATTAACTTTGATACTTTTAATATGTCACTTTTTTTTACAAACTCATGAACAGGTAAGGAAAGACTTGTTTTTGCCATATAATCTGCGACTGGGAAATCTCCTTTTTTATATTTAAGAAATTTTGCAGCAGGCTGGAGATATACAGGCGTTGGATAATGTACCTTAGCATCAATACCGTGCTTATTTAAAAATTTGGCAAGCTTGTCTCTATCTTTTAAATTAATTTGATATAAATGGAAAACTTCTCTAAGATATTTTTCTCTTTTGACTGTTTTTATTTTAGGGTTTTTTTTCAACAATTTATCAAACAGTTTAGCATTCTGAATTCTCATTTTTGTTATTTTGTCTAATTTATTTTTTAATTTATAATTTGCTACAGCTGCTTGTAAAGTATCAAGCCTAGAATTAAAACCAAACACTTCACATTTATCTCTATTAATTAGTCCATGATTTCTTAATAATTGAATTTTTTTTGCAATATCTTTGCTTTGAGTCAACATAAATCCACCGTCACCCCAAATATTTAAATTTTTTAGTGGATGCATGCTGAAAGTACAGATGTCACCAAATGAAACAATGTTTTTACCTTTAAATTTTGCATCGATTGCATGGCAGCTGTCTTGAATTAATTTAAGTTTATATTTTTTACAGATTTTTTTAATTTTGTCTAATTGACATGGTCTACCACTCCAATGAACAATCATAATCGCTTTTGTCTTTTTTGTTATTGCTTTTTCAATTTTGTTTTCATCAATATTGTAATCATTTTTGATGTCTACAAAGACGGGTTTGGCACCTGAGGTAACTATAGATGCTGTTGTTGCTATAAAGGTATACGGTGTAGTTATTACTTCATCTCCATGGCCGATATTAAAAACTTTTAAAGCCAAAAAAAGTGCGTCGGTGCCGTTACCTACACCTATTGCAAATTTTGAGCCTGTTCTTTTAGCTAAGTTTTTTTCAAAATTATCTACCTCAGATCCCAAGGTATAATCTCCAAATTTAACTATATTTTCAATTTTTTTAAATATCTTTTTGTAATCGTGAAATTGTTCTACTAAGTAACTATGATTTATTTTAAGTTTAGAGTTGTTTTTATATTGTTCAATAAGGTAGTTTTTTAAAGCCATAATTTTATGTAATCCTTTATATTAAATTTTATTTAAATTAAAGTAGTATTTTTTCGCAGCACTAAACTTTTTTTTACTATCTAAATTTGTTTGTATGATGCCCGCAAATTGTCTCCTTTTTTGGTACTTCTCACTGACAATATCGTTTAACAACATAGTGCACCATTTTATTTTATGAAGATTAAATATGAGGTTAAATTTTTTTTCAATATTCTTATAGTAAAATATTTTTAAAAAATTTTTTTTAAAAAATTCTTTATTTTTATCACTTATTTTGTAGTCTGGATTACATAAAAAGTCTGACAGTAACTTAGTAGGATCGTCAAATCCTGAATATTCGAAATCCAGAAAATATAATTTTTTTTTACTTTTAATAATATTATGAAAACCAAAGTCAGAGGGAGATAAAATTAATTTTCTTAGATGTAATTTTTTTTTATATTCTTTTTTATTAACAGATTTTTTAATTATTTTTTTCAAAATATCAAAATTTTTAAAAACATTTTCATTGACAAATTTTTTAATTTCTGAATTATTTTTTTTCTTAGGTTTTATTTTTGTTAAAAACGATATTCTCTTTTCGACACATCTAACATGGTCTTCATAAGAAATACAATGATCGGAGGCGAATTGAAATTTACCAAAACTATTTCTTATTTTTTTTTGATTGAGAGATTTTAAAAATTTTAAACAAAGTATTAAGTCTTGTTTTTTTACATTTGTAATTTTTTTTCCCTCGATTTTTTCAAATATTATATATTTCTTCTTTAAATCAAATTTTTGTATTTTGGGTACATTTGTAAAATTGTGCTCTAGCAATTTTTTTATAAAAAAAAGTTCTGTGTAAAATCTACTGTATTTTGTGATATTATTCGAAGCAAATCTTTTTTTTATAAAATTTTTATTCTTATAATTTATTAAGGTTAGATAATTATTCCTACCGAACAACTCTAAATCAGATTTATTCATTAAGCACGTTGCTTTAATTTTTTTAGGACTCTTGCTGCAATTTTTTTAGCTGAAATCCCTGCTTTGTCTCGTGAGTTAGATTGGTTTCCACTAGCATGAATAAACTCATTTTTAACTCCTAAACTTATAATATTACTTATAAAATTTTTCTCGTTTGAAAACCATTCCGTAATCGCTGACCCGGCTCCACCAGAGGAATAGTGCTCTTCTACTACAAATATTTTTGAGAAAGATTTAATAAAATTTTTCACTTTTTTAGAGTTTAATGGCTTTACCTTTTTTAAATCCAGAACAGCGTTATCTATTTTATGTTTCGATTTCAATATCTTACTTGCTTTAATTGACTCTGCTAAAATATTTCCAACACTTATAATCAAATTCTTGCGACCATTGACCATTATATCAGAACTGCCAATATGTTTTCTGTTGTTAAAGTTTGGTTCATTTTTTTTTCCTAAACGAATATAAACTGGACTTTTTATCTTAATAGCGCTTTTTAAGATTTTTCTTACCTCATTTGGATCTGAGGGACAAAAAATTGACATGTTAGGCAAAGTTCTCATTAATGCAATATCTTCTAAAGAATGGTGCGTTGAACCTAAAGACGAGTATGATAAACCTGCACCTGTTCCCACAATAATCGATCTCAAATTTGGATAGCACAAATCTAATTTTATTTGTTCGAAATTTCTCAATGTGTTAAATGTTGCTATTGTATATGTTATGGGGTGAAGGCCTACTTTAGAGATCCCTGCTGCTACCCCTGTCATACACGCCTCAGCTACACCACAATTATAAAAACGGTCTGGATAATTTTTTTTGAATTGATCAAAAATTCTATTACCAATATCGCCCGATAAAAGAATTATGTTTTTATTTTTTTTGGCTAACATTGTTATTTCTTTTGAAAATGAGTTTCGCATTAGACCTTAAGCTCCTTTTTTGCTATTTCAACTTCATCAAAAGAAGGTATTCTATAATGCCAATTGTTGTCATCTTCCATAAATGAAACACCCTTTCCCTTAGTCGTATTCGCGATAATTGCAGTTGGTTTGTTATATTTTTTTTTTAAAACTTTTTGTAAAGTTTTATGATTATGACCATCGATGATGATCGTTTTCCAACCAAAACTTTTCCACTTTTCCTGCATTGGTTTTAAGTTAAGAATCTCATTTGATCTACCTGTTCCTTGCCATTTATTATAATCAATGATTGTTATCAAATTATTTAGTTTTTTTGCTGAAGCGAACATGGCTGATTCCCAAACACTACCTTCATTACATTCTCCATCTCCCAATAATACAAAAGTTCTAAATTTATATTTTTTGATTTTTGCGCCCAAAGCCATTCCACATCCAATTGGAAGACCATGTCCTAACGAGCCCGTAGGTGCCTCTACACCATTAATTTTAGGGTTTGGATGTTCCTCCAATAAAGAACCTCTCTTAGCATAATTTTGAAGTTTTTTTTTATCAAAATATTTTTTGTGAGATAATATAGCATAAAGACATGTTGCGGCGTGACCTTTGCTAAGTATAAACTTATCAGAAATTAATTTTTTTCTTTTATTTATTCTCAAAATTTTTTCATATAACACCGTTACAATATCCGTACATGATAATGAAGAGGCTAAATGTGGAGCCTTGGATCTATATGACATTTTAATTATTTCAAATCTAATTTTCTTTGCTAAATTTTTTGTATTCATTAATTTATCTTAATTTTTTGAACATCTTTTACAGTGGTATCCCAACCATTTTTCAACTTTTTGATAAACAATTTATTGTCTCTTTTATACTTTATTGATCCCTTGTGTTTATCATTGCATTTTAATTTAAAATTTCCTTTTTTTATTTTTTTCCAATTTTTTTTAAATAGATAAAAAAATAATATTCTTTGTTTATCATATAATTGCCTTAGAGTATCCGTTGATTTATATTTTATTTTTTTTTGATAAAGAATTTCTCCTGTATCGATACCTTCGTCTATTAAATGTACCGTCACACCCAATGCAGTTTTATTATAAATTGCCCAAAAAAGAGGGTGATAACCCCTATTGTGTGGCAAATATGAGTTATGAAAATTTATTATTTTATTTTTTTTAAAATTAATAACCTTTTTTTTTATAAGATGAGTGTATCTATCTGAGATTATAAAATCTATTTTATTTTTAATTAAGAAATTTTTTGAAATTTTTCCGGACCTAATAATTACTTTATCACCTTTTTGATTAATAAAGTTAGGTATTATTTTTTTATTGGAGGCAGTCTTATTTGTTAAATACAAAAAAATCATTTTATTTTTTATTATAAAGATTTATTTTGATAATTATTCCATACTTTCTCATAAAATTTAATTGAATTTTCACCACCCTTAAAATCAGTATAATCTTTATTTTTAGATTTCAAAATAAGATCAATATATATTTTACTTTGCTCATCAAAACTGTTGATATTTTTTTTTGAAATAATTTTTACCTTTCCACTTTTTCCATTAGTAACAAAAAGTTTATGACTTTCTTTTTTATTAAGTGGTGCTTGAAAATTTATTCTACAACTGCCATTTCTAAAATAAAAGATAAGATTTTCTTCCCATCCATAAACTCTGCTATTAGTTATTAAAAGTTCACAATATGGTGTATTTTTTTTAAATTTAGCAACAAATGAGGATTTAAAAGTATCTGAATTTATAAATGAATTAAAGTTTTTAGTTGGTTCAATTTTAAAAAAATCAAAAAGATCAAAGTAATGGCAAGCAGAATTAATATGGTACTCATATAATTTTTTATTTTTTGTTTTAAGCCAATGTGGAAATTTATTCTTTACACCTTTCCAAATTTTTTTTTTTAAAGTTGGTCTTATTTTGTGTTTTTCACCCATATATGAATTACCTAACATTATTTCATATTTTACATTTAAAAGATCGCCGAAATTTTGATGAAATTTATTAATATTTTTTTTAAGATATCTGACAACAGGATCGCATCTTCTGTTGTAACCTTTTATCCAAATTTTTTTTCCTGCCAGCCTTTTACATGATACGTATTCTGAATATGAATAAGTTGGGGGTTTTTCTGATAGAACATTTAAATTACCTTTGAAAGATTTTTTTATTAAGTCTGTCATTAAAGGTCTTTGTACTATTATTACAATGCCGTCGGGTTTGTTCTTAATAACTTTATCAGCATCATCGGTTGCAAAACCTTTAAAACCAAATTTTTTTTTGACACCATAAGCCATTTTATAATCATAGTCCGCAATATCCCACAACTGAACTCTTTTATTTTTTCTAAAATTAATGATATGAGCTATTTGAGACATAAATCCAGCACCTATAAAACTTATTTTAATTTTTTTTTTCATTTAATAATTATTTATAACTTTCACTATTTTTTTGAGATCTTTAATAGCATACCCAGGTCCTGACGGCAGCCGAACCACTTTATTTGAAAATTGAATTGAATGCTTTAAAATTTGAGAATCTTTTTCGTAAAACTTTTTTGTTTTGCTCAAGCATCTTATGCCAAGATGGAGTCCGATATCGTTTTTTAAGCAATATTTTTCAAACTTGTCTCTATTTTTAACTAATATTTGTGGATAACATGGTACTGTATTTTTTCCTTCTACAGATAAAAAGTTTACCTTTTTATTATTTATATTTTTTTGATAATAATTGAATATCTTTTTGAGATTTTTAACTCTTGTATTTCTAGAATTCAAATTAATTAATCCGATTGATGCGTGAAGATCACTTGGTTTTAAATTTAAGCCTAGTTCTGATGCTAGCTCTAACCTCGCATTTTCTGGCTCAGCATTTACCCCATTATTTCTTATTGCGATCAGTTTATCATGTATTTTTTTTGAATTTGTTACACAGAAACCACCGTAAATCATATTTATAGGCTTAGTTATGCTCAATGAAAAACATCCTACATCATATTTAGTCCCACAGTATTCTCCATCATCAGATCTGGATAATAATGCCTGAGCAGCATCCTCAACTACGAAAAACTTATATTTTTTTTTTTAAAATATTGAAATCTGAATTATAATTAGCTTGGCCATTCAAGTGTGTAAGTACCACAAGTTTTGGGGGTTTTTTTTTAATTAGCTCGTTTAATCTGTTAAAATTAATAACTTCTGAGTCTTTTTTAGAATCGACTAGTTTGACCTCTGCACCCATAATTTTAGCAGGATTTGCAGAAGCTATCCATGTATAGTTTGGTGAATAAACTAAATCTCCAGATTTTATGCCTGAAGCAATTGTACCCATCATCAAAGCACTTGTGCCACTTGTTGTTAAAACAACATATTTAACACCTAAAATTTGTCTTAGTTTTTTTTCAAGAAGTAAACATTTTTTACCCATTGTCATTTTATTAGCTGAAATAGCCTCTTTGGTGACTTTAAGGTATTTGTTTGTGTGGGACAGGGGTTTAAACCAATGGTATTTCATTCTTTGTAGGAATGTATAGTATCAATTTAACAATTGTACAGTATCAATATAGTATAAAATTTTTTTCAGTGCATAAATCAAGCCAATTGAGCTATTAGTACTGGTCAGCTACATGCGTTACCGCACTTCCACACCC
>MDTD01191492.1_pt1 | contig 10801 bp, 10 predicted proteins | sample 811221 | NCBI WGS metagenome assembly MDTD01 (sample SAMN05326646, study PRJNA326480) | marine metagenome | isolation source: seawater | place: Pacific Ocean: South West | collected 2011
AATGACAGAAACATTCTCAAATAAAGAGGATAGTGATAAAAAAAGTGTTGTCTTAATTGAGTATCCAAGAAAAGGCGTTTGGGCTGTCGGATTTGCAACGAAAGAAAATAAAGGAGAAATGGCTAAAAAAACTAATAAGAAATTAATTAATGTTTTTGTTCCTACAACACCAAATCCCACAAGTGGTTTTTTACTAATGTTCCCAATCGATGAAGTTATATATCTTAATATGACATTCGAAGAAGCATCTAAATTTATTGTGTCAGCTGGAACTTCAAGTGGTAAGAGTTAAGCAATATCGTTTATTATATCTGCTCGATCATATAATTTTATCAAAGGTTTAAATCTATTTATTTTCTCTTTTTTTTCTTCAATTCTTTTAATTTCTTTTTCAGCCAAAATAAAAAGATTTTGATTATGAATTGGGTCTGCTAATTTAAAGGTTTTAATTCCACTTTGTTTAAAGCCCAGGATATCTCCAAAGCCTCTTATCTTCATATCTTCTTCTGATATTTTAAAACCATCATTGGTATCTTTGAGAATATTAATTCTTTTTTTTGCATTATCACTTAAATTTGACTTAAACATTAATATGCAAGAAGATTCTTTGCTTCCTCTTCCAACTCTACCTCTTAATTGATGCAATTGAGATAATCCAAATTTGTTTGCATTTTCAATAATAATTACATTTGCATTAGGAAAATCTATACCAACTTCGATGATTGTAGTTGAAACTAGAATTTTAAAATCTTTTTTTAAAAATTTATTTAAGATTATTTCTTTTTCCTCAATATTTGTTTTTCCATGAAGTAAAAAAACTTGATTAGGAAATAACTTCTCTAAGTATTTAAATTTTTTTACCGCTGAGGTATGATCGATTTTTTTAGACTCATCAATTAAAGGACATACCCAAAAAATTTGATTATCAAGTTCTATCTCTTTTTTAACAAATTTTATCACATCATTGATTTTATTCTCAAGTTTACTGTAAGTTTTAATTTTTTTACGAATATTTGGTTTTTCACGAATTATTGAAAGATCCATATCTCCATATATTGTCATTGTTAAGGTACGAGGGATTGGTGTTGCTGTCATTAAAAGAACATCACAATTTTTTCCAGCTTTATCAGACAACTTTTTTCTTTGATTAACACCAAATTTATGTTGTTCATCAATTATAACTAATCCAAGATTTTTAAATTCAACTTTTTTTTGAAATAAAGCATGAGTACCAAAGATTAAATCAATCTTTTTGTTTAATAATTTTGTTAAAATATCTTTTTTATCTTTAAGACTTAATTTACCTGAAAGTAATTCTAGTCTTATATTTTTTGAGAAAATTTGTTTTGCCAATAAAAAATGTTGTCTTGCTAATATTTCGGTGGGAGCCATCATTGCTACTTGAAAACCTGAGATTATTGTATTGAAAGCAGATAATAAAGATACTATTGTTTTTCCACTACCGACATCACCTTGTAACAATCTAAACATTTTAGTTTCAGAACATAAATCTCTGTTTATTTCATATAATGCTTTATTCTGATCGTTAGTTAATGAAAAATTTAATTTAGATATTATTTCATTTTGTTTTTTCGTATCAAATTTTTTTTTGATTTTTTTAAATTTTTTGATTTTTTTTCTTATTTCTGAGTTAACCAAGAAAGTAGAGAAAATTTCATCGAAAGCAAGTCTTTGATAAAAGTTTTCTTTAAATTTACCAATGTTATCTGGTTGGTGTAATTTTTTGATTGCATCGTTCCAACTTATATTATCAAATTTTTTTAAAATTTCTTTTGAATGCCATTCTTCAATTTTAGGTAAATTATTTATAATTTGTAACATAATCTTATTATAAACTTTTTCACTAATACCATCAGTTAAAGAGTAATTATTGTGTTTTTGTTTTATTAAGGAAGAATCTTCAGATATGTACTTAGGATTCGTTAGCTGATATTTATTTCTAAAATATTTAATTTTACCACTTATAGTAACTTCTTTTCCAATTGGTAGTATCTTTTTAATATATCCTTCATAACTATTAAAAAAAACACAATCGATCTCACCAGTTTCATCTGTACACAAAACTCGATTTGGTAAATTTTTTACTCTTGGAAATGAATATTTTTGAGGTATTATATTTATTGTTTGCGTTTCATCAATTTTTAAATCTTTAATTTTTGTTGACATACTTCGATCTGTGTATGATTTTGGTAATTTCCATAGAAGATCAAATATACTATTTATTTTTTTCTTTTTAAGTAGATTTGCGGTTTTAATTCCAACACCTTTAAGTGAACTTAAGTCAGACAATAAGTATTCATAATTTCTTTTAAAATCCATAAACTAATATTATATTCCTAATATGACTGCTGATATAGAACAAATAAAAAAAATGATTATTTATCGATCAAATTATCGTGGTACAAAAGAAATGGATAAACTTTTGGGTGCTTTTACAAATAAATACTTAGATCAATTAAATTATGAGGATTTAAATGAATTAATCAAACTTTTAGAAATTGATGATAATAATCTTTATAACTATTATAATGGTCTCAATACTGATGTTGAATTTAAAGACAATAAGATTAATAATTTGTTTAAAAATTTTAAATATTGATAATTAATTGGCGGAGAGACTGGGATTCGAACCCAGGAAAGAGTTGCCCCTTTGCCGGTTTTCAAGACCGGTGCTTTCAACCGCTCAGCCATCTCTCCTTGATAAATCTTTTATAATTAAAAATATTTAATTCAACAATAAAATAGTCTATTTAACAAAGTAATTATCTAATTGATAAAATTATCTATGAAAAAAGATTTTAACAAAGGTGTATTATTAACTTCATTAGGATCATTTTGGTGGGGTTTTATTGGTGTAATATATTTTAAGTCTATTTCATTTATTGGTCATATTGAATTAGTTGTTCATAGATGCCTGTGGACAGCTGTAATGTTAATTCTTACATCCACTTTTTTTTTAAAGTGGAATATTTTTTTTAAAGTATGCTCAAATATAAAAAAATTACTCGCTCTATTTTTTTCTGGTTTACTTATTTTTATTAATTGGGCTATTTGGATTTATGCGGTTGCTACTGATAGAATAATTGATGCAAGTTTTGGATATTTCATAATGCCAATAATAAGTGTTATGTTAGGGTATATTTTTTTTAGAGAAAATTTGAACAAAAAAAGAATAATTTCAATAATTCTAGTTTTTATCTCAATATTAATTCTAATTTTTTTTAATCTTAAAAGCTTACCATGGGTTGGATTAATAGTAGCGTTAAGTTGGGCTTTTTATAACCTTGTTAGAAAAAAAATTAATGTTGATACTGATACAGGCTTATTAATAGAAAGTTTATACATTCTTCCTTTTGCTTTAGTTGCTTTTTATTTAATTTCAGAAAATAATTTAAATGATTTTAGTTTTTTAAATCCTGGTTTAAGTCTCTTCATAATATTAGCAGGTCCAATGACTGTGATTCCACTTTTTTTATATGTAAGGGGTGTTGAATTAATTGGTTTAGGCCCTACAGGTATGATTTTTTATATAACACCTACATTACAGTTTATTTTAGGCTATTTTTATTACAATGAATTATTTTCCTTAATTAAATTTGTAAGTTTTATTATCATTTGGATTGCTGTAATTATATATTTAAAGGACCTTTATGAAACTAATTAAATTTTTTTTATTAATTTTTATTATATACAACACAAATTTATTAGCTAATGATGATTTAAAATTTTTAGAGTGGAAAAAAAATTTTAAAAAATTGGCTTTAAAGAATCAGATTTCAGAGAAAACTTTTGATTTAGTAATGACTGATGCAAAGTTTATACCTAAAGTTATAGAGTATGATAGATTTCAGCCTGAATTTTATGAGGATACAAAAACATATATATCAAAAAGAACTTCAAAAAAAAAAGTACAAAAAGGTATAAACTTTTATATGAACAATATTAATTTAATTAATATGGTTGAAAAAAAGTATGAGATAGAAAAAGATTTACTACTCTCGCTTATGGGTATTGAAACAAATTATGGCACATACTTAGGAAAAATGGATATAATTTCATCTTTATCAACTTTAAGTTATGATAAAAGAAGATCTCAGTTTTTTACTAATGAACTTTTAACATTGCTAAAACTTATAGACAAAAATAAAATTAATCACGAAACACTTTATGGTTCTTGGGCAGGCGCATTTGGTTTTTTTCAGTTTATGCCATCGACTATTAAGAATCATGCTATCGATTATAATAATGACAATTATATAAATCTTAAAAATCCTGAAGATGCATACGCATCTGCAGCTAATTATCTTAACAGTATGGGATGGAAAAAAAATTCACATTGTTTTTATAAAATTAATTTAAAAAAAGATATATCAAAAAAATACCTTAATGTTTCTGCAAGAAAGATTAAAAATAAAAAAACTTTAAAATATTTTAAAAAATTTATTCAAAATTATGAGGATATTGCTTTTCTTGATGAGAATTTAAAGGTAGCAATTATTACACCTGATAAAGATATTATTCCTAATGCAGAAACATTGAGTCCAGCATATATAGTATTTGAAAATTATGAAATTATATTAAAATGGAATAGATCACTTAGATTTGCACTTGCTGTCTGTACTTTAAAAAATAAAATTAAAAATGAAATTTAATTTAAGATTATTATATCTTTTCGTGTTTCTTTTAGGCTGTCAGTCTCCATCAGTTAATAAAAATATTAATAAAAACCTAGTTATTCAAAATAAATATAAAAACTCTGGCTTCGCTTTAGTTTATAATAAAAATCTAACTAAAATAAAAAAATTAGATGAAAGATCTTTAAACATTTATCACAAATATTTAAAAAAAAAATCAAAAGTTAAAATTACAAATCCAGTAAATGGCAAATATTTAATTGCAGAAGTTAAATCAAATAAAATAAGATTTTCTAATTTTTATAACTCTGTTTTAAGTTTAAGGATAGCAGAAGAACTTGAATTAGATCCAAATGAACCTTACGTAGATTTAATTTTAATGTCAAAAAATTCTATTTTTATTGCAAAAAAAGCAAAAATGTTCGAAGAGGAGAAATCAGTTGCAGAAAAAGCTCCGGTTGATGGTATTCAAATAAGTGACTTGAATATTAAAAAACAAAAACAAAAAAAAAGTAAGAAAAAAAAATTTTCATATTCAATTAAAGTTGCTGATTTTTACTATATTGATACGGCTCAAACAATGTTAGATAGAATTAAAAAAGAGACTTTAATTAAAAACTTAAATATTGTTAAATTATCACCGAAAAAATATAGGGTATTAATAGGTCCTTTTAATGATATAAAAAGTCTTAAAAATTCTTTTGAAAAAATGAAACTTTTGAATTTTGAAAATTTAGAAATTTTAAGAAATGTTTAAAAAAATATTTACATCTTGTTTTTTGTATTTTTTTATATGTAGTTCTGCAAGTTCAAATATTGACATAAAGGCTAGAACGGCAATTTTACAAGATTATTTTTCAGGTGAAATTTTATATGAAAAAGAACCTGATAGATCTATTTATCCAGCTTCAATGACAAAAATTATGACAAGCATTATTGCTTTTGATTTGATTAAATCTGGTGAATTAAATTTAGATGAAAAATTTATTATTTCTGAAAAAGCTTGGAGACTTTCTACAGCAGGATATTCATCTATGTTTGTAATGGTAGGAGATGAAGTTTCTGTGAGAGATTTACTAAAAGGAATAATCGTTGCTTCAGGTAACGACGCATGTATTGCACTTGCAGAAGGTATAGCAGGAACAGAAGAAGAGTTTTCTATTATGATGACATCAAAAGCAAAAGAGATAGGAATGTTAAATACAAACTTTGCAAATTCATCTGGAATAAATGATCCGGATAACTATTCTACTGTTAGAGATATAATGATTATGTCAAATTATTTAATAAAAACTCACCCAGAATTTTATAAGTGGTTTAGTGAAAAAGATTTTACTTGGGATAGGACGGGGGGTGATCCTATAACACAAGGAAATAGAAACCCTTTGTTATATAAAAATATGGGTGCTGATGGCATAAAAACAGGATATTTAGCGGTTGAAAAATATTCACTTGCTTCATCAATTTTTAGAAAAGGTAGAAGATTAATTGCTGTCGGTAGTGGTTTTGATACTAAAAGCACGAGATCAAGACAAAGCTCAAAACTTTTAATTTACGGACTAACAAATTTTGATTTGATAAAAATATCATCTAAAAACCAACCTTTGAGCAGTGTTGACGTTTGGTTGGGAAAGGAACCTACTGTCAAAGTTTATACAAAAGAAAACATATTTAAAACTATTAAAAAAGGTCAAAAAAAAAAATTAAAAGTAAAAATGATCTACAGCGGTCCTATAGAAGCACCAATCAAAAAAGATCAGACACTTGCTAAATTAAAAATTATTTACGATGATGAAGAAATAGGAGATTATGATCTTTTGGCTTTTAAAGAAATTAAAAAAGTAAATATTTTTTCTAGATTAATGAAATCTTTGAATTATTTAATCTGGGGTGATGTATAAAAAACCCATTATAGTTTTTGAAGGTATAGAGTGTAGTGGTAAAAGTCATCACATTCTAAAAGTATCAAACTTTTTAAAAAAAAAGAAGATAGACCATATAAAGATACGTGAGCCTGGTGGTAGTTTAAATTCTGAAAAAATCAGAAATCTAATTTTGAATAAAAAATCAAATTTTGCCAAAAATACAGACCTATTATTATATTTAGCTGCTAGAAGCGAGAATTTAGTATTGATTAAAAAATATTTTAGAAAAAGAATAATCCTAATAGATAGATTTATTGATTCCACAATAGCATACCAACATTTTGGGTTAGGAGTAAATCTTAACTTAATTAAAATTATTAATAATTATATTTTAGGAAGCTTAAAGGTTGATTTTACTTTCTTAAATATTGTTAATAATAAGAATATGGCTAAAAGACTTAAATTAAGAAAAAATTTAAATAGATACGATAAATTTGATAAAAAATTTTACAATAAAGTGCAAAAAGGCTTTTTAAAATTAGCAAAAAATAATAATAAAAAATATCAAATAATCGATTCTAACTCAGATATAAAACTTAATGAAATTTTAATACAAAAAAAAATTGAGAAATTGATATGAAAGAACTATTACCAATAAATCAAACAAAATTAATTGGTTTAAATAGATTTTTTAATGAATTGATTAATTTAGAGAAAAGAAAAATTTTCCCAAACAAGATATTATTAAGTGGTCCAAAAGGAATTGGTAAATGTACTCTTGCATTTCACTTTATCAATTACGTTTTATCAAGAGATGAACAATTTAAATATGATGAGTTAAATTTAGAAATAAATGAGAGAAATCAATCGTTTAAAACTGTCTTGAATAAATCAAATCTAAATTTTTTCTTAATAGATATTGATATTGAGAAAAAATTTATAGATATAGGTAAAATTAGAGGATTAATCTCATATTTTAATAAATCATCTTTTAACCAAAAACCAAGATTTGTATTAATTGATAATATTGAATATTTGAATTTAAACTCAATTAATGCCTTACTTAAAATTTTAGAAGAGCCAACAGAAAATACTCATTTTATTTTGATAAATAACAATAAAAAAGTTTTACCAACCTTGTCCTCTAGATGTATTAATTTTAAAGTAAATATCTCAAATTCTGAAAGTTTAAAAATTATTAATGGACTTTTAAAAGAAAAATTACATCTATTAGTTCACCCTGATTTTATAAATTATTACATTTCACCAGGTAATATTTTTAACTTAATTAGGTTTTCTGAATTAAACTCCCTGGATTTATCAAAAATGAATTTGAAAGATTTTTTGAATTTATTGATAGATAAAAATTTCTATAAAAAAGATAACCTAATTCAACATTTGATTTTTGAATTACTAGAATTATATTTTTATAAGATTCGCACATCGTTAAACTTTAAAGTTTTTGAGGGATATGATTCTTTCATTAAAAAAGTTTCTGACACAAAAAAATTTAATCTAGATGAAGATTTTTTATTTATGGAGTTTAAGGAAAAGGTACTTAATGGATAAAAATTTTTATATAACAACACCAATATATTATCCATCCGCAAAACCACATATGGGCCATGCTTACTCTAGTATATTAGCTGACTTTTTTGCAAGATTTAAAAAAATTGATGGTCATAATGTACATTTTTTAACTGGCACAGATGAACATGGGCTAAAGATACAGAGAGCAGCTGAAAATGAAGGTAAAGATACTTTGGAATTTTGTAACGAATTAAGCAAAACATTTAGAGACCTATCAAATATTTTAAATCTTAGTAATACTGATTTCATTAGAACTACAGAAAAAAGACACAAAATATCAGTGCAGAATTTATGGCAAGAATTAAAAAAAAATGATGATATATACATTTCAAAATATTCTGGATGGTATTCAGTTTCTGATGAAGCTTTTTATTCAGATGAGGAAATTGAGGATATTAATGGAAAAAAACAGTCAATAATATCAAAGTCTGCTGTTGAATGGATGAATGAAGAGTCTTTTTTTTTTCGATTATCGAAATGGGAAAAGTCCTTATTAAAATATTATGAAGACAATCCAGATTTCTTGTCTCCAGAATCAAGAAAAAATGAGGTAATTAGTTTTGTTAAAGGCGGTCTAAAAGATTTATCAATTAGTAGAAAAAGTTTTTCATGGGGAATTCAAGTTCCAGAAAATAAAGAGCATGTCATTTATGTTTGGCTAGATGCCCTTACAAATTATATTAGTGCACTAAACTATCCAGACATTAAAGATTCTTTGTTTAAAAAGTTTTGGCCAGCATCTGTTCATCTAATTGGTAAAGATATTCTTAGATTTCATGCAGTTTATTGGCCTGCTTTTTTATTAGCTGCAAAAATTCCCTTGCCAAAAAAAATTTATAGTCATGGCTGGATATTATCTGGAGAAGAAAAGATGTCTAAATCTAAGGGAAATATCTTAGATCCAATTAAAATTATTAAAGAATATGGTTTAGATCCACTAAGATATTACTTGATTAAAGAAGTATCATTTGGAAATGATGGAAGTATTTCAAAAGAAAGGCTAGAGGATTGTATTAACAGCGATTTAGCAAATAATTTTGGAAATTTATGTCAAAGAGTAGTGTCTTTTGCTTTTAAAAATTGTAGTGGTGAAATACCTTCTCAAATTAAATTTTTAGATGAAGATCTTAAAATTTTAGAAAAATTTAAAACGGATATTAATCTTATCAGAAAAAAAATTGATAAATTGGATGTAAATTACTATATAAACTATATAGTTGATCGATTATTTGAGGCTAATAAGTATTTTAATGATCAAGAACCGTGGAAAAAAAAAGATGATATTCTTAGGTTGAATAGTATTGTCTATACATCATTAGAAATTATAAGAAAAATTTGTATAATGCTTTTTCCGATAATTCCAGACTCATCTATTAAAGCATTAAAAATTTTTGGTATGAATGAGTCTGATATAAATTTTTCTTCAATAGAAGATCATATGAGATTAGATTTCGGAAAAAAAATTAATCAAATAAACATTTTATTTAAAAAGATTGAAAAAAATAATGATTGATTCACATTGTCATCTTGATTACGAGCCTCTTTTAAGTGATTTAAAAAATGTTATAGAAAGATCCAAAAAAGTCGGTATAAAAAAAATTTTAACAATTTGCACAACTTTTGAAAGTTTTTTAAAAATCAAAGATATCGTTAATGAAGATGATATGATCTTTGGAACTTATGGTATTCATCCGCACGAGGTTAAAAATTACAAAGTTAACTCTGTTTTGATAAAAAAAGAAATAATTCAAAATAATAAAATTATTGGTGTAGGAGAAACAGGTCTTGATTTTTATTATAACCATAGTGAAAAAAAAGATCAAATAAAGAGCTTTGAAGAACATATTGCTGCTGCCATAGAGCTTGAAATACCCCTGATTGTTCATTCTAGAAACGCAGAACTTGAAACTTTCGAAATTTTAAATAAATATGAAAAAGAGAATTTAAAGATATTAATGCACTGTTATACAGGTTCAAAAAAATTTGCAGAAAAACTTTTTAGTTTGGATGCTTATTTTTCAGCTAGTGGTATAATAACTTTTAAAAATACCATTGAACTTCAGAAGACATTTCAAAATATACCTTTAGATAGACTTTTAATAGAGACTGATAGTCCATATTTAGCACCAGTTCCATTCAGGGGAAAAAAGAATGAACCCTCTTTCGTAAAATATACTGCGAATAAATTGGCTGATTTAAAAGATATTTCTCTTAATGAATTAATCAAAATTACATCAAACAATTTTAATAGACTTTTTTCACTCTGAATTATGAAATTTATTATTCTTGGATGTGGAAGTTCTATGGGTGTACCAAGGCCCGATGGTTTTTTTGGAAATTGTAATCCTAAAGAACCAAAAAATTATAGATCACGCTGTTCAGCTTTAATTAAAAGTAAAAAAAATAATATATTAATTGATACATCTCCCGATTTAAGAAAACAATTACTTAAAAACAAAGTTAAAACGATTGATAAAGTTTTTTATACTCATAACCACGCAGATCAAACTCATGGTATAAATGATTTACGTGTATTTTCTTTGAAAAAAAAAAAGAAAATTCCAGTTTTTGCTAATAAACTTACAACTCAATACTTAACAAATTCATTCTCTTATTGTTTTAAAGACCATAAAGATTATCCTGCAACATTAAAATTACATAGAATTAGAAAAAAAATTAAATTTGGAAAAT
>MDTD01194508.1_pt1 | contig 10801 bp, 7 predicted proteins | sample 811221 | NCBI WGS metagenome assembly MDTD01 (sample SAMN05326646, study PRJNA326480) | marine metagenome | isolation source: seawater | place: Pacific Ocean: South West | collected 2011
GAGGCATGGCCGCTGAACGAGAGGAAAGCGGCGTTGGCATAGGCGAGGCTGCCGCCGCCGCTGACGAGAACGGGCACCGGGAGCCGGGCCAGGAAGGACGGCGATACGTCGCCTGCGGCGAGCCGGCGCGCCAGCGGGGCGGCCCGGTCCTTCTGTCCGTCCTCCGGGGCCGGGTCGCCTTCGGGCTCAAGCTGTGCATCGGCGGCGTCCGGAACGTTTTCCGCATCCGGCCCATGCATGCGGTCTGGCGCCTGGTCCGCTGCCGTGTCCATGGCCGGCAGCGCATCTCCGGCCGGCCGGGCCGCAACCGGACGGGCAAGGCCATAAGCGTTGATGGACGGAAAGACAGGCTCGACCTTTTCCGGCGCCTGCACTTCCTGCAAGGCATCCAGGCCTGTTTCGGCGGGCGCCGGTTCGAAAGATCCGGTCTCCCCGGTGTCGGCGTTGGCGGGTTCGCCGGTCCCGGTCGCCGCCACCCCGTTGTCCTCCGGCAGGAGGGTCTCCGCTTCGCGCAGTGCATCCGGCGAAGCGCCCGTGTCCACGCCATCCATTTCCCGCGCGCCGGCGCGGTCGTCATTGGCGCCGGTCCTCTCCGGACCTGTATCGAGGCTGGCGGCGATATACATCGCGCCCGAAACCCCGGCACCGGCAAAGGCCCCGGCAAAGCTGCGCCGCGCCGGCGGCCGGGATGGTTCGCGCGGCTCGACAGGCGTATCGGCGGATGCGGCGGCGGGCAATTCTTCTGCGGCTTCTGCCTTTGCCTCGGCGTGATCCCCGGCTGCTGGCGGCGCGCTCACCTTCTCGGCCGGCGCGCTGTCGCTACCATCCGGCTCCGCCACGGAAGGCGTGGCTTCGCGCAGTTTCCGGCCGATCGATTCGAACGCCAGCCGTTCGGCGCTGGAAAGCTGCTTTCCGTCCCCGCGGTCGCGGCGCTCTTCGAGCCGGATGATCTTGTCGGCCAGTCTCCGGTTCAGCGACGTGTCGACTGCCAGCGCCGGTGTTTCCCCATGGAAGGGATCGTGCTCCATTTCGGGCAATGCGTCCGGTTCCGGCAACGGGGGCTGCGTTTCGCCATGAAGTGCTTCTTCCGTCTCCCCGCCGGCCTCGGCCATGTCACCGGAACCCGTCCGCCGCGCTTCCTGTCCGGCTGCCAGCGCCATCCCTGTTGCTGCCGGATCGTCGACCGCATCGCCGGGGCGGATCACGCCGAAGCCGCGAAAGCCCTCGAAACTCCGGTCGCGGCTGTAGATCGGCAGCGCGGCGAGATCGACGGGTGCGCGCATGGCGGTTCCCTGGAGCGGCCAGTACACGCATCGGCCCGACCATGTGTCGCGCCGCGACAGCAGTCCGGCAATGTCTCCGTCCGGATCGATGCCGAATTGCGCCGCCACATCCTCGAAGGGGCGGCCGATGATGTCTGAGGCCGCCGGCCCGACAACGCCGCAGAATTCGTCCGAGATGGACGTGAAACGCCCTTCCGCGTCGGTGCGCCATACGAACCGCACCGGCTGGGCATCCCCGCCTGGTTGCGCGACGAATGGTGCGGCATCCTCCCCGTCAGTCTTCTCAGGGCCGGACGGAGGCGTCCCGTCATCCGGTGCAGGGCGCGCAGCCTGTTCAGGCTGCTCGAAATACCAGTCGTCATGTGGCGCGGTGTTGCCGGGCGCACCGCCGCCGCCATGCATGGTACCTGCGATGCCCGGCTCATCGACTGCGGCCGCATCGGGCATGTCGTCATTGGCCGGACGGTCGTCCCGCAGCCTGTCTGCCGCCCCGCCGTTCTCATCCTCGGGCCTGGCCGCCGTGAAGGCCAGTCCCACCATTTCGGCAATGCTGCGCGGACCGGGCCTTCCGGTGCCTTCCGGCCGCAAGCCCTCGCCTTCATCGGGGCCACTGCCCGCAAGCGGCAGCCTCTCGGTGGGCCGGTCTTCACCGGGCGCGGCCTTGTCCGCCGCATCAGACTCGGGCTCGACGGCGAGCAGCAGGTGAAGGGCCGGGTCGTCGCGGAGGCGGGCGAAACCGGCGGGCAGCGGCCCGCGACGGCTGTCGATCATGCGCTTGACGAGACGGTCGTCCTCATGCGCCACCGCCTTGACCAGAGCCGCCAGGGTTTGTGCCGCGATGCCAAGGCGGTCATAGCCGTCCGTGCATTCCAGCACTTCGCCGTTCGGGCCGATGAGCGCGGCATGGTTTTCCGGGCCTGAAAGGCCGGCGACCACCTGCGGCTTGCCGTACTCGCCCCGCGCCTCGGCGGGTATGGCCAGCAGGATGGCAGCCTCGCCGCGAGGCAGAAGGATGCTGCTTGCCTGGAAGGCGACGGTTCGCGAGCCGATGCCGGTGCCCATGCGGACGAGAACGGGCATTTCCCGGGGCAGGCGTGGAAACCCCCTGAGGCCGGCGATCTGGCGGTGTGCGGTCACCGACAGGCCGGTATCCCGGCCAATGGCGTCCTCCGGGCCGTCAAAGCCGAAGATCAGGGCGCCGTGCCCGTTCGCCCAGACGATCCTCGACAGATCGGCCGACAGCACCGCGAGCGCGTCGCCGGCGGCAAGGCGCCCGCGCACAGCATCGTTCACGGCGATGTCGAGAAAGGGGTATGCGCCCGTTTCCATGTCTGCGACCCTGCTTTCGCTTGTGACCGGCGTCCCGGCAGCTTTACCCTTTCTTAATAGTCCCTGGCTCCGCCACCGTCCATGTTTGACCCCGCCCGGCGGCCCGCCAAACTCCCCAAGTGGTTAATTCTCCTCCCGGAATTGTGCGGTGCAAAAAATATGTTGCAATGCACAAAAAGATCTCTATATTGAAGCTTATCAACTCACACCGGCGAGAGCCGGTCAACATTATGAGGATCATGATATGACCAAGGCTGCAAAGACCGCTGAAACCATCGAATTCCCCGCCTTCGACGCAACCAAGGCGACCGACCAGATGCGCGCCTTCGCCGAGAAGGGCGTTGAGCAGACCCAGGAAGCCTACGCCAAGATGAAGTCGAACGCCGAGGAAGCCCAGAAGATGGTCGAGGACTCCATGGAAACCGTCAAGGGCGCCGTCCAGTCCGTTTCGCTCAAGACCATTTCCGCCATGCGCGCCAATGCCGAAGCCGGCTTCTCCCACATGGAAGCCCTGCTGGGCGTGAAGTCGTTCTCCGACTTCGTCGAGCTGCAGACCGCCTTCGTTCGCAAGCAGACCGAAATGGCTGCCGAGCAGGCCAAGGACGTCCAGGCCGCCGCCACCAAGGCTGCCGAAGACCTTGCCAAGCCGGCCAAGACCGCCTTCGACAAGGCCGTCAAGGACATGAAGGCCGCCTGAGGCCGAAACGACCTTTCCCTGCGGCTATCCTCCTCCCGGCCGCGGGGAACGCCGGCCCGGTCCCTCCTCCCCGACCGGTCGGCACGCTAAGAGACCGGGCCCCGCGCCCGGTCTTTTTCATTGGAGGCGGTGGAATTCGCGCCGGATTTGTGCTTGAAACCCGATGCGAATATGCGTATTGACGCTCCGCCGGGTTCCGGCATGTGCGGTTGTAGCTCAGTTGGTTAGAGCGTTGGATTGTGGCTCCAAAGGTCGGTGGTTCGAATCCACCCAACCGTACCATCCTCACTTCCCTTCACGAGATGCCGGACGACGCGCCATCCGCAGGACCGTTTCCGGTCCGGCTGCACAACGGGGCGACCGGTCCGCAAATGGGCTGACAGGGGAGGGGCGCTGTGTCCGGCCGCAATGAACGCCTTGTGATTTTCGATTGCGACGGCGTGCTGGTTGACAGCGAGCCGATATCGATCGGCGTGCTCACGGAGATCATCGCCGAGGCTGGTGCGGACATCCCGCTCGACGAGGCATACAGGCGCTTCCTCGGCCACTCGGTCCGATCCATCGTTGCGGACCTGGCTGCAGGCAATGGCCTGGCAGTGACCGATCTTCACCTGGAGACGATGCGCGAGCGCCTCTATGCGCGCTTCCGTGGCGAGTTGAAGCCCATCCGGGGAATTGGCGAAACGCTCGCCGCGCTCGACCGGCCGTTCTGCGTGGCATCCTCCAGCCAGCCCGAGCGCATTCGCCTGTCGCTGGGCGTCACCGGGCTGCTGGACCGGTTCGAGCCGAACGTCTTCAGTTCCACAATGGTCGCGCGCGGCAAGCCCGCGCCGGACCTCTTCCTTCATGCGGCCCGTTCCATGGGCGTCGCGCCCGAGCGCTGTATTGTCATCGAGGACAGCCCGGCCGGCATCGCAGCGGCCCGCAGCGCAGGGATGCAGGTTGCCGCCTTCACCGGCGGTTCCCATGTGGCGCCGGCGGGGCTTGCCCCCGTCATCGCAGGGCTTCAACCTGACGCCGTCTTCGCCAACATGCGCGATCTGCCGTCGGTTCTGGCGCTGCTGGACGGGAGGAAGGGAAGTTCCTGACGAACGAACTTCCGAAAACTGCACGCGTGTCGCGGCGAGTTGGCGGCGCTCTGACGGGCCGCCGGACCCGCGATCAGAACAGTTCGCCCTGGCCTTTTGCCTGCTGTGCGGTCTGCGCCGCGCCCTTGCGCTTGCCGGTTGGTCCGGAAGGGGTGGTTCCCCCGGCCGGGCCCAGCGCGGCCGCCTGGACATGGCCGTCCTGGAATTCGATTGACAGGGAATCGCCTGGCCGGATGCCCGCCGCGCGCGACAGCGGACGGCCTTCGCCGTCGCGCACCAGCGCGAAACCGCGCTCAAGCGTGCCCTGGTAGGAGAAGGATCTGAGCAGGCGTCCCGCCTGTTCCAGCCGTTCGGAGCGGCGCTCCAGCGACGCCGCGACAAGGCGCGGCAGCGCGGTATCGAGGCGTTTGAGGTCACGCCGTGCCTGCGTGAAGCGGGTATCGAGCGCCTGAGGGCGCAAACGCACCGAAATCCGGTCGAAGCCTGCCTTCTTGCGTTCCACATGCACCCGCAACATGCGTGACAGGTTGATGGCTGCCTCGTCGAAGCGCCGCCGCGGCAGCGCGAGCAACTGGTCTGCCTGGGGCAGGGCGCGTGCGGCAGCGCGCACCGCCTCGCGCTTGCGGTCCATCGAACGCCGCATGGCGCCGGACAGCCGTGCCGACAGGTTTGCCAGCGCGGCTTCAAGGTCGGCCTTCACCGGCACGGCCATCTCGGCTGCGCCCGTCGGCGTCGGCGCGCGCATGTCGGCGGCAAGGTCGATCAGCGTCCAGTCCGTTTCGTGACCGACAGCCGAGATCAGCGGAATGGCCGATGCGGCAGCCGCGCGCACCACCACCTCGTCGTTGAACCCCCAGAGGTCCTCCAGGCTTCCGCCGCCGCGCGCCACGATGATGAGGTCCGGGCGCGCCACCGGACCGCCCGGCGCAAGCGCGTTGAAGCCGGCAATCGCGCGCGCCACTTCCGCCCCGCAGGTGTCGCCCTGAACCCGCACCGGCCAGACGATGACATGGACCGGAAACCGGTCCGTGATGCGGTGGATGATGTCGCGGATCACTGCGCCGGTTGGCGAGGTGACGACGCCGATGACGCGCGGAAGCGAGGGCAGCGGCCGCTTGCGGGCCGGGTCGAAAAGCCCCTCGCCGGCCAGCTTGCGCTTGCGCTCCTCCAGCAGCGCCATGAGCGCGCCGGCACCCGCCGGTTCCAGCGTCTCGATCATGATCTGGTATTTCGACGAACCGGGATAGGTGGTCAGCTTGCCGGTCGCGATCACCTCCATGCCTTCTTCCGGCTTGAAGCGCAGCCGCTGGAAACTGCCGCGCCAGATGACCGCGTCGATGCGGGCACGCTCGTCCTTGAGCGCGAAATAGGCGTGGCCCGAGGAATGCGGCCCACGATAGCCAGACACCTCGCCGCGAACGCGCACATGGCCGAATGCGTCCTCGACCACGCGTTTCAGCGCGCCGGATATTTCCGAGACGGTGAACTCGGCCGCGTTGGATGCTGATTCGTCTGCCATGGCCGCATTGGGCTTCGGCAGGCTATCGGAGTCAACAGGCCCTCGCCGTGTGCCTACCAGCCGGCCAGCATGTGGCCCGGGCGCAGGCGCGGCGTGCGCATGCCACCATTCGCCACCGGCAGGTCTGGCGACGCCAGTCCCAGCGCACCTGGAACCGAAAGGTTGTCGAGGCTCTCGGAGATATGCCTGGCAAGGGCATCGACGAGCGCCGGATGGCGGGTGCGCCCGCGCAGGATCGCGATGCCCGTTTCACCCAGCGACAGGAAGCCGTCGGCTTCGCCCAGCACCCGCATGCCGGGGCGCAGCGCGCATTCGGGCAGCAGCGACACCGCCTGGCCGGACAACACCGCCGCCGCGATGACCGTTGCCGACCAGCTGTTGAAGATGAACCTGTGTTCGCGGCCCATGGCGTCCAGCACTTCCACTGCCCGCTGCCGCCACTTGCAGGACGGCCGCCCGGCCGCCAGCGGCAGCACCGGCTCCTCATGCGTGGCATGGGCGGCGGACGTCACCCAGAGCAGCGGCTCGCGGCGCACGATCTCCATGCTGCCGTCGCCCTCTGTCTGCGAGATCAGCGCGATGTCGAGATGGCCGCGCCGGACATGCTCGATCAGCCCGTAGGTCGGCTCGCACATGACCGTCAGTTCGACCTTCGGGTTGGAGCGCGTGAAGCGTCCGACGATTTCCGGCAGGAAACGCTCGGCATAATCGTCCGGCACGCCGATGCGCACATGGCCCTGCAACTGGCTGTCGTCGAAGGCGGCCAGCGTCTCGTTGTTGAGCTGGACCAGCCGGCGCGCATAGGCGGTCAGCCTCTCGCCGTCCTCGGTCAGCCGGTTCATCCGCCCGTCCTTCTCGAATAGCGGTTTGCCGACACGCTCCTCCAGCTTTCGCATCTGCATCGAGACCGCCGATTGCGTGCGATGGACGATCTGCGACGCCTCGGTGAAGGATCCGGTCTCGGCGATGGCGAGGAATGTGCGGAGCTGGTCGAGATCGAGCGCGGCAGCCATGGCGTTGTCCTATCAATGATGTTGAACGGTAAGATTAAAAACATTCGTTCGACTAATCAATCGCTGCGGTGCATGATGTGCATATTCCGGAATGGCCGGTGCACACCGGCGTCGCGGGCCTTTGGTCCGCGCGCTTGATGCTTTGCTGCCGATCTTCCGGTCACCGTAAAGGAGCCCCGAAAATGACCGCCCTGCAACACACTGCCCATGTTTCCACCCGCCTGGCCGTCCTGACCGGCGTTGCTGCGCGTGCCGGTGCGGCCATGGCGGCGGTGTTCCGCATCTGGCGCAATCGCACCTGCCTTGGCGAACTGGCCACGTTGACCGACCGTCAACTGGCCGACATGGGCATCACCCGTGGCGATCTCTTCGATGTCCGCGGCAGCCGCTGGAGCGAAGACCCGACGCGCCGCCTGGGCATGTTGCGTGACCAGCGCCTCACGGACGCCGAAATGGCCGCGCGCCACGTTCACTGATGCCGAATCGTCTACCGCGGGCGCTGCGTGTCCCCCATGGCCGCAGGCCGGATCCCCTCCGGCAGCCCCGCGTGCCTGACCCGGCCGTGCCCCCGCGGCCGGGTCTTTTTCGTGCGCCGGCGCTCAGCGCTGGCGGTCCATGCCCTTCAGGAACTGGTCGAAAATGCTCTCGACATTGCGCTGGTAATCGTCGCGCGCGCGGCGGCCGCTTTCGAACATCTCGCCAAAAATTTCGTCATAGGGATTGGACGCCTTGCCCGACGGTTCGCCTGCGCCGCCCCCTTCCGGCCTGGTTGTTCCGGCCCTCCCGGCACCTTGCGCGCTGCGCAGGAAATCCTCGAAGATCCGCCCCAGCGGATTGTCCGTCATCGGGTTTTGCGGCCGTTGCTGCGCCTGCGGCTGTTGCAGGCCCCCGCCGAGCATCCCTTCCAGCATCTTGCCGAACGGATTGTCGAACGGGTTCTGCGGCTCCGCGCGCGGTGTGCGATGCTGCTGCTGGCCGCGCGTCCACATGTCGGTGCCCTGGCGCATCATCTGTTCGATGATCTCGCCGAGCGGATTGCCGCCTGCGCCAAACGCATTGCCCCCGAAGCCGGCCGCCTGTCCCGTCGACTGGCGGTAGAGCCCGCCCATGATCAGGTTGGCGAGGACTGGCAGCATCTGCTTGTAGATTTCCTGGCCGATGCCGGTCGCCGCTTCAGCCTGCCTGGCGATGGCGCGGCTCACTTCAGGGGAACCGAACAAATGGCCGAGAATGCCGTTGCCGTTCTGCACGCCCTGCGGCTGGAAGGCGGCCTGCATGTCCTCCCAGTAGCGGGCATGTTGGCCGGTCGCCAGCGCATTGAGGAAATTCGCCACGCCGAAGGGATCGGAGGCGTTGCGCTTCAGCCCTTCGGAAAAGGCCGGCATCAGCGCTTCCATGGCCTTGGCTGTCTGCTCCTGTGACAACTGGAACTGGCGCGCCATCTGCTGCACGGCTTCGCCGTTCTGCATGTTCAGCATCATGTCGAGCAACGGGGCCATGGCAATTCCTCCTTGCCGCCGGTTTCGGTCCGGCAAGGCTAGCCGGTTTGTCGGCTGTCGACAAACAGGAAGATGGTTGCAGGAACGGCCGTCAGCTCAATAGGCGTATTCGGTGAACAGCGGCTCGACCGAGTGGTCCCAGCGCGTGTGCCAGGCGGCCAGCATCTCCTGGGCGTCGGTCGTGCCCCGCGCGACGATCTCCTCCAGTGGCGCCAGGAAATGCGCCTCGTCGAATCCGTCGACGTTCAGCCGGTTGCGGTTCTTCAGGCCGAGGCGCGAGATCTCCAGCGCTTCGCGGGCGACCATGTGCAGGCTGCGCCCGCCGATCCCGCTTTCCAGTCCGAGTGTCGGCGCGCTGTCGCGCAGCGCCTGCGTTTCGGCTACCGTCCAGTCCTTCACGAGCGCTTCGGCCGCGCTCAGCGCCTCGCCGTCATAGAGCAGGCCGACCCAGAAGGCCGGAAGCGCGCAGATGCGCCGCCAGGGTCCGCCATCGGCGCCGCGCATTTCCAGGAACCGTTTCAGCCGCACATCCGGAAACAGCGTCGAGAGATGGTTGGTCCAGTCCCCCATCGTCGGTTCCGGGCGCGAGATTTCGCCTTTCAGCGCACCGTTCATGAACTGGCGGAAGGTCACATGCGTGGCGTCATGGTAGCGCCCGTCGCGGATGACGAAATACATCGGCACGTCGAGCGCCCATTCCGCATAGTCGGCGAAACCGAAATCCGGCGCGAAGACGAAGGGCAACAGCCCGGAACGCTCGTTGTCCACGTCGCGCCAGATGTCGCCGCGCCAGCTTTGCAGGCCGTTGGGCTCGCCCTCGGTGAAGGGCGAGGAGGCGAACAGCACGGTCGCCAGCGGCTGCAGCTTCATGGAGACCTGCATCTTGCGGCGCATGTCGGTCTCGCTGTCGAAATCGAGATTCACCTGGATCGTGCAGGTGCGGTACATCATGTCGAGGCCCTGGCTGCCGGCCTTGGGCATGTAGGCGGTCATGATGTCGTAGCGCGATTTCGGCATGCGCGGCGTATCTGCCAGCGTCCATTTCGGGCTGGCGCCCATGCCGAGAAACCGGATGCCGAGCGGCTCGGCGATCTCGCGCACCTGTGCCAGGTGGGCATTGCCCTCCCGGCATGTCTGGTGGATCGTTTCCAGCGGCGCGCCGGACAGTTCGAACTGTCCGCCCGGCTCCAGGCTGATCGCGCCCTGTCCGGTCGGCTCGACGAGGCCGATGATGTGGCCCGCGTCCATGATCGGCTCCCAGCCGAGCTTCTGGCGCATGCCTTCGAGGATGGCGCGGATGCCGTTGTCGCCGCCATAGGGAACCGGCCGGTTGCCATCCACATAGAAGGGAAATTTCTCGTGCTCGGTGCCGATGCGCCAGTCGTCCACGGGCTTGCAGCCGGCTTCCATCCAGCCGACCATGTCGGAAAATCCGCCGAGCGGCCTGTCGTCAGTCGTGTCCCGCGCCATGAAACGCATTCCTTCATTCGTGCCGCACGGTCGCGGGCGCGGCCGTTTGATTGCGTGGCATCAATGGACGAGAAGGGCGGGCCTTATCAAGCGAAAAGTCCTGAACATGACGTCAACAGGAATTGATCCGTTCAGGTCCAGTCGCCGCGCGCGGCCTGCAGCACGGCCATTGCCGCGACAGCCGCCGTGTCGGCGCGCAGGATGCGCGGGCCGAGCGGAATGGCGGTGACGAAGGGCAGGGCATGAAGCTGGCGGCGCTCCTCCTCGGAAAATCCGCCTTCCGGGCCGATCAGCAGGCCGAACCTTTCGTCCTTGAGATCCGAAAGGATCGGCAGCGGGTTGTTTCCCTCTGCCGCCTCGTCGCAGAAGACGAGCCGGCGCCCGCTTTCCCAGCCGGCCAGGAGGCGGTCGAGTTTCACCGGTTCGCCTATTTCGGGAATGGCCAGGATGCCGCACTGTTCCGCGGCTTCAACCGCGTTGGCCTTCATCCGGTCGAGACCGGGCTTGTGCACCTGCGTGTGCTGGGTGAGGACCGGCTGGAGGACGCCAGCGCCCATCTCCACCGCCTTTTGCACCATGTAGTCCAGCCGGCCGGCCTTCAGCGGCGCGAAGCAGTAGACGAGATCGCCCGGCTCCGGCTGTGGCCGGGTCTGGACCGCCAGCGTGATCGCCGCCCGTTTCTTCGCCGGTCGGGTCACATGGGCGAGCCACTCGCCCTCCCGCCCGTTGAAGACCAGCAGTTCGGCTCCTTCTTCAAGCCGCAGGACATTGAGAAGATAGTTGGACTGCCGCGAATCGGCATCGATCACGATCCCGCCGGCCAGGGCGGCGTCGAGGAACAGGCGGGGAAGCTTGTAATTGGCGCGCATGGCGGATGGATGGCCGAGGCGGCGGCCAAGGTCA
>MDTD01041013.1_pt1 | contig 10799 bp, 6 predicted proteins | sample 811221 | NCBI WGS metagenome assembly MDTD01 (sample SAMN05326646, study PRJNA326480) | marine metagenome | isolation source: seawater | place: Pacific Ocean: South West | collected 2011
AGGCTTGCCAGTCGGTTGTCCCAGTTTGAGAGCAGCGCCAGACGATAGCCACGAGATTTGAGGGTCTTCAAGGTATGTTCTGCCTGAGCGTAAAGCCGCCAGCGATTGGGATTGGCAAATTCATCCCACAGATCGTCAAAAAGAACATCAAAATCGTCTGCTGGAGGCAGATCCTGCATAGTCCGCCAGACCACATCCCGCCACCACTCCCGGTCAGAGCTGGTGCCGTACTTCTTGGGGTCGTCCAGCATCACTTTCATGGTCGCGCCGAATGCCTCTTCCAGGAGGGCCGGTTCGCCGATCACTCCGTGCTTCGCCATGACCTCCGCGTAAATATCGCCTACGGATGGATACGGGTAAACCAGGGTTCCCCCGGCATCGAAAGTGATGACACGTATCTGCTCCATACCTTCCGTTTACGCTCCCGTATGCTGGCGCACGGGAATCTCGACCGTGACAAAGGAATTGCGACGGAGTAACAACAATTTGGCAGCAGGTAGTTCAGGATGGCTTTCCAGATACGTAATCAACTCGGTTGGCTTTACGATCGGTTCCCCGTTCACGGACAGGATGACATCATCCGGCCTGATCAGGTGCATGATTTCTGTTTCCACATGCAGGACCAGCACTCCGCGTAGCTCGCGACGCTTTCCGTCACCTGATTCCTCTGAGCGCTGCTCAATCATCCCAAAGCCGGAAAGAACCTGCTCACCAATCACTCCAAGAGCAGGAATCGCTTTGCCACGGCGAACGTCTGGTGTCGGCACATCTTTGGTGGAGCCAACTAACAAATAAACCCGCCGCACCCCACTTCCTTCGCGCCAGAGTGTAATCTTCATCCGGTCGCCAGGGTGGAGGGTTTTGGTATACGCTTCCAGTTGATCCGCGGTGGTCATGCCCTGACCATCAACATTAATGATCACATCGCCAATGTTGATACCAGCAAAATCCGTAGGAGAGCCAAGACCAATCACCCAGATGAGCACGCCCTCATCGACCTCGATACCAAGGGTTTCGACATCAGAAGGGGTAATGGTATGCCCACGCATCCCAACCCAGGGTTTACCGCTGCGAATGTTTTTTTTGCCGGATACACAACCGCTCAACAGCAGCAATCCCAGGCAAACGGCACCAAGGCGCACCATCATTTTTATCATGAAACCAGCCTCTTTTATTCAAATCTCAGATCCATTAGAAAAGCCAATATAGCATGCTGCCGACAGAGGCAAAGTAAAGGAGGCCGGTAACCGTAAAAAGGAAACCTTGCGCACAATCAGCCAGACAGTACTGTTGCAGATAGCGTCTCACCCCCAAGGTCGCAACAGAGGACGCAACAGAGGTCACAGATGGCAGCGTCACCGCAAAATTCATATACATGTGAACCGATCGGCATGTTCTCCTGTGAGGGTTGCTACCCGCAGGACGCCCCCCGCCAGGCAACCCTTGCCCCTGAACAGACGGGGACGATCTGCCTGCGACAGGATTTGCCTGCGGAATTGATCTGTCGGGAACTCGAAGGCTTTTCGCACCTTTGGTTGATCTACATCTTTCACCACAACACCAACTGGAAACCGCTGGTGCGACCACCAAGAGGAGACCGGAAGGTGGGAGTCTTTGCCTGTAGAGCGCCCTATCGGCCAAACCCGATTGGCATGAGCTGCGTGAAATTAGAAAAAATTGAGGGCTCCAGCATCAAGATCAGCCAACATGACCTGCTCGACGGCACCCCGATTCTGGATATCAAACCGTACATCGATTACTCCGATTGCATCCCCAACACCCGGCAAGGCTGGCTCGAATCGCTGGGAGATGACGATCTCCCTTTCGACATCACATGGACGCCAGAAGCAAAAAACCAGGCCCTCTGGCTCATCGAAAACAACGGCCCCGATCTTATCACCATCGCCCAGGCCCAGCTTTCAACCCGCCCCACCGACGCCACCCGGAAACGCCTCTCACAAATCGGCACCGCCTGGGAACTGGCCTACCGCACCTGGCGCCTGACCTTCCACCTTGGTCAAGATCCCCGCACCGTCACCATCACCGGCATCAAATCCGGTTATTCACCGCCAGAACGCCAGGACCCGGACGACCGCTACCAGGACAAACCACTCCATCGCAGCTTCGTGGAAACCTTCGGCGAAACCAAAAAGAAAAGCAATGGCTAAAATGACCCCACTCACCTTAGCAGGCTTTTGACTTCCGGGCTTTTGACTTGGTCAGGAACAGGAGTATGATGTAGCCGTTTGCCCACCACGCTCAAACCTTATTCGAGATTGCATTATGGCTGTTGAAGTTTCCTTAGAGAACGATGTGTTAACGATATCAACCGGTCGCTGCTGCCGCACCTGGCAATGGCATGGCGGTAACCTGATCAGCCGTTCTCTGGCAGACCTCACAACAGGCGAGACATGGTCCTTTTCAGGTGAAGCCCCCGACCTCTGGCTCAAGGATGAAGCCACCGATGCAGTAAATGGAAACCTGACCACAAAAGATATCGCCGCAACCGCTTCCAGTTGGGCACATACCGAAGCAACCGTCTCTTTCATGCTGGGCGAACTTGAGATAAAACGAGTTTTCAAAATCTACGACCAGAGCCCAGCATTGACCTCAACCTGGTATATGCGTGGCAAAGCACGGGCAACCAGCTGGCTACCGGAAGTGGCAAGTGCCGCTGATCTCCGCAATATCGAAAACCTGAGTGCAATGGCTCAGGATGGTCTATGCGGTCCGGCCATGGAGCGATTGGTCGGAGCAAAGAAACATCTCCGTGTCACTACAGCGCGTTTTTATGATATTACCGACCGCCGGAATAATCTGGTGGAGGAACGTCATTTCTTCCCGTATAACCAACCAATGTTTGCAGTTGGCAATGTGGCGCTGGCCGAAGATCAGGCCACGGGTCAAAGATTGTTCTTCGTCAAAGATGCACCCTGCTCGGATGTGCAGCAGGCAAATCCGGGAGCTGATTTTTCATTAAGCAGACACTCGCTTGCAGTGATGGGAATCGGGCTGGAACCCGATGACCTGGATGCCACCGAATGGCATCGTGGCTATGGTTGCGCGCTTGGAATCGGCGGCGAGAAGGAGATTCGACAGCATCAACGTTTTGCCAGGACCTATGAATCCGGGCGAGACAGCATGATTCTGGTCAACACCTGGGGCGATCGCGGGCAGGATTCCAAGCTTTGTGAGAGCTTCGCCCTGGCAGAAGTTGAAGCAGCAGCACGGTTGGGAGCTTCCCATTTGCAGCTGGATGATGGCTGGCAGAAGGGGCAATCGTGCAACTCCGCATTTGCGGGGGGCAGTCTGGATAATATCTGGGATCAACCTGACTACTGGACACCCCATGACGAACGCTTTCCAAATGGTCTGACTCCGATCCGAAAACGGGCAGACGAACTGGGGGTAGAGTTGTGTCTCTGGTTCAATCCCAGTAAGGATGACAGCTATGCCAACTGGGAGAAGGATGCCCAGACCCTGATTCGGCTTTTTGAGGAATATGGCATCCGGACCTTCAAGATCGATGGCGTGCTGATGCCGGACCACCGGGCAAATCGTAATCTCCGCGCCATGTTCGATACCGCAATGGCAGCAACAAAGCACAGGATGGTTTTTAATCTGGATGTCACTGCCGGTCGCCGCTGGGGCTATCATCATGGGACGGAATATGGCAATATCTTCGTCGAAAACCGGTACACGGACTGGGGTAATTACTTTCCTCACTGGACCCTGCGCAACCTCTGGCAACTCAGCCGGTACGTACCGCCGCAGGCGCTGCAGATGGAGTTTCTGAATATCTGGCGAAATGATGACAAATACATACCTGATGATCCTTTCCGACCCTCACAGATTCCATTTGCCTATACGTTTGCGACGACGATGATGGCACAGCCACTGGCTTGGTTTGAGTCGCAGAATCTGCCGGAAGAGGCCTTTGAGATTGCGGATATGGTACGCCGTTATCGCGATCACCAGGAAGCGATCCATCGTGGTGATATTTTCCCGATAGGTGAAGTACCTTGCGGAAGGAGCTGGACTGGTTTCCAGGCGATTACGGATGCGGCGTCCGGATATCTGCTGATTTTCCGGGAGCTTCATGATGCATCTCATGGTGTGTTCAAGCTACCAGAACTGGCCGGCTGCGAATTGAAGCTGGAGACTATTGTCGGCGAAACACAGCCTGATACGCTTAGGGTGAACGATCAGGGAGAGTTTGCAGTCGCACTCCCCAAGCCATGGTCATTCACGCTCCTCAGCTACTCCTGCTGAGAAGCGTGAACTTAAATCCAGGAAGCGGTTTACTTCTGGTCGATGGTGAGTTGCAGGGGTTTGGCCTCGGGGAGGGTCAGACGCAGGCAACGCACGGGAGCGTGGCTGGTGGCCAGAGGAGCAGACAGGGAGGCCTCGGCTTCTGGCGCGTAGTGGAAGGCGATCGTGCCCGTCTGATGCTCCAGGCGGAGCACGCCATCGGCAGGTCCAACGGTGGCCAGCTCGTCGCTGCCGCTGAGGGGCAAGCTGACTGTAATCGGGGTTGCCGGACGTGGCTGCATGTCGACCTGAATGGTGATCGCGCCGGTATCGCTGAGGGTGTAATCCCAGGTCAAGGTAGCGTTGCCATCGGGTGTCTGCTGGCTGATAACGAAGCGCTGGTGTGATTCTTTCCAGGTCAGTTGGGCTGCTTCGTGGCCGGTATACCAGAGTTTTCCATTCGCATCCTGCCAGTATACGGTCGGGAAGGTCAGGTCGTCGGTGGTTTTCACTTTGTTATGTTGAGCATTCTGAGCGGCACCGAGAACCGTACCGAGTGCCGGTGTCCAGAGGGCAGTAAGACCGCCACCAAAGACGCCTTTGGAGCGATGAACGGTACGACCGCCGGTAACATCATAAAAAACCAAACCGTAAATAGGGCCGCGCTTCCAGGCGACCAGTCCAGGCAATTCCCAGAGACCGCGTTCCTGTTCACAAGGCAGCGGCACGGATTGGGCTGTGATGGGCAATGAGTAGGCTTTGCGCAGATCTTTGGTCCATTGGCCCATGACCTGCCCCATGGTAAAGGCATGCCCCTGTTGTGGGACCAGTTCTTTCAGAAGTGCCATGGCCCAGGCATCGGAGTTGGCAAGATGTGAAAAGATTTTGGCGGAATCGGGAAATTCACCGGGCTTCAGACCGGGTCTTTCATCATTTTTGTTGAACCAGGTCAGGGATTCACCGAATTCGGGGTGGGCCATGAAGTCGCCGGGATAGCTGGGATTGGCGAGGGTAGAGCTGGTGCGACAATTGAAGGCGTTGAGCTGAGGGGTCCCTTTCATGGTCTGCGGCAGGCGGACAAAACTCTTGAAATGAAGATTCCGGGCGATGGCATCACGCATGTCCTGCAACAGGGAAAGTTTGGCTTCCGGGAGCTCGCGATAAGCAAAATAACAACTGACTAAGGTGTATGAACTGAGGTGATCGTAATTGCCATCGGGTCCGTATTCTTCCAGGTAAAAGCCGGTGGGATGCTGTCCATGTTTGGAGTTGGGTCCAAAAGCACCGTTGACAAAGGCGTCTGTCATCCGCTCAAAACCGGCCAGAAAGCGAGGTTCTCCGGTGGCCAGATAGGTATCCAAGTGTCCTTCGATGACATGCGCCCATTGGTTTGACTCATAGGCCATGAAGTCACCGATCTTGTCGCCGACGGCGATGGCACCTTCACGCCAAATGGCCTTTGCTTCTGGGTCCAGCTTGTCTTTCAGCATTTCATATGGCCGGGCAATGGCGCCGCCATAGGTAAAAAAGGCATGGGTGATGGGATAATCCTTCTGTCCCAGGTTACCTTCCCGCAGCAGATCATCACCCTGCATACCGGCAAGCTGATAGAATGCGGAAAGGGTTGCCCGTTTGACGATGGCCTGGTTGCCGAAGGCAGGATTCAACTTGCCGGGGACGGTGGCAGCAGCAGCCATTCCAGACGCATCAAAAACGGTGTTTGAGCCCCCATAGAGGAAATGTGACCAGTCAGGACGATCTGCGGCTTTCTCTGCACTGACCATGCTGCCGTAAAATGGACTTGTCGGGTCGAGGTTTTGTAGAGGCAAGGTGATTTCCAGTGAAGACAGGGGACCATATTTTCCCCAGAGCAGGGCTTCCAAGCGGGGGTTTTCCAGATCGTCGGGTACTGAAGTCGGCCAGTCCAACTGCACAGCAAGATCTTCCGGGGATTGTTTTACCATCCAGGCCCTGGCTCTGGCCTGGAGTGGACCGGCACAGTGCAGGCCGGATTCTTCCACTGTTCCGCCCTGCAAGATCCGGGCAGCTTCGGCGGTAGGGCAGAGCAGACCAGGAACGCCATCGCAGGCAATTCCTCCACTGGTCCGGTTGGCTAGAGTGACATGGGCCACGGAATCTGTAGGAGGATTTTCAAGTATGCCCAGATGCCGGTTGCGAACCGCTATGAGCGGTAAGGTTTCGCCATTTTCCAGGTTTACCGTCAGTCCTTCGGCTACTTCACCATATGCGACAACGATCAAAGTCTGGGTTGAGGGTGGCAGGTAGAGATACATCTCTTCTGGTAAGGCGGTTGTAACCCCAAGTGCCATCTCACCGCGGATGCCCCAGGTTGGGGTCGAAGGCATGGTGATATCAAACTGGTCACCCTTCCTGCCACCACGGACAGAGACCCGCCAGATTCCAGAAGACTTACCAGACGGAATCATCAGTTCATAGCTGGCAGAATCCTGGGTCTGTTCTGCCATATCAATGGCTGCAACGGTATTGCCTTGGGGGTCGTGCACAGTGACGACACACCAGGGCTTCATCGGTTCGTGCTTCGGTATCGCAGTCGTGCGCGTAACCTGAATCTTTGCAGGCGGAGAGTCGTAGCTGGCGAGTACCCCAAACCCACGGACGTTGCCGCCCATGGGGTGAATCTTTGCTGAGAGAGTCAAAGGTGCGGTTTCTTCTGCTTTCATGGTTGTCATTATTCCTAAACAGGCTACTGCTGTCACTAACATGCGAATGCTCATTCTTGCTCCTTGTTTATGCAGATTGGACTGAGATGCAATTAAGCACTCAGTCCAATCAGACTTTCAGATAATATCCGTCTAATTACTCTTCACGGATATATGGTCGATATACAACTCTGTATCGGGTTTGATGATAGCTGCCCACCCTTTATTGGCAAAAGTGAGCTTGTTGATCTGATGCCACCCGGCGGGGTTTCTTACCCCCTTAAAGCTGGAAAACGGGATGGTGAACTCTTTCCAACCCGTCCAGTCCACATCAATATTGTAAAGGTAATAGTCGCTTGCTCCGTTTGTATTCTCTGAGGTCGCCACAATGGCAAAGTTGGCATCATTGGCTACGGCAGAATACATCCAGAAATTGAGGGAATCATGTGCACTCCAATCTGCCGCAGGGGTGTAGGCGTGAGAGAAGTGTTTGTAAGCATCCAGATTGACACCTTCCCATTTTGCCGAAACCGTACCTGATATGTAATGAGCGTATGCAACCGAAGAGTTTGACCACTCCGATATGGATTCTGCTTCGTTGAGTTGGATTTCTTCAGCTGAGTTCTCAAGTGACAGAGCATCGATATACAGCTCGGTATCGGGTTTCAGAATTGCGCCCCAGCCCTTATTGGCAAAGGTAAGTTGGTCAATTTTCTGCCAGCCAGCAGGGCTTCTGACCTTATTGAAACTGGCAAATGGAAGGTGGAATGTTTGCCAGCCGGTCCAATCCACATTGACGGTATACATGTAGTAATCACTGTTGCCGTTGATATTTGCCGAGGTGGCGATGATGACAAAGCTGGCTCCGTTATTGACGGCAGAGTACATGCTGAAGGTTATTGAGTCGTAACCTGACCAGTCAGAAGGCAGATTCGCTGGTCGCATGAATTTCCAGGCATCCTGATTGATGCCGTCCCATTTTGCGGAAACAGAACCGGAGTAAACCGGAGAGGTTACCTCCAGACAATTTGACCAGCTGTCGATTGAGGCCGATTCGTCCAGCAGGCTGATGTTGCCCTGGTCAGTTATGACCGGTTCGTAGGACGGAGTATCGGGCAGCCAGGCAGCAAGATTATCTGGATCACTGAAGGACGGAAATGCAGAATACTTTGCCAGCAAGTTGTCATAGGCAGCCTGACCTGAGATAAATTGGTGATTGGCAACAGTCCCATATACCGCGGCTTCACCATTCATGTCTCTGGCCTGCGCCATATACAATGATCTGGGTTTGACATGGATATCGGTGGATTCGACATGGCCATCGGATCCAAAATTAGCGACATTCTCAATGGCTGGGTCTGTATGCAGGCCATCAATGATGCATCCTACTACCCAGTTCTTGGCCAGTAAACCTGGTGCGTGATTGAGATAGATTTCAGGTTCCCAGTAGCGTCGGTTATTGGAGTAGCAATTCCAAAGAACACTGTTGGCGGCTTTCTGACCATGCGATCCCAGGTTACCTTCCAGCTTGAACTGCGAATCGCTGTAGACATTGTCAAAAAGAACCGCAGTGGTCCATCTCTGATGAGGTTCCTGACTGAGGTGACCGTCGAGGGAATAGCAATCCAGAAAGGTAATATTGCTTTTAGGACCATTGGTGATAAAAGCATGCCGTGCCCCACGAGCAAAGCAGCGCTGTACCAGCATATTACTCCCATCCATGCAGAAGTAATACTCTCTACTACCGGAATGGGTGGTTGGAGTGTCGAACGACACGCCATCGAACATGGCACAATCCTGCACCGTTATGCGATTGCAATTGGTCCAGGAATAAACAAATGATTTCCAATAGAAGAATCCGATGCAGCGCTGTACCCAGCAATCTTTGGCTTGGCCAAAGTGAATCGCGCTGGAGGCATGATCTTCATCATTATAGTAGCCTCCAGCATCAGTCTCTGCCCGATTATAATCCGAGACGAACATGATATTTTCAACCCCAACATTGGTGAGTCGAGCATCTGATGTCAAGCGGTAGATCCTGGCTTGCGCATACCCACCCTGCTGATCTACAATTGATGTCAGCGGCGCATCAAGGGTGATTTCATTGGCAGAGGAGTTGATGGCCGCGATGATTCTTTCCCATTTAATATCCAGGTCAGCCGGATTGGTCCAGTAGCTGGCAAGTCCAAGGTCATTGATCCATTGCTGATTATGTTGACATTTGATAAATACAGTCTGCCCGACAGTCAAGCCACTGGTATCTGCAACCTGCAATGTGTTCTGGCCAACTGACACATACGAATCCGTCACACTTGTGACTTCAGCCAGTCCAATACCACCGGCAGTCGGGGCGATAAACAGGGTCGATTCGCTGTCCGAACCAGAGTGAAAAATAACCGTCCCTTCCTTGCCTGGACCTTCACCGCGAAGGACGACCCCACCTTTGGTAATGCGGAGCGTTGTACTCACTTCGTAAATACCTGCTTTGAGCAAGACCATTCCCCGGAAACCATCAGCATCGACAGATAGCGTCTGAACCTGGTCAATGGCAGCCTGTATGTTTGCAGTATTGTCCCCAGGTATTGGCGAAACCGTTACCGCTACTGCAATATCTTTGGGTATTGGCTCTTTGCCCAGCTTGTACCCGGCATAGGCGAAATCGGGGATTCTGTTGCCATCAGCATCTGTCGTATAGGCCAACGTTCCATCTGTATTGTAGGTTACAAGGCTGCTGTATTGTCCGAAACTGTTGGTTGCAGCCATCATGAAACAACACGTTATCAGGCTGAGAACACGCGAGGTCAAACTAACGTGACAATGGGAGGCGCTTTGATACATGGGATACCTCAAATTTTTCTATGGGGTGATGACTATGATGCATTTTGCAAAAAACCGGAAGCACTCGTGTTAGTCATAGGCTGGCCTTTTGTACCGTATTGCGTATGAGGTTCCCCATGGAACGGCCAATATGGCCGTTCCCGCTTACTTATCCATTCCCCACAAATCACAGTTACTGCTGATTGGCATATCCCCACTCTTCCGTCTTATACCAGTTGCCGCCTCCCGTCATGGCAGCGGCCGCAGAGTAGCTCCATTGTCCGACATGACCATCGCCATAGAAGGTGTTGGCGGTATCTGTGTGGCGCCGAAACTGCACCCGTGAGAGGTCATTATATGGCGCGAAGCTGCCATGGTAGTTGGGAAGACGATGCGATTCGACGAAAAAGATCTTGTTTGATGGATTGTCGATTTCAGTCAGTCGACTGACGGGTGTCCTTCCATAGGCAGCGCGTCCGCCGATATTGTACTGCAACATACCGTATTGCACGGCAGTCGGATAAAGTGGCAATTTGTCTGCAGATGGACAATGGAAGAAGCTACTGGACCTGGCAGAGACAGGCAGGATCGAGTACTCTCCCGTTCCCGTAAAATCAGACAGACCGATTTCATCCCTCATCAGGTAAATCCAAGTGGCGCCATTGGGACTATCAATTCCTCGACGGTTCCAACTGCTGCTGCTGGCTCCTGCTGCAACCGGAGGCATCAGCTCACTGTAGGTAATCGTGTAACTGATATAGGCTGTTGCCAACTGCTTCATGTTATTTTTGCATGAAGCTGAACGTGCTTTGTCTCTGGCGACCGTCAAGGCAGGAAGCAATAAGCTTGCCAGTATAGCAATGATGGCTATCACGACTAACAGTTCGATCAGGGTGAAAGGTTTGTTTTTTCCAGGTTGATGTTTGGTTTTCATGGTGTTTTCCTTTGGTGTAGGTTTGTTGTGGGAAATTCTAAATGACAGGGGCAATCATTTCGGCAGGTTGCCAATTGCCGCGTAAAACCAGTTCTGCTTCATAATTCTTGCGAACC
>MDTD01083389.1_pt1 | contig 10799 bp, 9 predicted proteins | sample 811221 | NCBI WGS metagenome assembly MDTD01 (sample SAMN05326646, study PRJNA326480) | marine metagenome | isolation source: seawater | place: Pacific Ocean: South West | collected 2011
AAAATATGGTTTCTCATTTGCGAGGTCGCAAAAGTAGTATATTAGTAAAAATTATATGCATGCATATTAAAATTTATTTATTAACAGCCTTTTTTCTCTGTAAGGTGTCCTTTGCGCAACAAACAGAATCTACATCTTTAGGGCTTGAGTGTGTTGCTTTCTACAATTTAGAAAATTTATTTGACACTATTGTTGATCCAGATACTAACAAGATCCTACAAGAAGATTTCACTCCACGCGGACCCAAAAATTTCAACTCAGAAAGATATCGACACAAGCTTAAAAACATGGCTTACGCTATCAGTAAAATTGGTAAGGAAGTAACCCCACTAGGTCCTAGTGTTTTAGGGGTGTGTGAGATTGAGAATCGGAGGGTGTTGCAGGATTTAATCAAAGAAAAAGCTATCGCTGATAAAAATTACAAAATTATTCATCACGAAGGCCCTGATCGAAGGGGTATTGATTGTGCTCTATTATATGATCCACTTCATTTTCAAGTCACAGCTAGTAAGTCAGTACGTTTAACCATTCCAAATAAAGACAATTTTTTCACACGAGATCAGCTTGTGGTTTCAGGAAAAATGCTTGGTGAAAAAATACATTTCATTGTAATACATTGGCCATCTAGAAGAGGGGGAGAAGCAAAGAGCAGACCTAAAAGAATTGAAGCCGCTAAACTCTCTAAATCTATTATTGATTCTTTAACAGTAGTAGACCCAAATGCTAAAGTTATTTTAATGGGAGATTTTAATGATGATCCCATTTCACCAAGTATTAAAGATTTTTTAAAGGCAAAAATGGACGTTAATAATGTCAATTCAGGTGAATTGTATAATACAATGGGAATGCATTATAAAAAAGGTATTGGTACGCTGGCCTACAGAGACCAGTGGAATTTGTTTGATCAATTTATAGTAACATCTTCCCTCTTAGATCAAAAGAAAAACTATAATGATTTAACGTTTTACAGATCCGTTATTTTCAATAAACCTTTTCTAAAAAATAAAAAGGGAAATTTTAAAGGATATCCTAATAGAACCTATGTGGGATCTACATTTATGGGGGGGTACAGCGACCACTTTCCTGTATATTTATTCTTAGTTAAAAAGGTTTAATGCGAATTTTACTGTCTACAATATGGGTTATAAATTTTTCATTATTTTCTGCTCAAGACACTGTCAAAATAACCTATTACAATTTACTTGATTTTCCTGCTGCACAACAAGACCGAATAGACACACTAAAAAAAGTATTAGAACATATTCAGCCTGATATATTTGTTGTGAATGAATTGACTTCTTTTAATGGAGCAGGATTAATTAAAAACAATGCGCTAAATGTGAATGGGGTTAATCGATTTTCAAGTGCTGTTTTTTATGATGGTCCAGATACGGACAACATGCTCTTTTACGATCACCATAAATTTACCCTGTATAGTCAACAACAAATTACCACTACCCTTAGAGATATAAGCGAGTATGTGCTTTACTACAATGAGTCTAATTTAGCCTCAACTCAAGATACATTATTTCTACACCTTTATTCTCTTCACCTAAAAGCGGGTAGTCAAACTTCAAATGTAAGTTGGAGAAATCAAGACGCGGTTATACTTAAAAGCTTTTTAGTAAATAATAATAGGAACAGTAGATTGATTGTAGGTGGAGATTTTAATTTTTACAATCATACTGAATCTGGTTGTCAAGAGATACTGTATGGACAAGGTTTATATTTGAAAGACCCTATAAACAGAATGGGTAATTGGCACACAAATGTCGGGTATAAAAATTACCATACCCAAAGTACAAGATCAGGTTCGGGCGGCTATGCGGGAGGAGCTCACGGAGGTATGGATGATCGGTTTGACTTTATTTTCATTTCAGAAGATTTGATAAGTGGAGAAGATGGTGTTCTATATCTTGAGAATTCCTATCTGGCTGAAGGTCAAGACGGAAATCATTTTAATCAATCTGTAAATGATGGATTGAATTCATCTGTTTCACAAGAAATTGCGGATGCTTTATATTACATGAGCGATCACTTGCCTGTATCCATGTCTTTGGTTTTAGGGGGAACTGTCGGGATAGAAGAAAATTACATAGAAAAAGTGGGAATAAAATACGACCATTATTTGAAAACAATATCGCTAGAAAATGTAAAAGAGAACGGAACACTCACTATTTACAACATAGAAGGTGCTATTTTAAAAACAGCTTCAATTAATGGACAATCATCATTCACTCTTGAACTGAACGACTTACAATTTGGTATTTACATTGCTCATCTAGTTTTGGATAACGTTCAGATAAATTATAAATTTGTTACTTATTAATGAAAAATCATGAATTCAAAAAACTTAAAAAACACGCTTAAATTCGCATTCATATTTTGCATATTTTTTTCGTGTGGTAAAAAGAAAACTCCACCTGAATTAACTCTGTTGGGCGATGCTATTATGAATATCTGTCTTAATGAATCATTTGATGACCCGGGTATTCAATCAATAGATGCCTATGATACTGACATTAGTAACCTTATCGATATTTCTAGTAATTTAGATAGTGGAACAGTGGGTAGTTATATAATTACATATACTTCTACGGATGAAAATGATAATGTTTCTTCCGTAGAGCGAATCGTTAATGTTGAAATTTGTGTCAGCTCATTGTTGAGCTCATATAATGTGAGTCACGATTGTCAACTATTAGGTCAAGATATTATAAATAATACACAGACCATTATCGAGGGAAACACAGTGAATGAATTTATCATAGATGACTTTAATACATTTATTAGTCAAATAACTGGAACTATTGATGGCAATAACCTAACCATTCCTCAGAATGTGTTCTCGGTGGGGCAAGCGCCCTTATCATTTGATGTTACTCTTTCTGGTGCAGGTACCATCAACGATACAGGTGATGAAATCGTAATAAATTATAATTATGATGCAGGGTTAGCAGGTTCAGGTACATGTACTGCTACATACACTAAATGATTTAATTAAACCATCATCCTTCCGAAATAAATGAAGTGACTATTTCGTAGAACGCTGTGGGGTTTTCTGCATGTAACCAATGTCCAACATTTTTAATGGTAGAAACCGAAGAGTTTGGTAGAGCTGCTTTTATTTTAGGAATATCTTCTTCTAATATGTAATTAGATAATTCCCCTCTTACAAAGAGTGTTTTTGTTAAGTTGTTCTCTGTTTTTATTTCGCTTAAAACTTCTTGTATATTTAGAATGATGACATCTAAATTCATTCTCCAAGCAAGTTTTTCCTTTTCAATCCAATACAAATTCTTTAATAAAAATTGCTGTACTCCAAATTCTTTAACGAATTCTGATAATGATTCAGCAGCTTCTTTTCTGGTTGAAATGGATTCCAGATTTATATTTTTAAGTCCTTTTATGATGATGTCATGATGCATAGGGTAAGACTTAATTCCAATATCAGCTACAATAAGCTTCTTCAATACGTTTTTGTACTTTTCGTTGAACTTTAAAGCGGCTTTACCCCCCATTGAGTGACCCAAAAGTATTGGATTTTCAATTCCATGATCCAGTATTAACTCATGAAGATCATCAGCCATTAATTCATAGTTCATAGAAGAAGAATGAGGTGATCGTCCATGATTTCTCAAGTCTATTAGATAAACAGTAAATTTTTCTGCAAATTTTTTACCCAGCATTCCCCAATTATCTGAAGAGCCAAAAAGACCGTGTATGATCATAAGTGGTTTTCCAAATCCAATTTTTTTAAAATGTAGTTTCATTATTTTAATCTACTTAAATACATATTTACAGTATTTTCCATTCCATAATAGAGTGCATCAGCAATTAATGCGTGTCCAATAGAGACCTCTAATAAGTTATCTACATTATAATGAAAATATTGGAGATTTTCAAGATTTAAATCATGACCAGCATTTATTCCAATTTCTAATTCATTGGCCAGCTTGGCAGCAAATGCGTAATGTTTTATTGCTTCTTCAGGATTTTTATGGTAGTTAGCCGCATAATTTTCAGTATAAAGCTCCACACGATCTGTGTTTAACATAGCAGCTCCATTAATCATCTCTTTAATGGGGTCAACAAAAATAGAAGTCCTAATATTTTTTGATTTAAAAAGAGAAATCATTTCTGACAAAAAACTTTTTTCATTTACGGTGTCCCATCCATGATCAGAAGTGAGCTGTGAGGTGTTATCAGGAACTAGCGTGACTTGATCAGGCAACGTTTCTAAAACCAAATCTACGAAAGACGATTCTTTAGGATTTCCTTCAATATTGAATTCAACCGAAAGTACTTTTTTTAGTGCTCTTACATCTTCATACTTTATATGCCTTTCATCTGGTCTAGGGTGAACCGTAATTCCCTGAGCACCAAATTTTTCTAAATCAAGGGCATGTTTTATCAAATCGGGTGTATTTCCCCCTCTGGCATTTCTAAGGGTTGCAATCTTGTTAATATTTACACTTAGTCTTGTCATAATAAATGCAAAATTAAAAGACAATTTATTTTCTTACTAAGTTTAGTTGTATTTTTGATGTTAAGGATGAAAGCTGTTGAGCTATTACATAATGATGTTCCTCCCATTCTTCCTGAAGAAAGCATGGAAAAGGCACTATCTTGGATGGATGAATTTATGGTCAAACATCTTCCAGTTGTAAAAGATGGAAAGTATTTGGGTTTAATTTCTGATGAAATGATATTGGACCACAACACCCTTAGTGATCAAGTAAGCCAGTTAAATTTAATGGGGTACCAATACACTGTGAAGAGAACTGCTCACATGTATAAAGTAATCCACCTGATGTCTACCCATTTGTTAACTTTAATTCCAGTAGTTGGTGATCAAAATGATTTTTTAGGATCAATCTCCTCTAATCACCTAATGAACATGATTGCATTGCATACGGGTTTTAATCAATCGGGGGCTGTAATTGTTTTACAAATGAATGATTTTGACTATCAGATGTCTCAAATAGCACAAATTGTGGAAAGTAACAATGCAAAAATTTTGGGATTTTACACGGAAACAGTACCAGATGGTAATCAAATTCGAGTTACTTTAAAATTAAATCAAAGTAAATTAGGGCCTGTTCTACAAACATTTTCAAGGTACGACTATCATATTTATGAAATCTTTACAGATGATGAAACAACTAATGAGTATCAAGATAGATATGATCATCTTATGAATTATTTGAAAATTGATTAATGAAAACAATAGGTATATATGGAAAGTCTATTAGCGATAAAAATTTACCCTTTCTAGTAAAATTAGTTTCTTCTATAAGGAAGAAGATTAATGCAGACTTGTATTTCCATCAAAATTTAAAGAATTATAATCAGTTGTTTTTAGCAAATAAAAGCGAACAGATATTTGCTGATCATGATTTAATTAAAAGCCCAGTTGATTTACTAATAAGTTTTGGTGGAGATGGTACTTTTTTAGATACAGCTACCATGATAAAAGATAGTCAAATCCCCATCTTGGGTATCAATGCAGGGAGATTAGGATTTTTAGCTAATATTACTCAGGATGACATTGATCAAGCTGTGCTGGCCATTTCAACTAAACAATTTAAAATTGATAATAGAACTTTATTACAGCTTAATAACTCAATGGAGTTGCTCAATAAACCTTGTCAATTTGCACTTAACGAAATTACCCTGATTAAAAAAGATTCATCATCCATGTTGAAAATACATGCGGAAATAAATGACCGATTTTTAAATACATATTGGGCAGATGGTTTGATTGTCGCTACTCCTACAGGTTCAACAGCTTATTCATTGTCTTGTGGAGGACCAATTTTAACCCCAGGCTCTGATAATTTTGTTATTACTCCTGTATCGCCTCATAACTTGAACTTGAGACCCTTGGTAGTAAGCGATAATGAAAACATTACGTTGAAGGCAGAATCTAGAGAAGGACAATTTCTTTTAACCATGGATAGTCAATCTTTTACAGTTGATAATAATAAAACAGTTCAATTGAAAAAGGCTGAATTTACTTTAAGTTTAATTGAACTAGAGGATCAAAATTTCTTCAAAACTATTCGAAATAAATTATTTTGGGGTAAAGACTCTAGAAATTAGTTTTTTTAACACATTATAAATGTGAAGTTTTATACCTTTAACGGGATGAAAAAAATAGTTTGTCAAATTCTTTTTTTATGTTGTTTATTTACTACTGCTATATCTCAAGTAAGGGAATTTGGTCTTTTTGCTGGTGGTGCTTACTACAGAGGTGAATTAAATAGAACTCATTTCAGCCAAACTGATTACGCAATAGGTGGAATTTTTAAGCAAGATTTTCCAAATGATAGAATTTCACTCCGTTTTCAGTTGTTATTTAATCAGGTGAAAGCAGATGATTTTAAATCCGGAAATATTCAACAACTTAATCGTAATTTAAGTTTCAAATCTTCAGTGGTAGAATTTGGCCCTGTGTTGGAAATAGATTTTTTTAAATTTCACCCAGGACAAAACAATACTGCTAAGGCAGCTTTTGGAACCCCTTATTTTATGGGTGGTATCAACATCATGCGTATGAATCCAAAAGCGCGTTACAATGGTGAGTGGATTGAATTACAACCTCTAGGCACTGAAGGTCAAGGTTCATCTTTAACAACGGCTCCAAAAAAATATTCGTTAAACCAAATAGTAATTCCTTTTGGGATTGGAATAAAAGTGAATTTAAGTCATCATTCTTCATTTTCAATGGAATATGGTTTCCGAAAGACATTTACAGATTATTTAGATGATGTAAGTGGATTATATCCTGATTTATCAGCTCTAGATCCATTAGCAAGGGAGTTAAGTGATAGAGCTAGAAATCCAGAGGGAATAAATCAGTCTAGTTATGGTCTTCAAAGAGGTAATCCTGCTGATAAAGATTGGTATACAGTTTTTGGTTTTTCTATTACATATGAATTCTTTAGTGATTCAACTTGCCCAAGTTGGTAAAATATTTCTTTTTCTCATCAATTTTAATGAAATTCGCGCTGCTTCATGAATGACCTTTTTTTAGATAAAAATAATATTCCAAAACACGTGGCTATCATTATGGATGGTAATGGCAGGTGGGCTAAGCAAAAAGGCGAGATGAGAATCTTTGGTCATACAAATGGGGTGGAATCTGTTAGAGAATCATTAACTGCTGCTGCCGAAATCGGGGTGAAATACCTGACACTTTATGCATTTAGTACAGAAAATTGGAATAGACCAAAAGAAGAAGTAGCCGCACTAATGGATTTATTAGTAAAAGCGATTTATGATGAAGTTGAAGAGCTAAATGAAAAAGGAGTAAGACTTGAAACCATCGGAAATACCAGTATCCTGCCTACTTCTTGTAGGGAGGCTCTTGCTAAAGCGAAAGATAGAACTAAAAACAATAATAAAATCACTTTAATCTTAGCTTTGAGCTACAGTTCTAGATGGGAGATTGCTCAAGCTGTAAAAACCATGGCAGAGGAATCCATTTCGGGTAAATTGGATGTAGAAACAATAAATGAAGATTTAATCAGTTCTTATCTTAGCACTTCAGATTTCCCTGACCCTGAACTTCTAATCCGAACGAGTGGGGAAAACAGAGTAAGTAACTTTTTGATGTGGCAGCTTGCTTACACGGAATTGTATTTTACAGAAACGTTGTGGCCAGATTTTAAAAAAGAGCATTTTTTTAAAGCTGTAAAAGACTATCAAGACAGAGAACGAAGATTTGGAAAAACATCAGAACAAATTGTGAATGAGTAGGTTTAGTATAATAATCATATGCACTTTATGTTTTTTCACTAATAAAAGCATTGCTCAAACTGATTTTATGGACTATACAACTCCTAGAGAGTATACTCTCGCTGCTATAACAGTTGATGGTGTAGTTCATTTTGATCATGATATGATTATACAAAAGTCAGGGTTAGTAAGGGGAGAGAAAATTGTCATTCCTGGTGAGAAAATTGCCACAGCCATAGATAAATTGTGGGAGCAAGGGATTTTTAAACATGTCGAAATTTTAAAAGATAAATCTCAAGGAAATAATTTGTTTTTGAGAATAAGACTGCAGGAAAGAGAGAGGATGTCTAGATACAGTTTTTCAGGCATATCCAAATCTGAAGCCGATCAGTTAAGAGATGATCTTGATTTATACAGTGGCAAAATAATTACAGATGCCTTGTTAATGAAGGTAAAAAATATATCAAAAAACTATTTTGTGGGAAAAGGTTATTTCAATGCAAAATCATACATAACCTCCACATCAGATACTCTAGTCAACAACAGTAAGATTTTAAAAATTAATATCGAAAAAGGGAATAAGTTTAAAATCAATGAAATTATTATCAATGGAAATTATGCGTTGTCAGATGACAAGATTAAACGTTTAATGAAAGACACCAAACAAAAGTTATGGTATAGATTTTACAAGCGTTCTAAGTTTCAATATTCTCTTTTTGACGGGGATAAGCAAAATATCCTGAATAAGTACAACGAATTATCATACAGAGATGCTAAAATCACCTATGACACGGTATACTTTTTTGATGACGAATCCCTAAATCTAGAAATGACTATAGATGAAGGTAATGCTTATTTTATTCGTTCCATTACATGGAGTGGGAATAAAAAATACTCAAGCGGATTGCTAGATACTTTGCTAGGAATTAAAAATGGATCCCCCTACAATAAATCCACTTTAGATACCAAGTTATTTATGAACCCTAATGGAACGGATATCAGCTCACTTTATATGGATGATGGATACTTGTTTTTTCAAGTAAACCCGATTGAAAAGCGAGTGGACAATGATTCAATTGATTTAGAAATAAAAATTTATGAGGGAAAACAAGCAAGAATCAAAAACATCAATGTTTCAGGGAATACGAAAACCAGTGATCATGTTATCATTAGAGATATGTATACCCACCCTGGAGATTTGTTTTCTCGAGATGCTATTATAAGAACACAAAGACAGCTTGCCCAAAATGGCTATTTTGATCCAGAGAAATTAGGTGTTAACCCTATGCCTAACCCAAACGATGGAACGGTAGATATTGAGTATGTGGTGGAAGAAAGGCCCAATGATCAAATTGAATTGTCTGGTGGTTGGGGAAATAATTCTCTTGTCGGTACTTTAGGAGTTTCATTCAATAACTTTTCTGCAAAAAAGTTTTTCAAAAAAGGAGCTTGGTCTCCACTTCCATCTGGAGATGGCCAACGATTAAGCATTAGAGCACAATCAAGTGGTTATTTTTTCCAGAGCTATAATATGTCTTTTACAGAGCCTTGGCTTGGGGGTAAAAAACCCAATTCTTTTACGATTTCAGCCTATCACTCCTTACAATCTTATGATAGAAAGCACATTAACGATTCTTTGGATACAGAGGGAAATAAAGTGTTGAACCCTAACAGAAGATTAATTAAAATTACGGGAGTTTCTATGGGACTTGGTAAGCGATTAAAATGGCCAGATGATTATTTTAGCGTGTATTATGAATTAGGGTATCAGTATTATGAGTTAAATAATTTTGGTAATGTTTTTAGTTTTTCTGACGGATACGTCAACAATCCTTACTTTAAGTGGAATATTTCTAGAAACAGCATTGATCAACCATTATATCCAAGAAGTGGTTCATCCGTGTCCTTAACATTTAAAACAAGTGTATATCCTTACTCAAGGTTAAACGGTTTTACTGATCATGGAGCATTAACGGATCAAGAAAAATATAAATTCCTTCAATACAATAAGATGAAATTCACCACATCTTGGTTTACTCCCATTTCAAGGGATAAAAAACTAGTAGTGAATGCAAGATTAGGGTTTGGATTACTAAATGGATGGAATAAGGATATAGGTGCACCACCATTTGAGCGTTTTTATTTAGGGGGTAGTGGGTTATCAGGTTTTAACTTGGATGGAAGAGAAATCATAGCATTAAGAGGATATGATGAGCAGACGGTGTCTTCTACCACAGGTGATAGACTAATAAGTAAATATACTATGGAGTTAAGGTATCCGGTGAGTTTAAATCCATCTGCAACCATTTATTTATTGAGTTTCCTAGAGGCAGGTAATTCGTGGAATGATTATAAAAAGTATAATCCTTTCAAAGTAAAAAGATCTGCGGGTCTTGGAGTTAGAATTTTCTTACCCATGTTTGGGTTACTTGGTTTAGATTATGGATTTGGATTTGATTCTCTTGATCCTGGTGCTGCAGGAGAAGTTAATCACAATGCTCAGATTAATGCCAATGGGTACCGTGGACAATTTCATTTTACAATTGGCATGAATATTGGAGAATTATAAAAAAATGAAATATTTCTTTAGTATAGCGTCTATATTCATATTCACATTTTCACCTTATTTTGTGAATGCCCAGAAATTTGCTTTTGTGGATTCCGAGTACATTTTAGATCAAATGGAAAGCTACCAGAAAGCTCAGAAACAGATTGATGATCTCTCTGAGAAATGGCAAAATGAAATTAAGGTTAAAAATGAGCTTTTAGATAAGAAGAAAAATGATTTAAAAAAAAATGAAATTCTTCTTCCAGCTGAGACTAAGAAGGAACGTGAAAAAGAAATTGAGGATTTGATCACAGAAATTAGAACCTATCAGAGTAAAAAATTTGGTGTAGGTGGTGATCTTTTTAAAAAAAGAAAAGAATTGATACAACCTATACAAAGAAAAATATATAAGGCTATTGAATCTTTAGCAGAAGATAATAATTATAGCTTTGTACTGGATAAAAGTAAACATTCCAACATCTTGTTTGCGGATCCTAAATATGATAAA
>MDTD01094313.1_pt1 | contig 10798 bp, 7 predicted proteins | sample 811221 | NCBI WGS metagenome assembly MDTD01 (sample SAMN05326646, study PRJNA326480) | marine metagenome | isolation source: seawater | place: Pacific Ocean: South West | collected 2011
TAAGGGAAGGGCGGAAACCAAGCCTTCAAATAAAATGATGTCCGTGATCCGAGGAATAATCATAGCATATCTAGCGACCTTCTGCGTAGCACAAGAGGCCACGAAAAACGTTTCCTTTAAAACAGGCAATGATCTGGCTGTTCTAAGGTTCGAGGGGTGGGATATATCTGATCCGCTTACAGAATTTCTTACAGAAGAACTTCGAGAGACCATCCGTGAATTAGATATATTTCAGGTCCAAGATCGTGGTATCACAAATGAGGTCAATATCTATTATCCTAGGACAAAGGACTATTGGGCTTGTTGGAGCCAAGAATGTGCAGTCGACCTTGGTAGAAGACTGAATGTGAACTATGTTATTGCTGGTAATATTCAGAAAAAAGAAGATAACGAATTTTTGATCAATGGTCGTCTATTCTCTGTTGATATGGAGACCCTGATCAATGAATTTGCAATGAATAGTAGTGGTATTACAGATAGTTTACTTCTAGAAATGAAGAAAATGGCATATAATGTAAGTGGCCTACCAGTTCCTGATACATTATCCGTGGGTACAGATACTTCACAGGTCATGACAACTGATAATATTGAACGAAAGAAAGATTGGTTCAAATTGCCTCCAATACCAACAAAGATCAAAGCGCTTTTAATGTCTACAGCGCTCCCTGGTAGTGGGCAGATCTGGGTACACAGAAAATATCCAGGATATGGATTTATGGGTACAGAAGCAACCCTAGGAGTGGCTGCATTGATAGCATATTATCAGTACAATAAAGCTTGGGGTGGCTTTGAAAAGAATTATAATGCATACCAAAACGGCTCTGATCCACATAACTTGATAGAGTTGAGGCCTAGAGTTATTGAATATGCCTCTGATACTAGAAAATATAATGCATTTATGAAAAATATTCGTAGCGTGGCCTCGTCCATTTGGATCGTGAACATGGTACATGCATATCTAGTGGCTCCCAGCGATGATTTTTTTGATGGAGAATATTTCTTTGATCTTGAGTACAAACCTGATGTCAACCAGTTCCAATTCAATATCAATTTTTAGTTATATAAGGATCTCGATCCGACATATAGTCTTGTCTTCACTTATTCTGATCTTATCATGTGAAGAAGCAGAATATGAACTAGATAATCCTTACGATCCTGCTAATATGGATCTCGATCCTCCGGCACTGTTCTTTCATCCGCCTGAGATCAATGCTACTATGAATGACACGATCTCAGTCGAACTGTATGGTTTAGAATTAGGTCCAGCAGCAGCGGCTCAATTAAGGATACGGTATGAATATGAAGCTTTAGAGGTCGATTATGTAGAGGCTGGCCCTTTCTTCGCAGGCGATAATGATCCCATAGAAATAGTAGACGAGCCTTCGGATGGAACACTAGATATTTTTATTTATTATCTTCCCGATATGAACTCTGATCAGAATGAAGGTGGAACCTGGTCAATTGCAACGGTTCATTTTATTACCAAACAGATAAGGGGATCTGCGCTAGAATGGGTTCAGGACAGTACAAGGCTTCGAGACGAGAATAATTTACCAGTGAACATAAAAGATTTTGGAGATGGATGGGTCAATGTTGAGTAGATCTGTATTAATTATCCTGATTTCTATCAATTATTTCCAATTGTCTGCTCAGGAAGCAAGTTTCGATTTTAATGAAAATGATTATGTGAATATTTCAAGTGATGCATCTATACAGGCATCAACAGAAATGACCATCGAATGTTGGGTCAAAGCAGGGTTGGATAATTATTCAAACTTTGCGCCTGTAGTTCATTATTTCAGATTAGGAGGCCCGACAGAAGAATCAGGTTTTACTCTTATGTATTTTGAAAATGAAATACGCTTTATGATAAGCGTCGGAAGTGGAGCTCACGATATATATGGAGATGGATTACAAGTATGGCCTGGCACAACACTGGAACAGGGCACATGGACACATATTGCTGGCACCTATGATGTGGCCACAGGTGAGGCGAAGATTTTCAAAAATGGTGTGCTGCAGAATAGTTTTAATACAGAAGGCGGTAATATAAACTGGGATTTTATTGAAACGATGGATATGAAAATAGGTAAAAGCGATAATAATCCAGGAGGATCGGATGGCTATTTTGATGGAGCAATCGATGAGGTTCGCTTATGGAATATCGCACTCGATGAAGCAGCTTTACAGAATTTCATGTCGAGTTGCCCATTAGGCGAGACGGGTCTCATGAGCTATTGGAATTTTAATGATGGGGATGATGATACCATAGACGACCTTACCGATAGTGGTAATGATGGTACTCTAGTAAATAATGGTGAAGGCGACTGGGATTCTGATGTCCATGAAGATCCTCTCTGTTTGGGGTCAGGGGAGTGTGTGGATTCTGTAATTGTCTCTTTACCATTTTTTCATAATTCTACTTTAGAAGAAGCAGACGGCGATGATTGGGCATTTCAAAATTATCCTCATGGAGCAGACTATGCTTATGAGTTAACATTATCAACCCAGAGGAATCTATATGTGGACACTTGTGATCCTCTAACTGACTTTGATACCATTTTAGCTATAAAAGATGCATGTGGCAATGATGTCTCTCTGACCGAATTTGATGATGGAGCACAAGATTTTTGTCCTGAATCAGGCATACCAGACACTCCCTGGTATGCTAGTATCATTGACAGTATTACTCTTTCCGCAGGTACTTATTATATTGTTGTAGATGGATATAGTGGTGGGACAGGAGATTACAAGATCGCAGTGGGTACCTTGCCTGAGATCATTAGTTCTACAATAGCATCAGACGATAGTTACCTTGAGATCCATTTTAGTGAGGGTATGTATACTGATGCAACGGGTAACGGAGCGCTTGAAGTATCTGATTTTGAGATATCATTTGATCAAAATGGCGGAACTGCGGATGGGGTAACTATTAATTATTTAAGCAATACTTCAGGTGGCTCATTAGAAGGGGGAGAAGATACGGTCCGTTTTGTTATAGATGTACAGGGTGAGTCAACTGGGAATGAATTAGTGACAATTCGCCCGCTAACAAATGCTTCCATCTTTAATTCTTTTGGGATTGGCCTTTTGAGAAGTGCAGATATCACTCAACAATTATCCGACCAACTGGTACCATTCTTGGCTTCATCAACCCCAGATAATGGTTCGATAGAAATTGCTACATATTCTGATATCACATTAGAATTCTCTGAACCGATCCAAAATAATAATGGATCAAATATAAATAATGCTAACTCTGAAAATTCAATACTTATAAAAAATGCAGATACGGGTGAAGATCTTGGCTATTCAATAAGCACAGCTAATAATACAAACTTTACAATTGATCCAGATGAAAATCTGCCAGAATATGCTTATATACAGATCATTTTATCAAATATTCAAGATTCATTTGGTAATGCCCTTGTCAATGATACTATCCAATTTCAAACAGCGGATGAATCACCACCATTAGTTCAGTCAAGCGATCTGGCATCTACAAATGAATATGTTATTATTTCATTTAGTGAAGGTGTTTATTCAACCAATAGTGGAACAGGCGGTATAGAGTTATCAGACCTAAGCTACAATTTTGAGTCAAATAGTGGCAACTGCGAATCTGCGTCCATATTAGGCTTAAATAATTTTACAGGTTCCCTTTTGACTGGTGGAGAATCTACCATACATGTATTCGTTCAATTAGATGGCTCACCATCTGGTTCAGAAACAATTGTACTGGCACCAGCAGATGGTTCATCTATCTATGATCAAGCTGGTAACCCTATGCATCCTTCCAGTACCACAGGAACATTACTTTTCAATGCATCAGCTTCTATCCTTAATTATACTTTATCAGATAGTAATGAATATGTGGATATTACATTCTCCAATGGTGTCTACGGCAATTCGTCACAGTCGGAAATCGTAAATGTGCCAGACGTGCAAGTACAACTGAATTCTAATAGTGGAAATGCAACAAGTGTAACAGTCACAGATATTACGACAAATTCAGGTACAGATCTTTCTGGAGGTGAAGAGACGATAAGGATTCATTTAAGTTTTAATGATCTTCCATCAGGAGTTGAGACAATAATGGTCGCTCCATCTGGCGAGGATCAAATATTTAATTCTGCGGGTGTTCTGATCCCTCAATCTGAAAATACAGGGCTGATACCATTAAATGACCAATTGCCTCCTAGCGGTGATTCAGATGCCGAAGATGGCGCTATAAATGTAGATCAGAGTGATTCCTTATCTATGACATTCACCGATGATCTTTATGACCCTGAAACAGGAGAATTAGTAACTCTATCTGATCTAGAAGCATTTGTGATACTGCGCTCCGGCGATAGTACTGGTGCTGATATACCATTTGAACTTATCATGGAAGGAAGCCCGCCAACACTTTATGTAATCCCCGAAGAAGATTATGAAAGTGAGGATGACATATTTTTTTCATTTAATGCAGTGCTTGCCGATGAGAGCGGAAATACTGTTGAGTTTAGTTTTCAGGCATCTTTCTCTATACGCGATTATGTACCCCTTGCTGCTGATTCTTCAATATTAGCACCGGATAATTCCTATATTGATATTGAATTTAATGACCAGGTATTTGGTAATAATGATGAGACAGGCTTGATCGAAGTTAATGATATCATCGCTACTATTATTTCAAATGGAAGTGAGGTCGATAATTGCAATATTACTAGTCTGACGCTAACGGATAGTAATTTTTTAATCGGTGGAGAAACAAGTATTCGAGTCAATCTTGAGTATAATTCCACTCCAGATGGTAATGAGTATATCATATTAGAACCAACTGAAGGCGTCACATTATTTGATGAATCAGGTAACCAATTTTCAGAGACAAGTTATACTGATACTCTGCGTCTAAATGATCTACTACCACCAAGTGTGGATACCATATCTGTGCCAATTGATTCTTTTATCGTATTAATGCAAAATACACCATTAACATTTAATTTCAATGAACAGATAGATTCTCTCCAATTTACAGTTATATCTGGTGCTATTGATTCAGTCAGTTTTGACTCAACTCGTTTTGATTCATCTATACAGATAATTTTAAAGCCCCCATTTGCTAGTTATGATTCAATCACCGTTAATTTTTCTTATCTTGAAGACCAGGCAGGACTATCTACTGTAGATATTGCATATACATATATAACTCCAATACTTGGAGACTATGATCTGGATTCGGCAATAACTTATAATGACCTCATGGATCTAGTTGAGAATTGGGAAGCAGAGAATTATAATTATGAATTAGCTCCTGTTGTGGGGACTGCTCCTCATTTCATTTCTCTCCCAAACAGTAAATTTGATATTGAAGATGGAATGGCATTCATGCAAATGTGGTCTTGGTACCAAAAAGAATTCGGGGAGATCAATACAGATACCGTACAAGTTGGTCGTCCTCTTGATATTTTAAAGAATAAAAAAAATATATATATTATTCTCGATGACTCGGTCGCTTCCGGACAAATACAACTAGCATATGATATAGGTACAACCCCGGTCCAATTTTCACAGCGTGTAACAAAAGAAAAAGAATTATTCCTAAATAGTCATTTTTCTGATAAAGGATTTTCAATGATAGAATTTGCTAGAACGGGTCTTTTAGCAAAAGATACTTTACAATTTGTCATTGAAGATGCTGCAGAATTGAGACTTTCATATAACTTTACTAGCCATGAACAAGCTAGCGTTCAGAGAGGGTATGTTCACATTAATCATGACCCTATTCCATCTAAGGTTGCTCTCTATCCAGCCTATCCAAATCCATTTAACCCTGTTACAACTCTACGATTTGATATCCCCAACTCAGATATTAGTCAAAAAGTATTATTATTGATCTTTGATATAAATGGCAGGCAAGTTGAGTCATTAGTTAATGGCTCTAAACTTCCAGGTGCTTATCAAATACAGTGGCATGCAGACCAATTTGCATCAGGAATGTATTTTGCAAAACTTATTTCCGGCGAAATAGTAAAAACGCAAAAGATCATACTATTAAAGTAGGTAGCTTTGCTTCATTGCTTCAAACTAGGAACAACTATTACATTTGGTATCAAATGAAAAATCTATTAACAACAAACCAGCTTCGTGAAAAATACGACCCTGAATCTATTTTAAAGGATATCGATAAGACCTTTGAAGCAAATTTTGAAAAACTAATATCTTCTTTAACTCACAAGGATTGTCCTCTCAATAAATACGATCAAGATATACAGATATCCTTTTTAGACTCAGAGCCAAATGATAGTGATGACCTTGTCAAGAAAGTTGCTTCTCTTTTAAAAGATACAATTTATTTCATGACCCTATCAAAAAAAGATAGGACCAAGGTTACTCAAAAGATGCGAGCCTATTATTCAGATATGGTAAAAAACCAACTTTACCGCATTGAGCAATTACTTGATGACCCGGAAATAGGATCACCAAAACATATCAATGACCCCAGTCCAAAGCATAGGGGGATGGCACAAGTATTTCAGATCCTTACACTTGTACAAAGCACACTCCAACTTGAAAATGATTATCGCAGAGATCTGGCTAGATCTGGTTATCTCACTGGGTTACAGATATCAATGGGAAATTTCTTTGTTTTTCTAAATAAATTGGGAATGAATCAGAAAGATCAGATCACATTGGTACAACATTTATTTGATGATTTTAAAGTAGATTGGGAAGAGGGAGATAGAGAAAATATAAGACTTTCTTTACAAAACCCTGCCTTAGAGTATCATAAAATGACACATGAAGATCTACAAAAGACCTCTGGTACGCTTTTTTCAAATAAGGTCAATGATAGTATTCTATCAAACTTAACTGAGCAAGCTATCATATTAAAAAAGAGAATAAGACGTTTCTGATTATAGCATGAACGATCCTGTTGTAATTGAACCTTTATCTTCACTCTGGTTGACCGGGATAGCAGTGTCAATTATAATATCTGTTATGATCGTTCAGGTCGGAGTTCGAATCCCTCCAGATAAAAGACGTATTTTGATGTTATCTATAGGTCTTTTTATCCTTGGCATAGAGACTTGGCAGCAGTTCTATTTTTCCCATTTAGGTGTTTGGACCATTGAAAAGTCTCTCCCTATACATCTATGTGGTATTTCAGCGATCATCGCTGGTATTATGATGATAAAAGCAGATCAAAATGGATTTGAATTCTTAGCTCTGATCGGCTCTCCTGGGGCTTTACATGCAATACTTACGCCTCAATTAAATCATGGTTATGATATATTGCTTGTTTACAAATATTATATTAGTCATACAGCCATTATCCTTATACCTTTGTTCCTTGCTATTGTGCAGGGTTATAGGGTCAGAAAATCAGCTTGGCTAAAGGTTATGATCATGGTTCAAGTTTTGATCATATTTATTGGTACCGCTAATTATTTGTTTCATTCAAACTATATGTATCTGGCTGCAAGACCTTTGGTAGATAATCCCATGATCGTTGGTGAGTGGCCATGGTATATTATCGGTTTTGAATTTCTTGGTCTCATTCATATTCTTATATTTTATTTTGGATATCGTAAGATGAGACCGCTGCCTTTCTGATATGATAAAATAAATTTATTTTCTATCCTCATTAATCAGTTTTTCATTTATAATGAACCAGATCAAAGAAAATTTTTTAATAGACTCAGAAACTATCTTTTTGAACCATGGTTCATATGGCGCATGTCCTAGACCTGTGTTCGAAGAATATCAAAAATGGCAGAGAATGCTTGAAATCCAACCAGTTCGTTTTCAAACTGAAACTGTATATTCTGCTTTAAAAGATTCAAGAGTTGCCTTGGGAGAATTTGTTGGCTGCGAAGAGGGTGAACTATTATTCTTTCAAAATCCTACTACTGCGATCTCAAATGTGATCTATAATTTAGAACTGAAAAGTGAAGATGAAATTCTAATGACCGATCATGAATATGGTGCGCTGGTCAGGGCATGGAATGCATTGGGAAGAAGAACAGGCGCCAATATCATACAACAAAATATTCCAACAAGCCTTGTCACAGAAGAAGATTTTATTAATGCTTTTTGGAAAGGAGTTACTGAAAAAACAAAAGTAATCTTTATTTCTCAAATTACTAGTCCAACAGCATTGATATTCCCAATAAAAAAGATAATTAAAAGAGCAAAAGAAAAAGGGATACTAACCATTGTTGATGGAGCTCATGTTCCTGGACACCTTGACCTCAAGATCAATGATCTCGGTTGTGACTTTTATACAGGAGCGCTTCATAAATGGTTATGTGCTCCTAAAGGAACTTCATTTCTATTTGTAAAAAAAGAGCACCATTCATGGATGAAACCGGTTATTTATAGTTGGGGAAAAAATGGTGATGACCCAGGCCCTACAGAATTCCTTCAGGATTTTCAATGGCAAGGTACTAGAGATATGTCTTCCTTTTTAACAATTCCAAAAGCAATAGAATTTTATCATGAATGCATTAAACCTTTGCAGGAAAAATGTCGTCAAATCAATCTTGAAGCATATTCAAAGTTCCAAGTTGCACTTGGTACAGAACCATTATCAGAAGGAGCGGGTTGGATAGGTCAAATGGTCTCGCACCCGCTTCCAACCGATATACCTGAGAATCTCAAAAAAATCCTCTTAGATAATCATAAGATTGAAATTCCTATTTTCGAATGGAAAGGGATAAACCTGATCAGAATTTCCATTCAGATATATAATACTAAAAAAGATGTAGAATCTTTAATGAGTGCATTAGCATCTCTTAATTAAATTTATATTACATATAGATGAAATATTTATTGATACTACAGCTTCTTGTTTCGGTCGCGTATTCGCAGCGGGTGCAACTTTTTACCAGGACAGATGATATCTTTACTTCCTCAAATCACTTTACACTAAAGAATAGAAAGGTCATTTTTTGGGAAGATGATGTTGTACTCATGACCGTGCCTATAAAAAATCTTGTTGAGGTCCGCTATGCTGAAAAATCTTATTCTTATATAGGAACGCCATGCGTATTTATGGGATCATTAATGCTTGCCACAACTGCAGTGCTTGGTGCAGCTGGTCATCTAGAGTCATCTTTCATGTCTGAAGAAGAATTAATTATAGCCGTCGGTGGGGGTGTAACCCTATACTATCTTGGTAAATTATTGAAGCTTATTGGTGCACGTTTTGGAAGCGACATTGTCTATGAAGATTTTGACCGCTTAGATACATCGACCAAGACCCTCGTACTTGAGTCTATCAGTCTAGATATGCAGAAAAAAGAGAAACAAAGTCAATTTATGCATGGTCCTGAGGGTAGAAAAACAGGCTTGAAATTATCCTGGGAAGGGAAAAAACCTTGGAAAAAGAAATATAAGCCCAAAAGAAAGATCATTCGATTTTCTTTCTTCTAGATAGGTAATTATGCAGTGCATCCTTACTGCGCTGAAAGCAGAGTCTGATCCAATAATAAAACATTTTGGTCTTAAAAGATCCAATTCATTTGATTTTCCTGTTTTTGAAGATCAAACCAAAGATTTTTTTTTGATTGGTCTTGGTGTTGGAAAGAGAAAGATTGAATCGCGAATAAAAAACTTTATTAAAAGTGGTAAATATTCTTACGTACAGTTCATAAATATTGGAATCGCAGGTTCAAATAAAGACTATTCAGAAATAGGCGACTTGTTATTGATAAATAAGATCATCGATGAAAGTTCTAATCTTTCTTATTACCCAGATATTCTTATCGATCATAAAATGGTGGAAGGTGCTTTAACAACTGTAGAAAAAGTAGCTGACGATATAAATAGTCACCATGATTCTTTAGTGGATATGGAGGCATCAGAGATCTTTAAGGTATGTTCAAGGATAACCCCTATACATCATATAGCATTTATAAAAATTGTATCAGACCATATGCAGTTTGAACAGGTAAAATTGACTGGTAATGTGATCTCGTCATTAATAACTACAAAACTTGAGGTCATTAAAACATTCTTAGAAAACTTTAATAGTTTATTAAAAAATGATCAGCCAATTCTATCTCAAATTGATCTGGATTGGATCCACAATAATAAAAGACAATTATTATTAACAGAGACCCAAACAAAACAATTAACTGACAAAACAAAATACTACAGGCTTAAAAATAATAAATTGCCACTCCCAGACCGAATATTAATTAAGCCCGAATCGAAGATTGCACGGAAAAGAATATTTACTGATATCTGTGAAACACTTACAAAATAACTTTTCTCATCTATATATTGAAAAGAATGTAGAGGGCTTTCCCTTAACTGATCTGGCATTAGAAAGCTTTCCTAAGGCAACCATTATTTGGATAGACCACTATAAAGATATCTTTAATCGAGGAAATCAAGATTTTCAGAATCAGAAGGCTACAATGAAACTTATTTTAGCTAAAAAAAGACCACCTTTTCTTTACCCGGCATCAGATATGGTTCAAGAATTTGGTACGCCAAATGCATTCTACAACACACCAGTTTTAAATTGTCTATATAATTGTGAATATTGTTTCTTACAGGGTATGTATCCCTCTGGAAATCTGGTGGTATTTGTTAATGAAGATGATCTAAAAAATGCTATTGACCAGCAACTAAATGATTTAAATGACCCTCTAAAGCCTACAGTCGTATCGGTTTCCTATAATACAGACCTTTTAGCTATGGAGAATATTTTACCTCTTACAAAGAGTTGGATCAAATACGCTAGTACTAAAAATAACCTTAAAATCGAAATACGTACTAAGAGTGCACTTATTTCAGCTATTAA
>MDTD01105634.1_pt1 | contig 10798 bp, 5 predicted proteins | sample 811221 | NCBI WGS metagenome assembly MDTD01 (sample SAMN05326646, study PRJNA326480) | marine metagenome | isolation source: seawater | place: Pacific Ocean: South West | collected 2011
ATTAGGACCAAGTCATAATGCAGTAGAAGTAGACCAAGCTACCTATAATGCTAATGGATTTACATCAAATGGTGGTTTTAATTTTGGTTTTGGAACAACAGGTTCTTTTGTTGTCTCTTCAGCTCAGACTCATTATTATGTATGTTCTCCTCATGTTACAATGGGTATGAAAGGTGTAATTATTGCTAATGCTTTACCAGTTTTTGGTTGTACAGATAGCACTGCTTTAAATTATGATCCAAGCGCTACAATTGATGATGGTTCTTGCTTGGGAAATCCAAAAAATATTTTCTTTTCTGAATACGCTGAAGGCTCATCTAATAATAAATATTTAGAAATTTTTAATCCAAGCAATGATACTATTGACTTATCTAATTATGCTTTAGCTAGAGTTTCTAATGCTCCAACTAATTTAGGGGTTTATGAATATTGGGTTGATTTTGATTCTGGATCCGTAATACTTCCTAACGATGTATTTATTGTTGCACATCCCTCAGCTGATTCTCTAATTTTAGCTCAGGCTGATATGGGATATGGTTCTTTAAGCAATGGTGATGATGGCTTTGGTTTAATTTATGGCATTGAACCAATAAGTCCTTTACCTCCAAATAATGGTTATATTGTTTTGGATTGGATTGGTGATTGGAATGGAGATCCAGGCTTTGGTTGGAGTGTTGCTGGAGTAAATGCTGCAACTCGAAACCATACATTGATTAGAAAATGTCCAGTAATTCAAGGAGATACATCTTGGAACAATGCCGCAGGAATTGATGCGGTTAATTCGCAATGGATTGTGCTTCCTAATAACGATTGGTCTAATATTGGTTACCATAATACATGCATTTGCGATAGCACTACAAATTCATATACATCTATTGTAGATACAATATGTAATGGTTTATCTATTATTGTAGCTGGAAATATTTATGATTCGACAGGAGTTTATACAGATACTTTATTGGCTTTTAATGGATGTGATAGTATTATTACAACACATCTTACTGTTTTAAGTTTTTCAGCATCTTCAACATTAGTTGATACAATAATATGTAATGGAGATTCCATTAATTTAGGTTCTAATTTTTATACCAATTCAGGAACTTATATTGACACTCTTTTTAACGCCTCAGGCTGTGATAGTATAGTAACTTTAAATTTAATTGTTCAAACTCCTATTAATCAGTTAATAACTATATGTGATGGAGACAGTTTATTTGTAGGTACTTCTATTTACACTAGTTCAGGTAATTACACAGATACTATACAAAGTTCTGTTGGTTGTGACAGTATTGTCAATACAGAATTAATTATATATTCCCAATTTAATTCAATATATGGAGGAATTGAAAATAATACTATTGGAGGCGGTAGTTTCTACAGTGGTCCTCAATATTTAGAATTAAGTGTTTTTCATAACTCAGATTTAATTTCAGCGGTAGTATACGCAGAGGATACAGTTTTTGAAACCTTTGAATTAAGAGATGATAACGGTGTTGTTTTACAAGACACCTTATTACAAGTAATACCTGGTGGTCATAGACTTGATTTAAACTTTACTTTGTTAGCTGGTAATGATTATCAATTAGGAGTAAATGGAAATAGCAATGATTTGTATCGAAATAATCAAGGAGTTAATTACCCATATAATTTTGGTTCACTAGCTTCTATTACTTCATCAAGTGCAGGAGCAAATTATTATTACTTTTTTTACGATGTTGAAATGCAGCAATCCAATCAGCCTACTGCATATTCTTTATGTGATGGAGATAGTGTGTTGATAGGTAACTCTATATACACTACAACTGGATTATATACTGATAGTCTTTTATCTAATTTAGGTTGTGATAGTCTAGTTTATACCAATTTAATAGTACATTCAAACTCAAGTTATATGAATACACAATTTATTTGTAGTGGCGAGGTGTATACTGTTAATAATAATATTTACGACTCAACTGGAGTATATATTGATTCTTTATATACTCAGTATGGATGTGATAGCGTAATAACTACTATGTTAACTGTTTTGTCAGATTCTACCACAGTGGGTTATAACAATCAAGTTATATGTTTTGGAGATAGTATTACCATAGGAAATAATGTTTATTCAAATCCTGGTGTATATTTAGATACTCTTACATCAGTTAATGGTTGTGACAGTATTTTAACTACAACTATAAACATAACTTCACCTAGCTATACAAGTTCTAATTTCGGACTTTTAGATACGACTATTGCTACTGGTAGCTTCAGCAATTATAATGGTCACCTTATTTTAGATGCTAGTTCTCCAAGCTTGATTAAATCTGCATTAGTATACTCTCAAGATACAAATTCTGTAACTTTTGAATTAAGAGATAATAATGGTGTTATTTTACAAAACATCAACCATAGTTTATTACCTGGAGCTCAAACAGTAGTTTTAGATTTTATTTTACCTACAGGAAACGATTTCCAATTAGGTGTTGATGCGAGTAACGGCGTAGGTTTGTACAGAAGTAATGCAACAATTCCTTATCCATTTGATATGGGACCTGTTAGTATAACTAGTTCTAATGCTGGAAGCCAATATTATTACTATTATTATAATATTGAAATCATGCCTTATGCTACATTTAATGAAATTAATTTGTGCCAAGGAGATAGTATTATAATTTCAGGTAATGTTTACAATACTACAGGTAACTATATAGACACTATTCAAAACCTTTCTTTCTGCGATAGTATAGTACATACAAATATTTCTATCTATCAACCACCTACATTAAATATTGAAACAAATCCTGATCCTCCTGAAATTTGTTTAGGAGATACAATTGTATTAGAAGCAAGCGAAGGATTTGTATCATATGCATGGGAAGATGGAAATAATCAGATAGGTCAGAACCATATTTTAATTGTCTCTCCAACAGCTGATCAACGTTACATTGTTCTTGCAACAGATTCAAATGGATGTGTTAATATAGAAGATGTAAATGTATTGGTAGATTCTTGTATAACAACATATAATAATGGTGTATTTGTAGATACAGATTTGTATATATACCCTATACCTGCTAAGGATTTTATAAATGTAGCATATAAATTTGATAAGGACCAAGCAATAACATTAAAAATTGTTGATTTAAATGGAAGATTGATTTTAAAAACTAATCAACAATATTTTAAAGGTGTATATAGTAAAATAATTGATATTAGTAGTTTTAAAAGAGGGGTATATCATTTAATTATTGAAACTCAAGAAAAAGTTATCAATAAAAAAATAAGCATATTTTAATACGTTAAAAAGTATAAGATAAAGAATTTATCATTTGATAATCTGCTTCAGGTATTTGCTTTTGAGGATAGCTTGTATAATTATAGATATTACTTATTTTTAATATAATTCGAGAATTGATTATGAATTTCAATGAAAAATCTGTTCTCCATCTAAAATCACCCAATAAATCTAGATTTGGTTGATATTGATTTAATAATTTAAATTCAAGATGCTTATTGATTTTAAATAATGCATCTGCGGTTGTGCTTAATCTATTTTTCAATTCATTTTCTAGGCTGATATAAGTGCTTTTTTCCTTTAATAAAGAAGCTCCAAATGATAATTTATTTTTTTTATTCAAAACATCTTTAAATATACCTGCGCTGAATGTTAACCTTTGTTTGATGAACCTACTTTTATCATAAAAATGTTCAATATTTATATTTCCATTTATTTTTTTTCCTTTTAAGGAATATATGAAGGTTTGCACCCCTTTATTTAGCACATCATCATCATTACTTGTATTGATGATTGATATATTATTTTTTATAGAATATAATGATTGCTTGTTTTTGTAGCTTAAATGAAATACGTTATTGAGCTGAAAAATATTCTGTGTACCTTTATTGATATTCATTCCTATATCAAAATTACCTTTTATTTTTTTTTCTTTATCAGCAGTATTTGCTAGTATATTAATAAAGGGTATGATAATAAAAAAAATAGAGCATATTTTCCTATACATTTTCTTCTAAACTCTTTATTTTATCTTCTAATATTGTGATTTTTTCTTTTGTATCTCTTAGTTTGTTTTTTTCATTCTCAACTACTTTTTCTGGAGCATTGTCAACAAAATTTTTATTGTTTAACTTGCCTTTTACTGATTTTAAAAAACCAGTACTATATTCTAACTCTTTTTTAAGTTTTTGAATTTCTTCATCTAAGTTAATTCCTTTATTTAAAGGGATAAAATACTCATTAGAATATATAATAAAATTAAACGTTCCATTTACCTTTTCTTTAACGTATTCTATTTTTTCAATATTACACAGTTTGCAAATTACAGCGTCTAGATTGTTTTTTAGTTTTTTATTTTCTTTACATAAAAGTAAAATTTTCTCTTTATTTGGAATCTGTTTTTCAATTTTAAAATTTCTAATTGCAGAAACTATTTCCGATGTAATTTTAAAATCAAATAAAATATCTTCATTTACTTTGTTTGAATTAGGCCAATTAGAAATAATAATATCATTATTTCTTTTATTAGTTAAATGCCAAAGTTCTTCAGTTAAAAATGGCATAAATGGATGAAGTAATTTTAGTAATTTTTCTAAAAATTGAATGGTTTTTTGATATGTTAAACCATCAATAGGCTTACCGTATTCCGGTTTAATAATTTCTAAATACCAAGAACAAAAATCATCCCATATTAGTTTATAAATACTCATAAGAGCTTCAGATATTCTGTATTTTTCAAAAGATGTATCTATGTCTTTGATTTTTTTATTGAGTTGATTTTCAAACCATTCAATTGCTTGTTTTGAAGAGTCTAATTGTTCAATTTTAGCTGTTTCCCATCCATTAATTAGTCTAGAGGCATTCCAGACTTTATTAGCAAAATTTCTTCCTTGCTCACAAAGACTTTCATCAAAAGGTAAATCGTTTCCAGCTGGAGAGCACAACAACATTCCTACTCTAACGCCATCTGCTCCGTATTGCTCCATTAGTTTAATAGGATCAGGTGAATTCCCTAAGGATTTACTCATTTTTCTACCCTTTTTATCTCTAACAATTCCAGTTAGATATACATTTTTAAATGGTAGACTATCTTTGTATTCATAGCCAGCCATTATCATGCGAGCTACCCAAAAAAACAAAATTTCAGGGGCTGTAACTAAATCATTGGTTGGGTAATAGTAGCTTATATCCTTATTTCCAGGATTTCTTATACCGTCAAATACTGATAATGGCCATAGCCAAGATGAAAACCAAGTATCTAAAACATCTTCATCTTGCCTTAAGTCCTCTATTGTAATTTTAGGATTCTCTTTTTTAGCAAGTAATAAAGCTTCTTCTTTGTTTTTTGCAACAACAAATTTATTATTATCATAATAAAATGCGGGAATCTGTTGTCCCCACCATAATTGTCTTGAAATACACCAATCTTTAATATTTTCCATCCAATAACGATAAGTATTTTTAAATTTTTCTGGATGGAATTTTATGTTGTTATTTAAAACATTTTTTAGTGCTGGTTTTGAAAAATTATCCATTTTGAAAAACCATTGCATTGATAGTTTGGGTTCTATCACAGCATTTGTTCTTTCGGAAAAACCAACTTTATTTTTATGATCTTCAATCTTATTTAAAAATCCTTCTTTTTTTAAATCAATCGCAATTTGTTTTCTTACTTCAAATCTATCTTGACCTATGTATAATTGAGCATTTTTATTTAAAGAACCGTCGTCATCTATTATGTCTATTGTTTCTAAACCATGCTTATCTCCAATTTGATAGTCATTAATATCATGTGCAGGTGTGATTTTAAGAGCTCCAGTACCAAAGTCCATATCTACATAATCATCATATATTATTGGAATAATTCTATTGATTAATGGTACTATAGCTTTTTTACCTTTTAAATGAAGATATCTTTTATCTTTTGGATTCATGCAAATAGCAGAATCACCTAAAATTGTTTCTGGTCTAGTTGTAGCAATAGTAATTTTTTCATCAGAACCTTCAATTTGATAATTTATATGAAATAATTGAGAATCTACTTCTTTATGAATTACTTCTTCATCTGATAGAGCAGTTTTAGCATCAGGATCCCAGTTAACCATTCTTACACCTCTATAAATTAACCCTTTACTATATAGATCTATAAATACTTGAATGACAGCTTCGTTCATGTCATCATCCATGGTAAATTTTGTTCTTTTCCAGTCACATGATGCGCCTAATTTTTTTAGTTGTTCTAAGATTATTCCACCGTGTTTTTCCTTCCAATCAAAAGCATGTTTCAAAAATTCATTTCTACTGATATCTGATTTATTTATCCCTTCACTTGCTAATTTTTGAACCACTTTTGCTTCCGTTGCAATTGATGCATGATCTGTTCCAGGCACCCAACAGGCGTTGAAGCCTTGCATTCTGGCTTTTCGAATAAGCACATCCTGTAAGGTATTGTTGAGCATATGACCCATATGAAGAACTCCAGTAACGTTTGGAGGAGGCATTACAATAGTGTAAGGTTCTTTTTCATTAGGATTTGAATTAAAATAACCAGAATTTAACCAATGTTGATACCACTTATCTTCTATATCTTTAGGATTATATTTTTTTTGCATTATTATGTTATTAAATTGCGATATCAGAAAGCAAATTTACAAAATCTATCGAGCTAAAATAATTTGCTAAAAGGAAATAATTTATTAATTTTGACGTTCTTTTTTAAAAGAAATTAATTTAAAAAAACAATAAATGAAAAAGATAAATTTATTATTAACATTGCTGTTTTTTGTTGGTTCTTTAACGGCGCAAAATGTTTTTACGAACGAAAAACAAGAAAATCCTGTTTCTGTTGAAGAAAATTCAGAGAAAAAAACAGGCCCAACAATAGATTTTGAATCTAAAGTAGTTGATTATGGAGTTATTGCACATAATTCTGATGGAAATAGAAAATATGTGTTTAAAAATAATGGTACAGAACCATTAATTATCAAAAACGCAAAAGGTTCTTGTGGTTGTACTGTTCCTTCATATCCAAGAGAACCTATCATGCCAGGATCTTCTGCAGAAATTGGAGTGAAATATGCTACAAATAGAGTGGGTAAGTTTACTAAAACTATTACACTAACCACTAATGCCGATACTAAACCCGTAATACTAACCATTAAAGGCGAGGTTTCTCCTCCTAAAAAAGAAGCAACTGTTCCTGAAAAAAGTAATAACGGAGCTCCTTTAGAGAAAAATTAAATTTTATATAAAATAATATTACGACATTAGCACCCTTACTATTTAAGGGTGTTTTTTTAAACAAATAATTATTATGCCTAGAATATCTAACAAGGGAGCTGTCATGCCTGAATCTCCAATAAGAAAACTTGTTCCTTTTGCTGAGCAAGCTAAAAAATCTGGTAAGAAAGTTTATCATTTAAATATTGGACAACCTGATATTGAATCACCAAATATTGCATTAGAAGCTGTTCAAAATTTTAACCAAAATTTAGTTGAGTATTCTCACTCTGCTGGATTTGAGAGTTACAGAAGAGGGCTTGCTAAATATTATCAAGATCTAGGTATAAATATTAATTACAATGATCTAATTGTAACAACTGGAGGATCTGAAGCTTTATTATTTGCATTAAATTCATGTTTAGATAGTGGAGATGAACTTATTGTGCCAGAACCATTTTATGCTAATTATAATGGCTTTTCAATATCTTCAGGAGTAAAAATAAAACCCATCACTACAAATATTGAAAATTCTTTTGCATTACCAAATATAAGTAAATTTGAAAAATTAATTACTTCTAAAACAAAAGGAATATTAATTTGTAATCCAGGCAATCCTACCGGGTATTCTTATTCAAAAAAAGAGCTTGAAATTTTAAAAGATATAGTTTTAAAACATGATTTATTTCTGTTTGCTGACGAAGTTTATAGAGAGTTTATATATGATAATGGAGAGCATCATTCAATTTTAAAAATCAAAGAATTAGAAAAAAATACTATTGTTATAGATTCTACTTCTAAAAGATATTCAATGTGTGGTATAAGAATAGGATGTATTGTTTCTAGAAATCAAGAGGTAATAGATACATGTTTAAAATTTGCTCAAGCAAGATTATCGCCACCTACATTTGGTCAAATTGCCGGTGAAGCTGCATTAAAAACTCCATTTTCTTATTTTAATAATGTGAAAAGTGAATATCAAAAGAGAAGAGATATTTTAATCAATGAATTATCGAAGATACCAGGCGTGATATGCCCTATACCTAAAGGAGCTTTTTATGTAATAGCTCAACTTCCTGTTGATGATTCTGATAATTTTGCGAGATGGCTTTTAGAAGAATTTGATTATAATAATGAAACCGTTATGCTAGCACCTGCTGCTGGATTTTATTCAACTAAGAATATTGGAAATAATCAAGTTAGAATTGCTTATGTTTTAAATACAGATTCATTAAAAAAAGCTGTAAAATGCTTACATGAAGCTTTAAAAGTATACCCTGGTAGAATTAATCTTGATGCATGATATAAATGCATATATTACAAACACCAATTGAATATTTAAAAGGCGTTGGACCATCTAGATCTGTGCTCTTAAAACAAGAACTAGGTATATATAATTTTCAAAATTTACTTACTCATTTTCCTTTTAGATATTTAGATAGAAGCAAAGTATATTGTGTGAATGAATTAAATCACGAAATGTCTTATGTGCAAATATCAGGTGTAATTATTAAAATAGAAGAAAAAGGTCATAAAAGATCTAAAAGATTAGTTGCTCATTTAAAGGACTCAACTGGTATTATTCAATTAATTTGGTTTAAAGGAATAAGATGGATTAAATCAACTATTAGAGTCAATGAAAAATATATTGTTTTTGGCAAACCTAACTTGTATTTAAATTCTTTTACAATAGCACATCCTGAATTAGAAATTTACAATCAAGATAAATTACATAATACTGGTTTATACCCCGTGTATAGGTCTACTGAAAAATTAAATTCCAAAGGTTTAAATAGCAAAGCATTATCTAAACTTATTAAAAATCTATTACTTCATATTAATGATGATTTCGAAGAGAACCTTTCAATTGAAATGATAAAAAATATTAATCTGCCTAGCTCAAAGGAAGCTTATACTAATATCCATTTTCCATCAAATAATAGAGATTTAATTAGAGCTAGTAAAAGATTAAAGTTTGAAGAATTATTTTTTTTACAATTACATCTACTTAAAAGTAAGTTAATTCGTAATAAACATTATAGGGGATATGAATTTAAGAACGTAAGCACAGGCTTTAATAGTTTTTATAAAGATTTTCTTCCTTTTCCACTAACAAGTGCTCAAAAAAGAGTTTTAAAAGAAATAAGAAATGATACTAAAAAACCTGTACAAATGAGTCGTTTACTTCAGGGGGATGTTGGAAGCGGTAAAACTTTAGTAGCATTTCTTAGTATGTTATTAGCATATGATAATAATTACCAATCATGCCTCATGGCCCCTACTGAGATTTTGGCGCAACAACATTATACAACACTTATAGAATATGTTAAAAATCTTAACCTTAATATTGGTTTATTAACAGGGTCAACAAAAACTTCTGATCGTAAAAAAATTCATGCAGATTTAGAAAACGGGAGTATAGATATTTTAATAGGTACACACGCTCTTTTAGAAGATAAGGTAAAATTTAAAGATTTAGCATTTGTAGTAATAGATGAGCAACATAGATTTGGAGTAGCTCAAAGAGCTAAATTATGGAAGAAAAATACATTTCCACCACATATACTTGTTATGACCGCAACACCTATTCCAAGAACACTTTCTATGACGCTTTACGGTGATTTAAGTATATCTGTTATAGACGAATTACCTCCTGGTCGGAAAGAAATTAAAACTAGTTGGAAAACAGATAGCTCTAGATTGTCAATATTTCAATTTATGCGCGATCAAATCAATGAAGGTAGGCAGATTTATGTTGTTTTTCCTTTAATAAAAGAGAGTGAAAAATTAGATTATAAAGATTTGATGGAAGGATATGATGCTATTGAAAAAGAATTTCCTCTTCCTAAATATCAGGTTAGTGTTGTGCATGGTAAAATGCGTGCTGAAGATAAGGAATATGAAATGAAACGTTTTGTAGAAGGTGTAACTGATATTATGGTTGCTACTACAGTAATAGAAGTTGGGGTGAATGTTCCTAATGCATCAGTAATGATAATTGAATCTGCTGAACGTTTTGGGTTATCTCAATTACACCAATTAAGAGGAAGAGTAGGAAGAGGCGCAGCACAATCTTATTGTATTTTAGTAAGTGGTAATAAAACTACAAATGATGCTAGAAAAAGGTTGAAGACTATGGTTGATACTAATGATGGTTTTAAGATTTCTGAAGTAGATTTAGAAATAAGAGGACCCGGAGATATTATGGGTACACAACAAAGTGGAATTCTTGATTTTAAGATAGCAAATTTGATTACTGATAATGAAATCCTTAACTACGCTAGAAAGGAAGCAAAAAATATATTAGAAAAAGATCCTGATTTAAGCAATGTTTCAAATTCCAATATTTTGAAGTATTATAAAAAATATTCTAAAGATAAAAAAGAATGGAGTAGAATTGGATAAAAAAAGGGCAAGCTACTTAAATCGCACCGCTACAACCTAATACCCTTGCTACCTTCCGGTCCTGGGGGAGTTCATAGGGAGCTGGTCGTATAAGACTTGCCCTCGACTGCAAAATTAATATTATTCTTAATTCAACCAAATTATTCTTACAGCTTCTATATTTTATATATTTGCCTA
>MDTD01029254.1_pt1 | contig 10797 bp, 5 predicted proteins | sample 811221 | NCBI WGS metagenome assembly MDTD01 (sample SAMN05326646, study PRJNA326480) | marine metagenome | isolation source: seawater | place: Pacific Ocean: South West | collected 2011
GCCATAATCAGACCCATTCGGATTTGCCGGGTAATCTGTATACGTATATTTAGAGGTTATATGATATTTCTCTTCATCATATGGGAAACTGAATTTCCCTTCACCATGAGCTACATGGATACCAAGTCTGGTACCTGCCAATGATTGCAACATCACTGAATTGTTTTCAGGAATGTCAACACATAAGAAGTTCGCTTCGAACTTATGTGAGTCATTATGTAACATCTTAGGTTTTTCTGCATGTTCAGGAACAACAAGGTTTAACTCCATCATTACCTGACATCCATTACAAACACCTAAACTTAATGTATCTTCACGTTTGTAGAAGTTCTCCAGTGCTGCTTTTGCTTTTGGATTATAAAGGAAAGCACCTGCCCATCCTTTAGCTGAACCTAATACATCGGAATTTGAGAACCCACCAACGAAAACGATCAGGTTGATATCTTCAAGTGTCTCACGACCAGCAATAAGATCGGTCATGTGAACATCTTTCACATCAAATCCTGCGAGGTAAAGCATATAGGCCATCTCACGATCACCATTCACACCTTTCTCACGGATGATTGCTGCACGTGTTCCGGTCTTTTCACGACGATTGAAGTCGATTCTGTATTGCTCGGCTTTTCCAGTGAAGTTCTCAGGGAATTTAAAGTTTAAGCTTTGTTTTTTATAGTTATTGAATCTTTCAAGTGCAAGCTCTTCACCACTTTGTATTTTGTCGAATAAGTATGAAGTCTTGAACCAAAGATCTCTTAAGTCGTCAATATTAAGATCTAAGTTTGCTGAAGAGTGATTTAATGTAAACTCACGTTTTAGATTAACATCAGCAATTGTTTCAAATTTAATACCGGCTTTTTCTAAGATTGATAGTGCATCGCTATCATTTGCGATTTGTACTAGAATGCCAGGATTTTCACTGAAAAGAACTTTAATGATATCATCATTGTTGATCGCACTAAGATCAATATTCAATCCTAAGTCATTTCTTCCGAAACACATCTCAAGAAGAGCAGTGATCATACCACCTGCAGAAATATCATGACCAGCAAGGATCAGATCTTTTCTGATAAGTGATTGAATCGTCTCAAAAGCTTTCCCGAAGTAATTTACATCTTTTACAGTAGGAGTGTTAGCACCTAAGAAGTTTCTGATCTGAGCGAAACTACTTCCACCTAAGTTATACTCATCAGAAGAGAAATCGATATAAACTAGTTTTGAGTTAGCATCAGGAACAAGAACCGGTCTGGTGGTTTGTCTGATGTTCTCAACTTCACCTACAGATGAAATGATTACTGTACCCGGAGCATAAACAACATCATCTTTATATTTCTGGGTCATTGATAATGAATCTTTACCCGTTGGAATGTTGATTCCTAGATCACAAGCGAAGTCACTAACTGCTTCAACCGCAGAATATAACCTTGAGTTTTCACCTTCATTCTTCGCAGGCCACATCCAGTTGGCACTCAATGAAATTCCTTTAAGTCCGTCTGCGATAGGTGCCCAGATAATATTGGTCAATGCTTCAGCAATTGAAAGAATAGAACCATTTTCAGGCTGAACCATTGCGGCAACTGGGGCATGTCCCATTGCTGTTGCAATACCTTTCTCGCCTTGATAATCGATGGCAACAACACCTAAGTTGTTAAGTGGTAATTGCACTTCACCGGCACATTGCTGAAGAGCGATCTTACCTGTAACTGAACGGTCAACTTTGTTTGTTAACCAATCTTTACAAGCAACAGCTTCGATCTGTAATACGTCTTCAATATATTTTTGAAGATCATTTTTATTATAATCAACAGCTTTAAAATTGCTGTCGGTTTTGTCATCTTTTAAAATTGTCTTTGGAGCTTTTCCAAATAAATATTCAAGGTCGAGATCAATTGGGTTTTTCTCTTTTCCTTTGAATACAAAATGTTTGTCACCACGAGCTTTACCTACTTTATAGATTGGAGCACGTTCTCTTTCTGAGATCTTTTCGAGAAGATCGTAATCTTCATCCTTGATCACTAATCCCATTCTCTCCTGAGACTCATTACCTACGATCTCTTTATCTGAAAGTGTCGGATCACCAACAGGAAGTTTGTCAACTTCAATTGTTCCACCTGTTTCTTCAACCAGTTCTGATAAACTGTTCAAATGGCCACCTGCACCATGATCATGTATAGAGATTATGCTGTTGTTGTCTGATTCAACCAATCCGCGGATCGCGTTCAATGTTCTCTTTTGCATTTCAGGATTTGCACGCTGAACTGCATTTAGCTCGATAGAGTTGTCGAATTCTCCGGTAGCAACCGAAGAAACAGCTCCACCACCCATTCCGATTCTGTAGTTATCACCACCAAGAACAACGATCGCATCTCCTTCTTCAGGTGTGTCTTTTAAACTATCGGATTTTACTCCGAAGCCAATACCACCGGCAAGCATGATCACCTTATCGAATCCGAATTTCTTATCATTTTCGAAGTGCTCAAAAGTTAATAGACTACCGTTGATAAGTGGTTGTCCGAATTTATTTCCGAAATCACTTGCTCCATTAGAAGCTTTGATCAAAATCTCTTCAGGAGTTTGATATAACCATGGTCTTTCGTTTGTAGCTTGTTCCCAATTTCTGTCTTTTTCAAGACGTGGGTATGAAGTCATGTAAACTGCTGTTCCTGCAATTGGTAAACTACCTTTACCACCTGCCATACGGTCTCTGATCTCTCCACCTGTTCCGGTTGCAGCACCATTGAATGGCTCAACCGTAGTAGGGAAGTTGTGAGTTTCAGCTTTTAATGAAATTACCGTATCAATATCTTTTACTTTGAAGAAATCAGCTTTGTCTTGTGTTTCAGGGGCAAATTGTTCAGCTTTTGGTCCAAGGATGAAAGCAACATTATCCTTATATGCTGAAACAAGTCTGTTAGGATTTACTTTTGAAGTCTTTTTGATCAGTGCAAAGAGTGTATCTTTTTTCTCAACTCCATTAATGATGAAAGTTCCATTAAAGATCTTATGGCGACAGTGTTCAGAGTTCACTTGAGCGAAACCATATACTTCACTATCTGTTAATTTTCGGCCAACTTTTTCACTAACCTCTTTCAAATATGCAACTTCATCTTCACTTAAAGCTAAACCTTCAGCTTCATTATATTTTTCGATATCATCGATCTCGATGATCGGATCCGGTTGTTTTACGATCGTAAAGATCTCCTGATCCAGATTTTGATATAGGTTTTGAAGCATAGGATCGTATGGAGATTTTTCATCTGCCATATGGAATTCTTCGATTCTTTCGATTCCTTCTATGCCCATATTTTGAGTGATCTCAACTGCATTTGTACTCCATGGAGTGATCATTTCCTTTCTTGGTCCAATGAAGTATCCTTCGATCGATTCCTGTTGGATCTGATTCGCTTCCCCAAAGAGCCAGCTGAGTTTGTCAAGATTTTCTTTTGATAATGAGGTATTTGCATCTACTGCAAAGATGAGATCTGTGTTGCCCTGAAAATAAAGTATCATCCTTAAAAAATTTGCGTCTTTCAACGGTTTAATTTCGCTGCAAAGATAAATAATGCCTATGAGAAAAATGGCTTAAAAATGAAAATTTGATGATTATTTTTTGGATGTGGAAATATAGATATCTGCCTATGTTACATCTTCTCTGGAAACACCATAAGGCTGATGAGGATCAATTGTTCCTTTTGGTTCAATGTGAACGATGATATCATAAACATTCTCGATCTTTTTCTTGATGGCATCTTCCACATTATGCGCTATAATGTGTGAGTCATGAACACTCATATTTCCATCAACTTCGATATCAATTGCAATCAGATACGCACCACTGATCTGTCGTACTCTAACTCGATGTGGATTTGAGACTCCTTCAACCTGTTTGGTAGCTTCAAAGATCTTAGCATAAACACCGGTGTCTTCAACGCCATCCATAAGTTCTAGGTTGGATTGTAAGAAGATCTTAAATGCAACATACATGATCCATCCACTAACCGCAAATGCAGTAATGATATCCAGAATCGGCATTTCAAAAATGAATGTGAAAATCAATCCAACTAAAACTGATAATGAGATGATCACATCATTCTGCATATTTCTAGCATTGGCAACTAACATGCTGGAATTCACTTTCTTTCCTACTTTGAATTGATATAAAGCGAGTCCTAATTTCCCAATGATAGAGATCACAGTTACATAAATTGCTAACTCACTTGGCATGCTTCGAGCTTCATTCTCAATCAAATTCGAGAATGTAGATATCGCTAATTGGGCACCTGCAAAGAAGATAATGAATGATAAAGCTTTGGAAGCTATCGTATCAGCTTTCTCATATCCGTAAGGGAACTTTTTATTTGGTGGTTTTGAAAGGATTCTTGCTGTAATAAGTGTGATAATTGAAGTCACAATATCACTAGCTGAATCTATTCCATCAGCAATAACGGCCAAACTTCCGGAGATCAATCCTAAGATGATCTTTAGCAAAGAAAGTATCGCATTCCCAATGATGCTTACCCAGGAAGCTTTCTTGATCGCCTGTTGTTTTTGATTGAGATTCATAGAGCAAAAATAAAAAAAAGGCTCCGAATGGAGCCTCTTAAAAATATTTTAATGATTGATTATGAAGCCAGGAAACGTTCTGCCTCAATTGCAGCCATACATCCTGTTCCGGCAGCAGTAACTGCTTGACGGTAGATGTGATCCTGAACATCACCACATGCAAATACACCTTCAACGCTTGTTTTTGTAGAGTCCGGTGCAGTGATGAGATATCCTGTATCTTCCATATCCAATTTCCCTTTGAAAAGATCTGTATTTGGATTGTGACCAATAGCAACGAAGAAACCATCAACAGTTAATTCTTTTTGTTCACCAGTTTTTACATTCTCGATGATAGCACCAGTTACAGCTTTTGAAAAACCTTCAGTTTTCCCTAAAATTTCTTTAGTTGTATGATCCCAAATGATCTCAATATTTGGTGTTTCAAAAACTTTCTTTTGCATTGCTTTCGATGCACGTAATTCATCTCTTCTGTGAATTAAATAAACTTTATTACAAAGCTTAGCAAGGTAAGTTGCCTCTTCAGCAGCAGTGTCACCACCACCAACGATCGCAACATCTTTTCCTTTATAGAAGAAACCATCACATGTAGCACATGCAGAAACTCCATAACCATTATATTCTGCTTCAGACTCAATACCTAGCCATTTTGCACTTGCACCCGTAGCTATGATCACAGTGTCTGCAACGATTGTTTTTCCATCATCTGCAGTTGCTTTGAAAGGTCTCTCAGAAAGATCTACATCCGTGATCATACCAAAACGGATATCACCTGCAAATCTTGCAGCTTGCTTCTTGAATTCTTCCATCATTTCCGGACCTTGAGTTCCCTCAGGATAACCAGGAAAGTTTTCAACCTCAGTAGTAGTAGTTAGCTGACCACCAGGTTGTAGTCCTTCGTATACTAATGGTTGTAGGTCGGCACGGCCTGCATAAATTGCAGCAGTATATCCAGCAGGTCCTGAACCAATGATCAGGCACTTAGTAGTTTCAATGTTTTCACTCATAATATGTGTATGTATGTTTTGTTTTCTTACTCGAAAATTATGCCAATACGATATTGGCCATTTTTGGCAAAATTAGGAATAAATTTAACGTCAGGAAATGACAAATTGACGTATCGAGCTTTCTAGATGTTAATTTTTTGTTATTGGGAGTGTAAACTTGAATTTACTTCCAATACCTTGTTCAGATTCAACCCAGATCTTTCCTCCATTTTTCTCAACAAATTCTTTACATAAAATAAGTCCTAAACCGGTTCCTGTTTCACTATTAGTACCATTTGTAGAGAAGTTGATATCTATCCTGAAAAGTTTATGGATATCTTCTTTTCTGATCCCGACACCATTATCTTCAACCGTAAGTTCAATTTCATTATCATTAACACTACTATAGAGTTTAACCTCACCACCCGAAAGTGTGTATTTAAGTGAATTTGATAATAAGTTACGGATAACGGTAGTGATCATATTCCCATCAGCGTAAGCTTTAGCATTTTTAGGAACAAGATTCTGTAGACTGATCTTTTTATTGAGAGCCGCATTCTCCAGAAGTGCAAAAGTATCTTTTGATATTTGATCCAGCTTAATGGTATCAGGATTCCATTTGATGCTTCCGGTTTGTGATCTTGACCACTCAAGTAAGTTTTGCAGAAGTTTATAAGCATTTTCTGACGCATCACTCATGGTTTGGATCAGGTCAAGTTTCTCTTCATCATTATAATCATCAAAACTATCTATCAATAAACTAGAAAATCCCATCAGGGCATTAAATGGATTTTTTAGATCATGTGCGATAATTGAGAAGAATTTATCTTTAGTAGCATTGAGCTCCGAAAGCTGTTGAGTTCTTTGCTTTACTTTATCTTCCAGACTTGCATTAAGTTCGGTAAGTTCTTTATTCTTTTGTTCGATCTCTCTGGCACTGTAGAAGCTCTTGATCGCTTCTTTTACTGTTAGGATCAAGTCATCCTGATCCCATGGTTTTGCGATATATCTGTACAGATTTGCAAAGTTGATCGCTCTTGTAACACCTTCCAGATTAGCTTGTCCTGTAAGAAGAATAGTTAATGTTTCAGGAGAGATTTTATGGATCTTTTCCAAAAGTTCATCACCTTTCATTCCCGGCATGATATAATCGACAATCACCACAGGAATATCAATGCCATCTTCAATTAATTCTTCGCAGAATTCTACAGCATCAGCACCTTCCTCCGAAGTTTCGATCTGATATGATACACTGAATTCATTGTCTAATTGATCTTTTAGAGCATCCAGAATAATAAATTCATCATCAACACTTAAGATTACTGGTTTTGGCATATCTTATAGTTTTTTTAGTCCTTCTTTGATAGTCGAGATCAGCTCATCTTCTTTCCAAGGTTTAAACAAACAAGCATGTAGATCTGCATTCTCTTTAGCGTTAGTAATGGCATCTTCTGAAGCTTGTCCGGTAAGCATGACTTTAACGATGCCTGGGAATTTCTTATGTACCTCTATAAGGAATTCGTCACCTTTAATACCCGGCATTAGCCAATCAGAAACGATGATCAGAACTTCCGTATTATCTTCAACAAGCTCTTCGATAACTTCAAGTCCTTCTTCAGCGTTCTCGGCTGTTTCATAAATAAAATCATTGCCAAGTTTATTTTGGATCTGTTCTTTTAAGCTATCCAGGATGATGCTTTCATCATCAACACATAAAATTGCCTTTTTTCCCATAGTTTAATTTCTTATTAAAAATACAAATAATCTTTAGTTAAGTGGTAATGAAATCATGAAAGTGGTTCCAACTCCGGTTTCAGACTCAAAATCAATTTTTCCACCATGTTTATCAATGATCTTTTTAACGATATCAAGCCCCAGTCCACTACCTTCACCAGCAACTTTCGTGGTAAAGAATGGTTCGAAGATCTTTTCATGGATCTCTTCAGGAATCCCACCTCCGGTATCTTTGATATGAATATGTACAAATTCTTTATCGCTACTCGCTTTAATGCTTATTTCTCCCTTATTGTTCATTGCTTGAAGTGAATTGTGAAGAAGATTTGTCCATACCTGATTTAATTCATCGGCATAACATGGAACCATAGGAAGTTGTTCATAATCTTTTACAATCTCAACACCCTGTTTGATCTGGTTATGATATAATGTTAAAACCGTATCTAATCCATCCAGAATGTCTGCCGGGGCCTTTTCACTTATGTGATCACGGTGAGCAAACTTCTTGAGTGCAAATACAACTTTAGAAGCCTTTGTTACAGCTACTGAAATATTGTTTGTATTCTTCTTAATAGAGATGATATTTCGAGCATTTGTAAGTGTATTAAAAGCTTGTTCGGAACTGAGTAATGGAAGCAGTATTTCAAGATGCTCATGTAGGTTCATATAGATCAATGCTTCGCCAACTCGATCGGCTTGCGGGATCTCTGCAGCTTCAAGATCTTTGATCAATGCTCTCTTAATTTGTCTTTTCTCTTTCGAAGTAAGTTCAACAGGATCTTGCTCAACCAATTTGATGATGGTTGCAAACAATCTTAATTCTCCCGATGAGAATGATCTTACAAGTTGAGGTAAGGCAGAGATTGTAGTATCAATAGAGCTGGACATATTTCCAACAGAAGCGTTGATAGCACCTAAAGGAGTATTAATCTCATGGGCGATACCTGCGATCAAAGTTCCCAATGCTGCCATTTTTTCTGTTTGGATCAATTGTGATTGGGTTTCTTTAAGATGCCCTAAGGTAGCTGTAAGCTCTTCCTTTTGTTCGCTTAACTCTTCATTCTTAACTTTTAACTCTTCGGAAGCTCGTTTACGTTCGATACTACGAACAACTTGATGAGATAACATTTCTAAAACATTCAGATCATCTTCAGTGTAAGCTTTAGCATCTTCATAATTTTGAACAACTATGGCACCTGTCGACTCGCTATTAGAGATCAATGGTACGCCTAACCATATTTTGGAAGGTGTTCCTACCATTTCAATTTCTCCTGCTTTCTCAAGCTCAGCTATCTTATCTGCTTTCGCAAATAATGGACTTTGAGTCTTTATAACGTAACCAGTCATTGTTCCCTTGGCAGGAGCAGTAATTAGTTCATCTTTTTCATCTGCCAGATATGGGATTGAGATCATATCTGATTTCTTATCATAAAGTGCAATGAAATAGTTTTTAGTGTCGATCACTTTACCTAGCTCATCTTTAATTGTCTTGATAAGGTTTTCCAGACTATCACTTTCAGCTACAGCATTTGAAATATTACTGATGATCTTCTGGATCTGCATTCGTTTTTTACGATCAGAAATATCTTCAAAGCTTTCGATGCCTCCAATTGGATCTCCATCAGCATTTCGAAGAATATCAACATTCTTCAATACAGTTATGATGCCACCGTCTTTGGATTTGATCTCACATTCCTTTTGTGAAATTGGTTTAGGAATGTCATCATCATAGAGTCCGCATTCATCTTTACAAGGGCTCAAAGAGAACTCATGACATGACTTTCCAATTACATCTTCCTCTGTCCAGCCGGTAATTTCTTCTGCTTTTTTATTCCAGCTTGTCACATTTTGCTCTTTATCAACAGTGAAAACGGCACTTGGGATAACAGATAAGATTAGTTCAGCATATTCTTTTTCTTCTTTTAATGTATCTGATGCCTTTTTACGCTCAATTGATCGTGTGATCTGATGAGAAACAAGTTCTAGAGTTTCCAGATCGGTATTATCATAGGCTTTAACATCTTCATAGCTCTGAACAGCGATTACACCGATAACTTCATTTTCCAGGATCAATGGAACACCTAACCAGATCTTTGATCGTGTTCCTACAAACTCAATTTTACCTTCTTCAACCATTTGCTCCTGAAGTTGGTCAGTAGCCATCAATGCCTTTTTTGAGTTGATCACATATCCAGTCATTGTTTTACCAATAGGGAATGATTGGATCTCATCGAATTGATCAGCTAAAAACGGTAAGGAGCAGGTTTGAGTTTCTTTGTCGTAGATCGCTACATAGAAATTTTTAGTATCAATTAGTTTTGCCAATTGTTCCTGAATAATTACCATGAAGTCTTCAATCTTGTCGGTATCATTCGCAGCATTTGAGATATTTCCAATAACGTTTCTAATTAACTCAATTCTAACTTGTTCGGTTATATCATGTGCAATACCTTCAACTAGAACAACCTCTTCATTCTTATTAAAAATTGGCACTTCCAGCATTTCAAAGGTTTTGATATTGCCAAGCTTATCAAGAATACGAACCTGGTATGCATCCATTCTATCACCTTTCTTAACCTGATTTGAGATCCTATTGGCTTCAACATTCAAAGGTTCATCGGTGAGATATTGAGTGATCCCAAATTCAACTTCAGATTCGGTATAACCCAGAAGTTTGGTAATTGATGGACTAACATATTGATATCTACCATCCAATTCCTGAGAATAGAAGAAATATGCATCTTCCAGATTGTTGATCAGTCTTTTGATCTTGGCTTCGTTCTCAGCAATATCTGTATTCATCACAGAAATCTCATCATTAATGGCCCTGATCTCTTCATTTTGCTGTTCGATCTCCTCATTCTGACGTTGTAGTTCTTCCGTTTTTGTGGTCAGATCCAATGTCTTGGCATCTACTTTTTCTTTTAGTTCAAAATAGTATTCATCCAATTTATCCGCCATTTTATTGAAAGACTTGGCAAGTTTCCCGATCTCATTGGAAGTAATGATCTCTGCACGTGCTCCGAAATCTTTGTTGGTGAATTTATCTACACTGCGTGTGAGGATACCAAGTTGTTTTGCAAATTTCCGAATGATCATCACTACCAAAATGAAAGCAATGAAGTAAACCAATCCGGATAATGCCCAGGTTCGGAGAGAAACATTGGGAAATCCTACTCCTATAAAAAGTATAAGTAATAAGAATGCTGAAAGAATAATTGCAGTAGTAAGATAAAGTCGGTGGGTAAATCGAAGTTTTTTCATAATAATCGTTTACTATATATTCCTAAAGTTATGAAATTATAACCCTCTTGGGTAAAGGAATTTTAATATATAATTCATAATTTTGTGTTAATAAGATTCGGGGTGTGGCGCAGCTGGCTAGCGTGCTGGTCTGGGGGACCAGAGGTCGGAGGTTCGAGTCCTCTCACCCCGACAGAATTTGCTCAATTATTTCTTTAATTGGGCTTTTTTATGCCTTTTAGTTCTTAAATATCTGAGAAATTAACATATCAAA
>MDTD01082582.1_pt1 | contig 10797 bp, 1 predicted proteins | sample 811221 | NCBI WGS metagenome assembly MDTD01 (sample SAMN05326646, study PRJNA326480) | marine metagenome | isolation source: seawater | place: Pacific Ocean: South West | collected 2011
AGTGGATTGATATTCAGTTTGGTGTGGGGAGCTTCTTATCATGGCGTAGCCTTTGTTACCGATGCGTACGCGGTCCGATTCGATCCTCCAAAATCAGTGCCGATTGATGTTTCGACGACAGCCTCGCTTGATTCAATCTGGATGAATGCCAATGGTCATCGTGAATTGCAAAGAACGAGTATTCATCTTCCTCAGCATGCTCAGGATTCCTTTATCGTAGAAACAGGTGGGAATCTTGGTGCGAGTGCGTCTGATGTTCTGGTGCTCGATCAATATTCCGGCGACTTGCTGCTGCACAAACGTTTGTCGGAATTGCCTGTGATGGCCCAGATAACAAGCTGGGCTTATCCATTTCATGTTGGGTCCGTACTGGGGATCACGACCAAAATTATTTGGCTTGTGGCTAGCCTTGTTCTCGCTTTTATGCCGATCACGGGCATCGCGATGTGGTTGATTCGAAGACGGCCTCACACTCTCGGTTTCCCGCGTGCCTATGAAGCGGCGACGCCGAAATGGCTCGTCTTTTTGATGGTTATGTTCGGTGTTGTTTTGCCGGCCGCTGGCGTGACTCTTGCGGTCGCAGCGATGCGAGAATGGTGGGTTAGTCGACGGTGAGATCAGCCACGTGTGATGGGCGAGAGCTTTGATGAGTGTTCAAGGCGAGTTTGGCAGGAATGCGCCGCTCATTCATGAATTGGATCAAGCATTGAGCCTCCGGGAAGTTGCCCAAATCGGTCTGAAGTGATCGGCGTTGTGAATGAGAGCAAGTCGGAGTCGTCTTTATTTTTCCGACGTTTCCGTTTCTTCGTCGAGCAGTTCGCGAAGCTTTTGGTCGACTTCTGCATCCGATAGTTCGTCAAGCGACTGGGAGCTGCGATCCACGCGTTCGATCGTCGTGGAATCTGCAGGAGCCTGCTGCAGCGATGCCACGAGCATGCTCTGTGCAACGGGCGACTGAGCGTCGAATAGCTGAGCCATCGTCACTTCGACTGCGAACTTTTCCCGCAGTTGCGTCAGTAATCGAATGGCCTGCAGGGAGTTGCCCCCCAGCTGGAAGAAATCATCCTGCATGCCAACCTTCGGGATTTTCAGGACCTCCTGCCATAAGCTTACAATCTCGCGTTCCATTTCGGTATGAGGTGGCTGGTATTCTGTTGCGGGGGCGGTCGCGGGGATCGGTAAGTCATTTCGATCAACCTTGCCGTTGGCCGATAGTGGCAAGGCTTCGAGTGTCACGATTCGGCGGGGAATCATCCATTCTGGGAGTCTTGAACGCAAGTGGTCCTTTAATTGGCGATCGAACGACGGCATCGATGATTCGTCGTAGGCCATCCATTGATTTGACCAAGCGGGATCAATTGCCCCGCCTAACAGGCCATGGAGGAAGACCTGTTTCGGTTTCAGGTGGAGAGCATCGGGTAGCTCCTCAAGGCCTGGTTCATTCACTGGGCAAAGACCCAGGTTGAACGTGGTGGCTTGCTCCATCAATAGTTGGCCGATGTAGCCAGCTTCGAGCAGGCAGAAATCGCGAGCCCGGTCTCCGTACATGGACTCGACGATCTCAAGAGAGCCGATGAAAAACAGTGAGAACGCGCTCTGTTCAAAGACGTTTTGATTGACAGAGAGTAGATCTCGGGGGTTTGCTTGTTGATCTGCTGTATGTTCGTATAACTGATGGCTCTGGGCATCGTACAGGTACCACCCGCCTTCCACGCCTTCCACTCGATTTGGTTTGACGAACAGGTAGGTTTGAACTGAATAAAGACTTCCCGCTGACGGATAGCGATATTTTGGCAGAGGAGTTGCTGTTGGATTCACGGCTTCAAGAGGCGACAACAAGCCGGCTAGCTCGTCAATGGAAACTGTTTCTGTAAGGAATTGACGATGGGTTTGGCGACGAAAGACGGTCGAGTCATTCTCAGACTGTGGGAGTTGAATCCCGGGCGGCTGTGCGCTTGGCTGGTTACGCTCGATTTGTGATGCCTTTGAAGTAAGACGTTGTAGCAACTTATCTTGAGATGAACCAACTGGATTTTTTGGCACAATATAGGCCACGAGCTCTGGGGGATTTCCAAACGTGGTGGCCACTGCGTTTTCGATGGAAGAGTGCTGAGCGAGTACCGACTCGATTTCACCCAACTCAATGCGATATCCGTTGATCTTGACCTGTTGGTCATCGCGTCCCTGGAATTCAATCAGGGCCATTCCTTCTTGAAGTGCGTCTCCCTTACTTTTGGCGTCGCTCGCACGCAAGCGAATACGTCCTAAGTCGCCCGTTCGGTATAAGCAAGCCGAGGGATCGTCAGCGAACGGATTGGGGATGAATCGCGTTGCTGATAGGGCGGGCTGGTTCCAGTAACCTCGGGCGACTCCCGATCCACCAATGTAAAGCTCGCCCGTTACCCAGGCTGGACAGGGATTAAGATGTTCGTCGAGCACATGCCACGTCTGTCCGGACATCGGTCGTCCATAGGGGATGCTTGGCCAGTCGGAATCTATTTCGTCGATTGGATGGATGATCGACCAAATCGAGGCTTCTGTTGCGCCGCCTAGGCTGAGGATGTGTGTGGCGGGGCAATGTTGTTTGATTTGAGGTGGCAGGGAAGTCGGGATCCAGTCACCACTAAGCATGACGATGCGCATCGATTTCAAAGAGCGTTGGGGCGAAGACTTTTCATGGGTTTCCAGGGCAAGTTGCATGAGGGCTGGCACTGAGTTCCAGATGGTAACAGAGTGCTGTTCGATGAGCTCCAGCCATGCCGTGGGATTGGTCTCTCCTGATGACTCGTCCGGCATGACCAGTGATGCACCTGCCGAAAGTGTTCCAAAGATATCGAAAACCGATAGATCAAAGCTGAGCGACGAAAGTGCCAGTACGCGGTCCTTTGAAGAAAGTTTGATCCGTTCGTTGATATCGGTAAGCGTATTGATTGCTCCGTGGTGGTCGATCATTACGCCTTTCGGCGTTCCCGTTGATCCTGAGGTGTAGATTACATAGGCGAGATCTGTTTCGCATTGCTTTGCTGCAGGGGCGTATAGCTCAGAATCGTTCGGCTCGTGTTCGGGAACCGCAATTTGTTGCAAGGAGTCCGGCCAAGTATCCTGCTCTGCCGTATCGGTAATGACTAAATTTGACTCAGTGTCGTCGATGATGGCATGGCGTCTTGCCGCTGGAAGCTTGACGTCGATGGGCACGTAAGCGGCACCGGCAGTTTGGATCGCGAGGCAGGCAACCACTTGTTGCCATCCTTTCGGTAATGCCACTGCAATGAGCTGATTTGGGCCTGCGCCGAGAGAAATTAATTGCTCCGCAAGCTGGAGAGTCCGCTTTCCAAGTTGAGAATAAGTCAGCGTTGTATGTCCGTCGATGATTGCCGTCTGGTCAGGCTGTTGAATGGCACGTTGAAAAAACAGCTCATGGAGAAGTCGAGGTTGCGAGCTGGGGTTCCTGGCAGGGGATAGCTCTTCACGATTGATGAGGTTCGACGAATAGCCGGCTTCGGGTATTGCTGCGGCTGAAGCCCACGCTGACTCATTCTCAGCAAGGCTGTTGAGCAGCGTTACATAGGTCTCGAACATCGAATCGAGTACGCCGGGGGGCCAGAGCTCCTCGATGCAATCCCAGTTTAATAGGAGTTCACCATCGAGTTCTGAGACTTGATGATCGAAGTAGACCTGTGAAGTCTGACTGACTCCATAGACCACTTCAGTCTCCCATTCGGGGTGATGAGCGGAACTTGAGTTCTGGCCCAGCGTGCTCGTAAATACGACTGGCATGAGAGCTCCGGGGCTAAGTTGGCGTTGCCTCGCGAGCTCACGAATTACCCGGACTCCACTGACTGCTCGATGTTCTAATGCATCCCAGAGGTTCGACTGGACGTACTCGGCTCGCTGCGTAAAGGATTCACCTGGTTGTTGGTTGATTCCTAGCAAGAGCGACGAAGTAAAGTCGCCGACAATTCGATCCACCTCCGAATGTAGGGGAGGACGATTAAATAAAGTCAGGTTCAGCGTAAAACGGCGCCTGCGACTCCAGGTTCCGACGACTTCGGCAAAGGCGGATAGAACGACCGCAGACTCCGTGAGCCCCTGTGTTTTTGCGCGACCTTTGATCGCTCGCCAAGTTTCCGCAGGTATTCGATGTGTACGCCGCGTGAATTGTGGATCTGTAATTTCCGAGGGGCGTTCGATCAGCGGTAACTCGGGGGCCAGAGGAAGTGATTGAATGTGTTCCATCCAAAAATCCCATGACGCACGGTATCGATCTCCCTCGGAATAGGCTTGGTCTGCGAGGACACAATCTCGAAACGTCAATTCCAGTGGCGGCAGGTTTCGGTCGATCAGCAGTGCCGCCATTTCTCGCCCGAGAATTTGTAGGCTCCATGCATCCCCGAGTAAGACATCGAAGCTGACAAAGTAACGCCGACGCCCATTGCCTACTTCAGCGGCTTCGATATGAAATAAGGGCCAGCGATCTGTTTCGAAGACTTGGTGAGACAAGGCTTTGCGCCGATTCTCGCAGTATTCCCGTGCCGCTCGCTCCGAATCGAATGATGGATGGAGTTTAATCTCGTAGGGCCGAACGCTCTCGAGACAACGTTGCATGCCATCGGATTCAATCACGGCACGGAGCATGTCATGCCGTTCAATCAACTGGTTGAAGGCGCGTTCAATCAAGTTGTGCGGGATTCCAACGACATCGATCTCTCGGTACCCGTGAGTTGCGATGTTGCCGAGTTCAAGCGACTGATTACGCCCAATCCAATAGGCCTGTTGGATATCCGTGAGCGGAAAGCGGCTGTAGCGATTTGATGGGTCTACGGAGACCGTAGGGGTTCCGTCAGACGGATTCTCGAATTGAGCAACCGTGACCGTTTCATTAATGAAATTGGCGAGCTGCTGAATGGTTGGGGATTGGAAAAGTTGTCGCAGAGGGATTTCAACGCCGAATCTCGATTCGATTTGCGTCAGTAAACGGATTGCGAGTAAGGAGTGCCCGCCCAAGGCAAAAAAGTTGTCTCGCGTGCCGATGTGCGGCAGTTCTAGATGAGTTTTCCAGATTTCAACGAGCGCCGCTTCGGTCTCATTCTCAGGCTCACTCACTTCAGTGGTCGGTATGTTATGAATCGGTGCCGGAAGTCGATGTCGGTCAACCTTTCCGTTCGGCAACTTAGGGATTTCCGGGATTCGTTGCCAGAGGGTCGGCACCATTGAGCTCGGTAGTCGTTTCGCAATGAAGGCTTGTAACTCCGTGTTTAATTCCGGTGCGTCGACTTCGTCATCCGCTTGATGGGCTCGGGGCTTCTCGGATGGCTCGACGTAATACGCAACCAATACCTGCTCTCCATGATCATCTTCGTCGGCGATGACTAGGGCATTCTCAATCTGGTCATGCTCGCGCAGGATAGCTTCAATTTCTCCGGCTTCAATTCGGTAGCCTCTGATTTTAAATTGATTGTCTTTGCGGCCAAGGAAATCTAGGTTTCCGTCCTGCCTGAGTCGGACTCGATCACCGGTTCGGTAGAGCCGAGCGGGGGAAGTTTCGATTGGATTTTCGACAAAACAGGATTCCGTAAGTTCGTCTCGATTGATGTAGCCGAGCGCGAGACCATCACCGCCCAGGTACAATTCGCCCGCGACGCCTATCGGTTGCAGGCGTTGGTGCTCGTCCAGGATATAGCTCGTTGTGTTCCAAATGGGTTTCCCAATATGGACGCGGTCACGGGACACATCAAAGTGGTTTCGGTCAAGCCGGGCAACGGTGGAGTAGGTGGTGTCTTCAGACGGTCCGTACAAGTTGTAGAGTTGCTTGATGTTTGTATCTTGTAGAGTGCTAACGAGTTCGCGGGATAAGGCCTCTCCTGCCAGATTGACGGTGGTGACCGACGGGGGGAGTGAATTGTCCTTAAGATATTCTCGCAACACACTCGGTACGGTATTGATGAGGGTGACCTGCTCCCGCTGTGGAAGCCGGTCTAGTTCGAAAAGGTTCTCGGCCAGGACCACGGATCCACCGCAGGCCAACGGCACAAATAGTTCAAAAATCGAGAGATCAAAGCATATCGAAGTTGAGGCTAGCACGCCTGATAGATCTGTTGCGTCATATTGGCTGCGAGCCCAGTGGATCATCGTTGTGACGTTCCGGTGCTCGATTGCAACACCTTTTGGATGCCCGGTCGATCCCGACGTATAGATCAGATACGCCACGGTGTGGCCATCATCGTCCGCCGTACGGTTCCCCTTATTTCGGTCTGGCGGTGGCTCGGATTCAGGCAGTGACTGGATGCCCTCGTCATCGCACACGACTCTGATTCCGGCGTCGGCTAGGATGAACGTTTTTCTCTCTTCAGGGTAGTTTGGATCAAGCGGTACGTAGGCCGCCCCAATTTTCCAGGCTGCAATCATCGTTGCAACGAGATCGAACGACTTTCTCATCTCGACGCCAACGAGTGTTCTCGCCTGGACTCCCGCGTCTCGCAATCTTGATGCGATCAAATCTGAATGCTGTTCCAGCGCGCGGTACGAATGGCTGGTTCCATGATCGAGAATGGCGCACGCATCTGGGGTCTGCAGTGCCTGTTCAGAAATCATCTCATGAATTGTCGTGGATGAGATGGCTTCGGTGGGCCCCCGGGAAAAGGCGAGGATTTCTTGACGTTCTGTCTCGTCGATCACATCGTATGTTGAGATCGGACGAGAGATGTTTTGGCTGACTGCTGCAAGGATGTTCGTGTAGTGCCGGATCATATTAGCAATGGTTGTGTCAGCAAAGAAGCCACGGCTATACTCAACCTGCCCTTGAATGCCATCATCGGTGTCTTGCAGATTGAATCGCAAAGCATATTTTGATTGAGTGTCCTCGATTGCGAATCGTTCCAGACGGACCCCAGACATTTCAGTTAGTGGGGCTGCACTGATCGGTTGGAGATCGAATTTGACTTGAAAAAGTGGTGATAACTGATCGGTGTCACGTGTAGGGTTGAGTTCTTCAACAAGTTTTTCAAAAGGTAGGTCCTGGTGCTCGAGTCCGCCGACCACTGTGTTGTGTACCCGTTTGAGCATTTCCTCAAAGTTCGCGGCTCCGTCGATGTCTGTCCTGAAGACAAGCGTGTTTACCAGCAGGCCGATCATCCTAATTGTTTCGGGGTGCTCGCGGTTCGCGACTTCACTGCCAACGACTAGATCGTGTTGGCCGCTATATCGATGGAGAAATAACTTGAAGGTCGCTAACAGGAAGGTGAACAGGCTGACGTGGCATTCACCAGCGAGACGTTTAATCCGTTGCGATAATTCACGATCAATGCGAAGCGGTGTTTTTCGAGCAATTTGGTCGCCGGGCGACGGAATATCAGTCGTGGGAAGCTCAAGGATAGGCAGCGGATTGGCAAGCCTGGTTTTCCAGTAGTCGAGCTGTTTGGTGAGCTGTTCGCCTTGGAGTTGATTTCGTTGCCATTCAGCCCAGTCGGCATACTGAATGGACATCGGATTAAGGCTTTTGCCTTCATAAAGTGAGACAAGTTCCTTCAGAAATACAGAAACTGATATTCGGTCGCATACGATGTGGTGTGTGATCAGTGACAGTATATGCTGATCTTCTGAAAGCTTCAGGAGTTGAATTCGGAGAGGTGGATCGACTAAATCAAAGGGGTGACGAGCCAGGGTGCTAAGGTGATTCCGTGCCGCTGCCTCGACGTCCTGTTTTCCTGACAGGTCGCGTTGAGGGACTTCAAAATACCCCGGCGGTCGCACCGCTTGATACGGATCGCCGGCTTCATCCTGGAGAAAACCTGTTCGCAGCGATTCGTGACGATTAATGATTTCGTTGAGGGACAGTGTGAGTTTTTCAGCGTCAAGTGAGCCGGTGAGACGTATGGCTGCGGCAATATTGTAGGCTGTATTGCCGCTATCGAATCGTTGGATAAACCAAAGTCTTTGTTGGGCAAACGAGAGCCGAGATGGTTGCCCTGGAGAACGTGGAACAATTTCATTGCGGGACGGAAGTGTTAGGCCTTTCTCTCGGAGTCGTTGCTCCAGAAGGGCCCGTTGGTCCGGCGTTAGTCGCGCGAGTTGTTCCTGCAGGTCTTTCATGTGCATCTGGGTCTATCGATTTGTTCGCAATTCGGATTGGACGTCCTCGTCGGACATTGATTCAATCTCCGCGACGAGATCAGCCACTTGATGGTCGTCTGATTGTGCGCGCAGAGTCTCGGCGATCTGGCTTGCAACGGTTTCGGGCGTTGGGTTGTCAGCGATGAGATGACGTATCTCCAAGTCGACGTTGAAGGTGTCGCGCAGTCGCCCAATGATCTGAATGGCAAGCAGGGAATGTCCGCCTAACGCAAAGAAATTGTCGTGTATTCCGATGCCCTGGATTTTGAGCATTTCTTCCCAGATTTCGGTTACTTGTTTTTCTGCTTCGTTGCGAGGTGCAACGAATTCATTGCTTAACTCTGGCCGTTCGGTTAAGTCCCGGCGACCACTCGTATGACCGTTAAGGGCTTTGCCAAGCCACGTTGGCTGTACCCACTCTTTTAATCTGATTTCCAGAGGAATGCGTGATACCACGAACGGTGTCCCGGGGCTGCACGAGAGAATATATTTTGTGACATCCCATACTTCTTCTGGCTGTAAAGCCAACTCTTGGTTTGGTAAACGAACCGACTGGTCTTCCGTTGTGCTTCCCTCGGTATTCGTATGAATGGCATCCCAGCAGATTGAGTACCAGGATGTTTGACTATTTCGGGTTTGGTTCGTAACAAAGGCTTCAAGTGTAAGGTTTGACGCGGAATATGCGGCCAAGCCGATGCCCCCCAGGACTGCCGACATGGATGATTGGACGCAAATAAAATGGATACGCCGTTCGCTTGCGAAGCGAGCTACTGCGCGGGCCACATCAATTCGTGATTGGGAGTTGTAGGTCCAGTGGTTTTCGTCAAGCAATGTAAGCGGCGCGGCCGACTTTGGGTTGGCAGTTGGACCGCAGATGAATATTCCAGTAGGGGTCCCAAGTTGTTCGGTCGCACCTTCAAGTGTTTTCTCGAGTGTCTCTGAGGATGTTGAGTTGAGCTGAATGATTCGTTCATTATGCCACGTTCCCTGGAAGGCATTTGCGTAACGTTCCGCAGCTTCCGGGTCTGTATGTATCACGGCCAGCGTCGTGTCTGATTCGTTCAGAATTGAATTGGCCCATGCCCGTCCCACTTCGGATGAAACATCACCAACGAGGAAGTAGGTCCCCGCAGAGGTCGGTGGCGTACGATCAGTCGACGTACCCATCGCCTCGTAATCGAACTCCCAACGGTAGCGACCTCGATGCGCGACAACGCCATTACGTGCCGGATGGCATAATTCATTCCAGAGCGTTTCCGAACATTGAGGGGTTGAGTCCGTTGCCATTTTGAGATCGATGATTCGGCATCCCAGCTGCGGGTGCTCTTGTGCGGCAACCAACGCGATCCCCTTCCACGCCGCACTCTGCTCGCAGATGGATTCCGTTCCTATCACATCTTCAGATTCCGTCGTCAGGATGGATAATTGTATGGGTTGCTCAAGGTCTGCGATTTGTAAGAGAAGTTCAAGCAGTCCGTCGGGTGCACCAGTCGAACTGTTGGGTGGGGCGTTGATGTCGCCCTCCTGTTTTGCGGCCTCCGGGGCTCTAGGGTGATCCCCTGAATGAGTCATCGAATCGTAGACGATATGGTCTGGTATGGAATCGCGTTCGCGGAGATCGGCAAATAATGTCGCCATGTCATCGCCGTTTCCAAACCTAATCGTGAATTGGCGGAATCCGGTTTGCTCGTAACGTTCTCCGGGGCGAACCTGAAAGACGTCATTTCCAGATCGTTCGATGAGTTTGGCTAATTCGCTGCTTTGTAAGCCTTCGGCGGTGAAGATTAGCCAGCGACTTCGCTCAGTCTTTGCAACCGGATTGGTGGGAGTCGATCGTCTTCGCCAAATCGGTTGATAGACCCACTGGTGAACTCCATTCGATAGTTGCGGTGTTTCAGAATTGCTCGTTGTTAGGATATTATCAGGAGCGACCCAGAATCTTTGACGTTGGAAAGGGTAGGTTGGCAGCGAAACTCGTTTGGGCGGAGATTCATCCGTTTGAGTTTTCGGCCATTCGATATTTACGCCACGACTCCAGAGTTGTGCAACAACGTCGAGGGTAACGCGAGTCGATCGTCGTTTTCGGTTGGTCCCACCTGAATCATTTGTCTCTGATTTTGACGGGTCAAAAGCCACTGACCAGTCATGGACGAGGCTTGTCAGCGTCTTGCCAGAACCAAGCTGGATGTAGAGCGGGCGATGGAGGTCGCTTGTCGTCTTGACGCCTGAGGCGAATTGCACGGGTTGACGTAGTTGACGGCCCCAGTACTCCGCACTCGTGGCTTCCTCTGGTGAGATCCAGGTTCCGGTTACACAGGAGATGAACGGGATCTTCGGTTCCTTAAGTTCAAAATGGGATAACGCTTCGGTCACTTCTTCCGCGATCGATTCTGTCATCTTCGAATGAAATGCTCGGTGACAGGACAGCCGTTGGAACGCAATGTTTTTAGCGGCGAATTGAGTTTCAGTTCGTTCAATTTGAGTTGGGGGACCCGTTACCGTAATGAGGTTTTCAGAATTCACCGCAGCGAGCGATACATCATTACGGCAGAAGGCGGATGCTTGATCGGCAGAGATTTGAGCAACCGTCATTGCGCCCGGTGGCAAGTTGTCCATCAACCTCGCTCGTAGCGAAACGAAACGTAATGCATCATCAAGCGAAAAAACTTCGGCCAGGCAAGCCGCAAC
>MDTD01118846.1_pt1 | contig 10797 bp, 11 predicted proteins | sample 811221 | NCBI WGS metagenome assembly MDTD01 (sample SAMN05326646, study PRJNA326480) | marine metagenome | isolation source: seawater | place: Pacific Ocean: South West | collected 2011
AGATGCTGCCCGTAAGCAGAAGCGTAAACTGACTTACATCAGCAACATCTATGTTGTGAAAGATCCTGCTAACCCTCAGAATGAAGGTCGTGTGATGCTGTACAAGTACGGCAAGAAGATCTTCGACAAACTCACTGCTGCTATGCAACCTGAGTTTGAGGACGAGGAAGCAATTGATCCCTTTGACTTCTGGCAGGGTGCTAACTTCAAACTGAAGGCAAAGAACGTTGCAGGTTATCGTAACTACGATTCTTCTGAGTTCGCTGCACAAAGCGCACTCTTGGACGACGATGACGCAATGGAAGCAATCTGGAAGAAGCAATCTTCTCTCCAAGAATTTGTTGCTGCCGATCAGTTCAAAGACTATGACGCACTGAAGACCCGTCTTGACTATGTTCTTGGTAACAAGGGCACTCCCCGTTTCCAAGATCAGGAGACTGTTGAGGCAGAAGAAGACTTCCGTGCTTCTAACCGTGGTACTGCTCCCGCAGTGACCTCTACCCCTGGTGACTTCAACGCAGAAGACATCGTTGCATCTAGTTCTTCTAATGATGACGACGACGCACTGTCCTACTTCGCAAAACTTGCTGAAGAGTGAAGTACAATCAGATCTGCCTCACCCTATTAGTGGTGGCGGCATATTTTAATCTCTTATTCAAGTGAAATCTGATTACCACATTGACCGCGTAAATAAGAGTGAAGCCGCAGAGTTACTTCTGCGGTTTCATTATTTAAAGGATATATCTAAGACTTTTAAATCTGGTTATAATTACGGTCTTTATAAAAACAATGAATTCTGTCCTCTGAATATTGGAGGCATCCAGGGAGTCTGTATCTTTACAGGTCTCCCTGTTCCTGAAATAGCAAAAGGAGCATTTGGTCTAGAAAGGAATGAGCAAGAAGGGTTATTTGAACTTTCACGACTTTGCATCCATCCTGATACTCAGCAAGAAGAGTACAACATTACTTCTTGGTTTGTTAGCAGGGCGATTAAAAGACTTAGAAAAGAAACAAAAGTCAGGGCAATCATTTCATACGCTGATAGCGAGCATCATGGTGGCACAATCTATCGCGCTTGTAACTTTAAGTATTGTGGTCTATCAGATGCAAAAAAAGATTTCTTCTTTTCAGATGGTACCAAACACTCAAGAGGAAAGATTGGTGACTCCGAAGGTGAATGGAGAGACAGATCCCGCAAACACCGATACGTTATGATTTTCGATAAGAGTTTAGAACTCTTATGGTCCAATAAGTCTAGTGTTCTCAGTAGTCAGTAGTTTACCATTGACTGTCTGGGAACTTTCTTTATAGTTCATCAACTCTCTCATATCATTTAAGAACTGTTGAAGATAGATTGGTTTCATCACTTCAATTTCTCTTTTACTTTCATTCAGTTGTGTTTCATATTCATAGTTTGAAACACCAGTTACAGGATTGATATCACTATTGACTGATCTATAATCAATGTTATCTGATTGTGGTCTCACTCCAACATAGAAGTTAGTTGCAGAAGTATCATAAGGTGTAGGAATTGTAAAATTCTGATCAACTCTCTGACCACCAGGTAAAATCAATCTCCCTTTGTTATCTCTTACTTCGATTGTTTCGTAATGATGTATAGCATTTAGATCTGTACCATACTTTGCTTCAGCATAACGATACAGATCATAGTTTCCTAATGGCCAATCGTTTCTAATATTTGTGATGCCAGCAGTTAATATAATAATCCAATCACGATCTGAAGAACCATACAATCTCTCCGCCATAGTATCAGGTCTTTCACCATCACGAATAGTATACTTATTAAAAAAGTTCGTGTTCTCTGCGATCCAATCTTGAATCTTTACTCTACGGAAGATATTCTTGATTCGAATATATTCTTGAGAAGAAACTTTGTGTAGTAAATTTGACTGATATAAAATATCAGGTAGTTCTCTAAAATAACTCATCAGAATCCTACTCCTGTTGGTTCGTTATCGTAATCCTCAGCGTAAACTGGATTAATCTCTTTCATAGTGAGAGACATTCTAATATGAACTGGTGTTTTATCACTGTAAGTAGAATAAGTTCCAGATGCTGTATAATCAACAGAAATGTTTTCAAGGACACCAACTTTGAATTTATTCAAGAACGGATGATCTTGATTTCCATTAGCAATATATTGGAACTGGAATAAGTCTGGAGAGTTGATGAATATTCCACCACCTTTCTTAGCAACTGTTGCCCTCTTGATTGTCCTGATTATATCTTTTACAATCTGTGCTTCTTGAGGATCTCTTGGAGTAAAATCAAAAACAAATGGAAATGTTCTAAGAGTTACATTATTGAAGAGAAGTTCTAAGTTAGACTGAAGAATCTGACCAGAAGAACGAGTAATCAGTGATTGTGGATTAACATTAGCACCAAGTTGATTGATCGCTTTTCCAGCAAGAACTGTTGTAAGATTTTTTATATCGGACGGTGTTACACCTTTAGTTGCCCCCGCAATCATTCTTCCAATTGCTCCAGCTGCTTCTATTGGTTTAGTAATTCCTTTAACGGCAAGAGCCATTCCAGCAGCTTGAAGTGGATTCAAAGTATCTTCGGCATATCCAACAGTGAGTGAGTCTGTTACTTGCTGTGGAATTGGTAAGTAGATATATCTCGCATTTTTTTCTAATTCTTTTCCTACCTCTGGTTCATTAAATCTATCAGACTTAGATTTTATTGGTGCAAAATTAACATCAGAACGAATTGTCTTACCTGATGCATCTTTTATGTCGGTAACCGTAGTAATATCATTTTTACCTGGCATATTTGTAACATTATTGTATATTCTAATCAGCAGCATATCCTGCGACTTATCAATCGCAGCAAGAGGATACCTAAGAATCCTAGGCATCTTAGGATCTAAAAGATTTTCACCTTTCTTAGCCAAATCACTACCCAACTTAAAGGCAGACTTAGCATCAAAATTTGATTTAAGATCTATGTTATAGTCTGGCATTCGCCTAGTTTTTTAGTTATTTAGACGCTTATTCATAAGTGACAGTCTAAGTACATCAGTTACCTCAGAACGATAGACTTCATACACACTGGTTCCTACTTCACTCCATGTATATTGTCTTGGTTTTCTCCAGTGGGCACTGAATCCACGGAATCCCCACTGAAATACATCTGTGACTGCTATGAAAGGATTCTGATCATATAAAAGATTTGGTGTCTTGGCGTTGTAGATGAACAAATACAACTTTCCAGGTTGTATATCTCTAACTGAAGTTGGGGTCAAAAGTTCAAGAACTTCTAACATTTTATCATCAGGATCTTTGAGACCTGTTAGATCATCGACAACAGAACGGATTCTGTTTACATTAGTATCTGTATCTGTTGGTCGTTTCGCCATTAGTTGATACCTAGTTCTTTCTCCGTCATTACTTTGAACTCCCACATCCTGTCTCTACAGAATTCTCTTGCTGCTTCCCACTTTGCCTGATTTTTAGCATACTCATATGCTTCACTCAGATACTTTTTAGTCTGCCTCTTTGGTTTGGGTGGGGGAGAACACTGTCTTAGTGGTTTGACTTCGATGAGGGACGATTTAATTTTACCGCTGGTGTCTCTATACTTGATAAAGAAGTCTGGGAAATATCTGTGAATTTTATTATCAATGGGAGAACGATATGGAATACAGAACTCTTCAGACTGCCACTCCAAAACATTTTCATTAAGATCCAAATATTTCATCAGTTTGCGCTCCCAAAGAGAACGGTATATGATATTGGTTGGATCACCCTTGTATTTCTTTGGGTAAGATGGTTTGTATTTTCCCTTATATGACATCTAAATAACTAAACAATCACCTAAGAGTATTTAGAGTGCCTAGACCATTTCCGAAAAAGATATCTCAGATAAAACCTACTTTATCAAATGTTGCTCAAACTTCTCATTATGCAGTAACATTTGCTGGATTTAGTAATATTCTAGCGGATTATCTTAAGACTAAAGGTATTCTTGGTAGATATATTGCAGATGATCTATCATTATTGTGCTGTAGGGCATCTTTACCTGGTAGTGCTCACGCTACAGCATCAGTTGTAGGAAAGTATCAAGGTGTGGCACAAAAGTTTGCCCATACAAGATCTTTCACTGAAATGAGTATGGATTTTTATGTTGATAATGATTACAAATCTTTGAAGTTTTTAGAGCATTGGATGGAGTTCATTTCATCTGGATCTAGATTAGAAGGTGAGTCTGCCAATCCAACAGCAGATGGATATTATTTTAGAATGCAATATCCTGATGCATACAAGTGCAGTGAAACTAGAATTGTTAAGTTTGAGAGAGACTATAAAAATTATATCGAATATAAGTTTATTAATTTATTTCCATTATCATTAGATGCTATGCAAGTATCTTATGAGGGATCTAAAATTCTTAAAGCAACTGCTTCATTTACATATGATTATCATATTGCAGGTAGATCAAGATCTCTTGACAGACAATTAGATGAATCTGAAAATAATGATCCTTCTCAAGTAAGATCTAAGAGATCATTCTCTGAAACAGTAAGAGCTAAGAATCTTGATGGTCTTGATGATATAACTGGATATGCTCAGAGACCATATAATGAAGATCTTGATGGTGTTCAAAAACTTATCGCTGATGGTAGATTCTTAAATAGTGGTGATGGTGGAAGCACAATCATTTCTGAAGGTGTCCGTGGTAGTAGTGGTAGCACTAGAATTGCCTAATAAATAATTTTACTGATGTGCATAGATTGTAATGCCTTTACCAAAGATTTCCACACCAACCTATGAGTTGGTGATTCCTTCTACCAAGAAGAAAATCAAGTATAGACCATTCTTGGTCAAAGAAGAGAAAGTTCTTATCATCGCTATGGAAAGCGAGGATATTTCAACGATCGCAAATGCAGTCAAAGAAGTGATTTCTTCTTGCATTTTGTCAAGAGGTGTCAAGGTTGATGAACTTGCAACCTTTGACATTGAATATCTCTTCCTCAACATTCGCGGCAAATCTGTCGGAGAGGAAGTTGAAGTTATGGTTACTTGTCCAGATGATGGAGAAACCAAAGTTCCTGCAGTGATCACTCTTGATGAGATTGAAGTTCTCTTTGATAAAAAACACTCAAGAGATGTCAAACTTGATGATGATCTAACTATGAGATTAAAATATCCTGCAATGGATGAATTCATCAAGAGTAATTTTGCACTGAATGATGTTGGTGTAGATGATACCTTTGATATTGTTATGTCTTGTATAGAACAAATTTACAATGAGGAAGAATCCTGGTCAACAAAAGATTGTACTAAAAAAGAACTAAGAGAATTTGTTGAGCAACTGAGTTCAAAACAATTCAAAGAAATTGAAAAGTTCTTTGAAACAATGCCCAAACTTTCTCATACAATCAAGGTATTGAATCCAAATACTCAAGTTGAAAACGATATCGTGTTGGAAGGGTTAGCATCTTTTTTCGTATAAGTATGGCTCATACTGACCTTGAGTCATACTTTAGGATAAATTTTGCTATGATGCAACACCATAAATACAGCTTGACAGAACTTGAAAATATGATACCTTGGGAGAAAGAAATTTACCTTACTTTCCTCCAACAATACATTGAAGAAGAAAACTTAAAAGCACAACAACAGCAGATGAATGGTTGAAGTTTCGCCACTAATAGCTAGAAGACGTAGAATTTCATCCTCTGCCTTTACGGGTAGAGCAAATCCTTCTGCAGTATCACCTTCTGAGATTAGATCTCAAAGGTTGCTGAATACAAATTCTATGCAGTTAGCTGCTGTTTCTGGTGAAATAAGAAGTCTTAGTATTCAAGTTAATCAACTCTCAAGTTCTCTTGAAGGTGTAAGAACATCTTTTGCAACACAGCAAGCATTAGAAAGGCAAAAAGAGCAGCAAGAGAGAATATTAGAAAATAGAGCAGCGCAACAAAAGTTGCGTGAAGGAAAAGAGAGTGTAATAGAACAAAAAATAAAAGCAGCAGCACTTAGACCAGTAATACGATTAGGACAGAAAGCACAGAGTTCTTTAACAAGTCTTTCTTCATTCTTATTCAGACTTGCTGGTGGTTGGTTACTTGCAAGAGGTGTTGATGCACTTATAGCACTTGGACAAGGTAATCAGAAAAGATTGAATGAGATCAAAGATATGGTCTTAACTGGTGTTGCAGGATATGTTGCGACTACTGGTGCGATTAAACTTGCCTTAGGTTTGATTGTTGGTGGATTTTCAAAATTAAATCTTATCCTTACAGGTATATCGTTAGTATATCTTTTTAGAGAACCAATTATAAACTTTGTTAATTTGTTAGTTGAAAAGGGTAAAGAATTTGTAAGAAGTTTGATTACCGAAGCTAGTAACCGACTAAAAATACCGATACCAACACCCGGGTTTTTACAACCAGGACCTCTAATTAATTTTGGTGGTGGAAATAATAATCAAACTAGTCAACAAGGTCAAACTCAACAATCAAATCCCTTCCCACTTGTAAAAACCGTAAAATCATCTGAACCTGAACCTGAACCTGCACCAAAGAATATGGCTCTTGGTGGAATGGTTGAGGGTCCTGCAGGTGTTGATAAAGTTCCTGCAAATCTTACTGCGGGAGAATTTGTTATGCCAGTAAACGTTGTCAATACTTATGGTGAAGGTTTTATGGAATCTATCAGGTCTATGGAAATGCCTGGTGGGAATATTTTCAACTATTCATTTGATACTGGTGATGCTTTAGAGAAAGCATTCAGGAAAAAAACGGCACTAAGAGAAGCACTTCCAGAAAATCAAATTGGTGCCAAAGTTTCTGATCCAGAAATCCTTGCTATGATAGCGCAAGAAAATGAGATAGGTAGAACTGGAAATCTGCCATCTACGGTGCAACCTATATTTAATGACAGGAAACCAATTGTTGATAGAATTAGTCAAGAAATTCCTTCAGAGCAAATTAATGTTGTTCCGATGCCAATGTCTGGTGGATCTTCCGCTCAACCTCAAGAAGTAGATTCTTCATCTGGAAATATTGCACCAGTACCATCATATGCCTCTGGAGATCCTGATGATCCATTCGGTGTCTCAAACGTTAGTATCTACGGAATACTCTAAATGTCAGCAGCACTTCAAAAAAATCAAGATACATTAAAAAATATAAGGAAATCAGTATCTGCATTTTCTTCAGGTCTTCGTGCTGCAACCAAATCATCTCTCGGTATAACAAAATCGCTTCGTGTTGGTAATAGAGAGAAGAAGAAGTCGATATCACTCAAATTGATTTCTTTCCAGAAAAGACGTCAAGCAGTTCAAAGGAGAGAGCAGGAAGATTTAATTGAAGCAAATAATTTGAAAAATCTTGAAAAATCTCCTAATGTGGCAGAATCTGTTGCATCAAGTACTAGAGGATTTTTAGGTAGAATTTTTGATACTGTTGGAAAGATATTAATTACTTGGACTGTTTTAAATTTACCAAGGATTATAAAAGCAGTTGAAAGTTTAAAAGAAAGAGTACAAAATACAATTCAAGGTTTGACAAATTGGTTCAATCAAACTTTTAGTTTTTTTAACATCTTCAACAATGAAGTTGAAACTCAAAAGCAAAGATTAGAAGTTAATGATACTACTACTGAAAGATTAAGTATTGAAAAAGATTCAAAATCTATCACAACCTTCCTTGAAGATGTAGGTAAAGCTATGCAGGAGGGAATGAAACTCCTGCAAAAGTGGAGTCAGAGAGAAACCTGGGATCAATTTTTTGGTGGAACATCTTCCCAATCCACAACACAAGGACAAAATCCAAGACAAAATCAAGGACAATATACAGGTGGACCAACAGAGGAGTTAAAAAATCTTATTAGATCTGCAGAATCGGGTGGTGATTATACTACACCTTACAAAGGCAACCTGGTAATTTATGATGCAAATGGTCGTGTCAAAGCAGAGTTCTCTAGAAAAGATGAAGATCTTTCTACGATGACAATTACACAATTGGATCAATTCCAAACTGATTATTTGAATTTTCAAAAAGCACAAGGTATTCCTGATGATCAAAGAAGTGCTGCTGCAGGTGCATATCAAATACTTAATGTAAAAGATCTTGTGCAGAAGTATGGTAAAGACTATGGTTTGGATATGGATAGTGTTTTTGATAAAAAAACACAGGATATACTTATTGAAATATTCTTAGAAAAAGAGAAAGGATTAACAAGACAACTTGCTACCCAAAATCCAACTGAATTTTCTAAAGGTCTTGCTCAAGCGTTTGCAGGTGTTCCTGTTCTTCAAACTATGCAAGGACAAAATCAACAAGTAACGAGAGGGCAGAGTTACTATACAGGATTTGGTAAAAATGCTGCAACAATTGGTGCTGATAGAACAGAAGAAGTAATTAAAAATTATGGAAATCTTGGTGGGCAGGGAGGACCAAACACACCGTTACAAATAAATCGACCAAATCAAACAGGAAATCAATTCCCACTTGTAAAACCAAAGAAAAGACAAACAGGACCATTATCTTCTAATAAACAAAGAACAATACCAATTCCAATTCCACAATCAAATCAATCACCACCACAACAAGTTGCATCTAGTGGTAGCTCTTCATCACAAATGCCTACTGGAAGTGGGTTAAATAGTAGTATCGCATTGGCGAAAAAGTTACTACTTACAGAACTAGAATATACCTAATGTCAGCATCGGATCCATCAAGATACGAAGAAATACTAATAGAATCTAGTGAATCAAAAGAGACTATTGATCTTAGATCAGGTGTTCAGTCAGTGGATTACTATGAGGATATTTTTCGTCCTTATGTAACTGCAAAGATATTAGTAACTTCTTCTGGTCCTGTTATCAATGGAAAGGGAATATATCAAGGATTGCCTTTAAAGGGTGGAGAAAGAGTATCGTTAAGAATCAAACAATCTGTAGATGGATTGCCTGGATTAGATTTTTCACAAACACCAGATGATTATCTTTATGTTTCTGGAATTTCAAATTATATTTCTGATAGCACTTCAGAAACTTTCATTCTGAATTTGTGCTCAAAAGTTGCTATTACAAATGAAACTACAAGGGTTACAAAAAGATATCCAACATCACAAAATATAAGTGGATCTGTAGAGCAAATAGTTAAAGAGTATCTTAATGTACCTTTTGCTGAGGCACCACATCAAACCGAAAACAAGTATGGTTTCATAGGTAATATGAGAAAACCATTTACAGTTATAAGGTGGTTGGCATCAAAAGGTGTTGATAGTGAAACTGCTGGTTTTGTCTTTTACCAAACCAAAGAGGGAATGCACTTCAAATCATTGAACAAAATGATTGAGCAAAAACCAAAAGCACTTTACAGTGAAACTATGGTTGCTGATGGAAAAGGTGAGCAGAATGAAGATTTCAAAATATCAACATATTATCTTGACAAGAATCAAAATGTTATTGAAAAGTTAAAACTGGGTGCATATAGCTCAATGAGATATTATTTTGATTTTCATCGAGCAGCATTCACAAGAGAACAAGAGGGAGTGTATCTACATAAAGATCATATTAAAAAAACAAATACTCTGGGATCTCAAGATCCAGGGTTACCAAAAGTTAATTCAACTGATGTAAAACCATTGGATGAATACCCAACCAGAATTATGTCTGGATTTATTGATAGAGGAACTCTTGAAGATAAAGTGGATACTACTAAAAATGCAGACCCATTTCAGTATCAATCACAAGCACTCTATAGATATGCCGATATGTTTACTCAGAAGGTGGAAATGACTGTTCCAATGAATACATCATTGAAAGCGGGTGACATAATTGAATGTGATTTCAGACAAACTGCAACTGGAAAAGAAGAGAGTGATCCTATAGAAAGTGGTCTATATATGATTAAGCAACTTCGTCACCATTTTGATAAAGAGGGATCATATACAGCAATGATGTTGATCAGAGACACTGTAGGTAAAAAGTAACAATGTTAGAAGAGGCTTTTCTAAAAACTAATTTTGTAGGTAGAGACGGATTCCGTTGGTGGATTGGTCAAGTTGCTCCTGTTGCTGCTTGGAAAGATCAAGCTGATGGTGCTGGGTGGGGTAACAGATGTAAAGTTCGTATTATGGGTTATCATCCATATTCTGAACTAGAATTACCAAATGAACAACTTCCTTGGGCACAGGTTCTTCTTGGTGTAAGTGATGGGTCGGGTGCAGCAAATAGAGCGAGATCACCAAAACTATCACAGGGTGATACTGTATTAGGATTTTTCCTTGATGGTGATGATGCACAATTACCCTGTGTTATAGGTTTATTTGGAAGAACAGATGCTGTTTCATATTCGGGCGCATATTCTAAACCATTTGAACCATTTACTGGATTTACTGATGCAGTAAAGCAGTCATCAGCAATTGTTCCTAACGAATCTAGTGAAAGCAATACAGAATCTCAAAAGTCACCAAGGATGGTTTCTCCTGAGATTGCTGATAAAGTTAGTGGAGAAATAAAAGATCCTGGTAAGAAAGAAGTATCTGCTTATGAAGCTATTGGTAAAAAAGTTACCATGGCAACAGCAAAAATTAGTTCAGAGATTGATAATATAAAAACCGATATTGAAAATTTTGTTGGAGATGTTCAGAATATTATAAAGGGAATTACTGATGGTATTGGTGATTTCACGCAGCAAATAAATGAAAGAATTGGTGCCATAACAAAAAGTATCCAGTCTGGTGCAACTGGAATGATCCATAATATGACGAGTGCCCTATCTGAATCGATGGGTGAAGCAATGAATAAGGGACTTGA
>MDTD01140723.1_pt1 | contig 10797 bp, 6 predicted proteins | sample 811221 | NCBI WGS metagenome assembly MDTD01 (sample SAMN05326646, study PRJNA326480) | marine metagenome | isolation source: seawater | place: Pacific Ocean: South West | collected 2011
ATGCCGTCGATCTCCACTACTTCATCAGTGACCGGCTGGGCCAATCCGCCGTCATTGAGTTTCTCAATAATCGACTCACCTATAAATACTCCCGCACCCTGCCCATCAAGGTACTGGCCAATAAGCCTTACGATCTCGCCATGAAAAAAGACCGTGAGAACTCCCGTTTCGGCAATGCCAATAACATGCTACGCAATTACCCCGTGGAAGACGATCCCGTCGACTATGCTTATCGTATCCTCAATAAAGTAGCTCAGGGCAGCCTCACCAAATGGCAAATAGTCTACGACATCAAGGCCCTCTCCATCTACATCCGCACTTCAGAAGCCCCGGATACCAAAACCATCGACCTCAACGCCATCAAATTCCAGGACCTCACGGCCACCAGCTATGCCAACATCAACGAAGCAGTAAAGGGAGATCTGCTCCCCCACTTCAAACCCTACACCGTCACCTTCAACAACAACCTTATGGGCATCAGTCTCAAGCAACTCCAGGCCTACGGTATGCTGACAGACCTTACCCCGACGCAACTCGCCTACATCGCCTCCACTATCACCAATAAATAATCAGCCCGATAATCCGTGTAGGAGACATGTTTACGGACCGGCCTTACCGTCTGTTGACCATGCTGGTTGATGTCGTTGAGACACCCGTCTGACCTCTGTCATAAAAGGGCTGGAATCGACACCAGAAGAAGGCTGAACAAATTCAATCACTCCCTACCCTACCATTAACATCCAATCAGTTTGGGATGTCGCGGATGATTTCCTTGATAGCGTAAGATTCGCTGATGTAGCGACGGGCGGGTTGATCCCAATGGAAGACAGACTTACGGGCGTTCTGCCGGGCTTCGAAGATGGTTTCATCATCGGCTTCCCGGAAGAAACGGGCGGCACGCTCCATGGCATCGTAAAGGGCCCAGGCGGAATAGTCAGAGAAGAGGAAACCATTGCCACTGACACCGTTGTCGCGGATGCGGATCGGCTGGACAGTATCACGCAAGCCACCGGTTGCACGGGCGATCACCAGGTTCTCGCAGGCGAATGCTTCCAACTGCACCAGACCACCTGGTTCGCTCATGGAGGGCATGCCGACAAAATCGCCAGCCAGGAAGGGAATAGCGATATCCTGGAAACCAAAGCTGACATTGACCTGGCGATGGTACATTTCGCCAAGACGCCATAAGCCGGCAGCCATATCGTCGCCCTGCTTGTCTCCGGAGGCAACAGCACCGCCAAAGATGGCTTGATAACCAAGATGCTTGAAAATGCCTTCGCTGGCTTCAAGGACGAGTTGCCAGCCTTTCTGCTCGGTGATGCGGTGAATCATGACAAACATGATCTTGTCCGGGTTGACTTCCAGCCCGCGTTCAAGCTGCAGCATCAGTTTGTTGGCCATACGGGTGACGAGATTCTTGCGCTTGCGGTTCTTGATGGCGCGGACGGCATCGTAGCCTTCCAGCATCTCCGGGAAGCGAGCTTCAATGGTTTTGCGCAGGCGACGATCGGAGGATATGTGATCCTGCAACGGTCCAAACATGCGATTGACAAAACCAGAGTTTTTGAAGCGCTTTTTCACCCGGTCATAGAAGTCAAAACCAATACCGTTGCTGATGCCGATAACATCCTGCAGGATTTTCTCAAGGCCATCACAGGCGTACTGGATCTGCCGGGCATACGACGGGCTGACGGTGTAAACCTGATCTGCATAGCGGATACCGGTTGCCATGCAGTTGAGCCGGTCACCGTGCCACGGATCAAGGAAATCATTGGCGCGCCAGCCGGGCAGATTGAAAAGGTTGAAGAGATCCTGCCCTTCCTCATCACGCTGGAAGGCATCAAAGTACTGCCAACCACCATTGTGGATGATGTGCATGAAGGAATTGCGCTGGAAATTCCAGTTATTAAGGTAGAGGGGGTCGGATTTGACAATGCCATTGAAGACGCCGGCATAGGCATCGTTGGTGAAGGTCATGAGAGGTTGGAGTCCGAGAGCGCAGATGGCATCAGTGGCAGCACGAGCAAAGCCGATTCGTCGCTGGAGCTTTTCTTCTCCTGTCACGCCCCAGTAAAGACCGTCAAACAGTTCGGGGCTGTCGAGCAGGATAACTTTGATGCCGTCTGCTTCACCGGTATGGATGCCGACTTCAAAGGTACGTTCACGAACCATGAAACGGACAGTCTTACCGGTATAGCTGGTTTTGAATTTCTGGCAGGCGTCGTTCATCATCGCAACCGCTTTATCAGTACCGTAACGGTACCTGGGCGTGATGACCCAGACCTCTTCGCCAAGGGCGGCAAGCTGGCGCGGCAATTCATAGACGACGTTAGCCAGACCACCAGATTTGCTGAAGGGATCGGCTTCTGCGCTGAGGAAAATCATCGGTCCAGGATTATGATGATGGCGGATTGCCTGTCCAATCGATTGCAGGGTTTCCTGCTTATGAGCTGCCAGCTTGTCCATGAAACTGAGGGCATCCGTTGCAGTCAAAGCACCAGTACGATAAAGATGATAGAAGGCGCGCTTAAGACCGAGATGCAGGAGATCGCGATGATCTTCCCAGAAACGATCAACGAGATGATTACGAACGTAAGCGGAGAGCTCCCGGAAGTTGCGACAGTGACCCGCCAGTTCGCGGAAAGCGAAATTCTCTTCGAACTCAACGGGTCGCGATAACTCGGATAAGCGGACGAAGGAGTCACGGAAGAAGAGTTCGTAATTATCGTCGGTCTTCTCAATGTAGCGCAGGCGCAGCAGTTTGATGCGCTCCACAAAGGAGACGGTGGTGCGAATGCGCGAAACTTTGAGCTCACGACCCGTGAAGTAATTGTAGTGGCTAGTGATAGGTGAGTAGACGGGATCTTCCAGGCGATACCAGGCATCGTCTTCAATATTGAGCGCTGGACTGTCAAACTGGATGGCACATCCCTGATTGTTGTCGGCGAAATTGACCGCGCCGATGATGTAGTCGTCCCCGGCCTTTTTAAGAGCGGCTGCCACCATATTGTTGTTGGCCCAGAGGGTCTGGCCCCGCCCCGGATACTGCCGGTGCACAGCATACCATTCGCGATAAAAACGTTCGAGCGAACGGTGCGAGACGGATTCGAATTGATTCCAGTTGACGTAGATATTGTCGAGGAAAACCTTCCAGCTTTCACCTTCGGCATTGCCTTCATAATCCATGACAATGTCACTAAGGAAAATGGTTAAGGCAACGGCTGCCCTTAAGCCACGGTGACCAAAAGTATTGAGCGCCCGGCGTTCGTCATGATTGCCGAGAATACCCAGCATGATCGTCCCTTCTGGCAGCGCACGCGGAAAGTAATGGTCGTAGACATGGTAGATCTCGCGAACATCTGATTTGCCGTGGGTGATGTTTTCACAGATCTTGAAGAGGGCAGCGTTGTAAGGAATGATGCCGGAACGGGCAAGAAAACGCTCATGACCCCAGAAACATTCTGCAATGTTGACAAAGAAATCTTTACCTGAAGCGCGTAGTTTTCGCTCCAGTCGGCTCATCATATAATGATGAAAAGGCACAGCGATAAGATCGCGGCAGGCACAATCATAGTATCCGGTGGTGACAAATTGCTCGTAGGGCCTGTCATTGTTGATGATGCGACCTTCCACCATCTCTTCCAGATCGCGAGGGGTGTGGTAAATCTCCAGATCATTGCACTTCTTCATCATGATGGGCACAGCGTGTGCAGAGTCGAATCGCACCCCATCAATACCAAAGCGATCAATCAGCGTCTCAACCGATTCGACCATCCAGTCCCAGACCTTGAGCTTGCGGTAATTGAGCAGCTTCCCATCATTCCATGAGCTGAAACGACCGTCTGAAGATGCTCGGACCACCAGATTGCCCTGACCATCGTAACACTGGATTTCGCAATCTTCCGGCAATTCCGTACTATGGCGGTTGAGGTGAGGAATAAGATCCACAATGACCTTGATATCCAACTTGTGGGCAGACTTCACTAACGATTTGAATGCGTCCGCACCACCAAGTGAAGGTTCAATTTCCACCATGCTTTCAGGTGAAAACGGGGAAGGTGAAGTGGCTTCAGGTGCCCAGTCTTCACGGTGTGATCCGCGTTTCTGTACCCCCAGCAGATAAAGCGCCGTGATGTGGTAACGCTGCTTGAGATCGCCCAGATGGGCTTCGATATCAGCAAAATTGCCCAGTCGGATAACCTCTCCGGCTTCGTTGTAGACGAGGCCAGGATGGTTTTCATCCTTCCCCCAGTAGATCCGTGAATGGCCATGGATATCGGTAAAGATCTCAAGAATGATCTCACCAGCGACATTGCTCATGACATTGACCCGGCCACTAAGCCCAGGTGAATGCAGCCATTCAGCACCTTTGGGGTGCACGCGACACACAACAAAGTCGACTTGACCTGGTTGATCAAACTGCACGGTCAGGGCATGTGCCTGAAGGTCATCATCGTAAATCAGACCGATTTCCTCAACCACCAGGTCACCTTCAAGGGGAAGTTGGCCCTCAGACATGTTGCGATAAAGCCGCAGCTTATATTCCCGTTCGGCAGGCAGATCGAAGGTGAAGGTATAACTGTCGCCGGCCTTGACGTTGATGAAACGAGTGGCCAGTGGAGCATCATATTCCTTAGGACTGATGATGCGCTCGAGACCGATGTTGGCTCGATTACGAACCTCATGCACGTCATGTCCGGAAGCCGCGATCAGCAGACGAAATGCTTCGCGAAGGGAATCGGCGTCATTATGGCTCTTGTATTGCCAGGCGAGGACTTCAAGCTCGTCAATGGCCTGAATAACCGAATCATAGTGAAAGTTAAGGGGGTCACCTTTTACCCGGGCATTGAGCAGCTTGAGCAGGCGGGTACGGTCAGCCGGTTTAAAAGCGACATAAGGTTTTTCCGAAACCAGTTTGGATTCTTCCGGAGCCCTGCCCAGCTTCAGAATCGCATCTATCAGCTTATCAAGGCGATTGCGCAGGCTGGCTGAAATTTCCACCGGCGAATAACCAGTTTCGATCGCACGGCCTTCAAGCGCGAGCATATCGCGGAAGGTCTCAAAGAAATGAGATTCATCACGGTGCTGTCCAATCCGCAGGACATCCACCAGATTGAGGCCAAGATAAACCGTGGCAATTTCCTGCCAGTCCGGCCCAGGACCAATGTGCGAAATAACCGTGGTTTCATCCGATACATGGCAGATGGTCGGCACGCCTAAACGCTCTTTGATAAAGACAAATCGACGCCCCTGCAGACTCGGCAGGTCAATATGCGAAAGAGCCCGATGGACAAATTGAAGCCCCCGCAGAACCCGAGTAGAAAGTCGGGCATCATTCTGCAGACGCGCCAACAATGAAAAGTCGCCATTTGCCACCCGCTCGAACATCTGGTTGCGAATATTCGAAAACTGGCCGAAATAACTTTCAAGGGGTTGGCCAGTTGCCAGACCGCGGACAATGTTCCGGTCCGGCACAAACCAGAATGCCCGTTGTGACTTGAAGGATCTGGAGATCTCTGCCTTGAGAATATCAAGGCTGAGAAGCCGCTCATCTGCCTTTCGACATCGTCCAATCAGTCGAGAGAAGGTGGTTTTCGCTGCTTTTGCAGAGGCGGAAGACGATGCTTTACCGCTCGATTTGCGTGAAGATGTCGAAGCGGATTCGGCAGACAGACTTGGGCTCATGAAATGATGGCATCAGTTTTAGGATTGTACAGGACGGGCACAGGCTGATGTCCCGGTAATGTTGAGGTGAGCACACAATAGCTCTCAGCTCACCAAGAGACAAACGCCACCACCAGATTCTCATGATAAACCAAACAATGATTTAACATGAGAAAATCGTTTCCCTACAAAAGCTGTAAACGATATCTAATGATATGACGGTCAATCTGTTTGCAGTCCAACACTCCGCCATGCATCCGCCACTCCAGGCCTGTATACGGTTTCCCGAGCGACACGCAGTGTGTCTGGTTTGCGAATGTTTGCCCGTTGCTCCAGTACGAAAGGCGTCACATCCTCAATCGCCAGAACCTCATCTGCGGCATATCGCCTGAGCATTTCTCCCCGCAGGCCCAATTGCACCGCACGCCTTTCGAGAGGAGTTCCGACGGGACTGTGATCAGGGTCCCACTGCAATCGCAGTCAGAAGCTGCAACAGCCTGCTGCCATGTCTCTCGATCTGGAAAAAGAGCCGTTGTAAAGGTAGATGGAATTGCCTGCACCAGAATCTCATCGAAAAGAGATCTGGGAATGGTAACCGCCAGTATCATTTCCTGCCCCGGTTTGGATGCCCAACCGGCACGATACATCATCCAGAGGAAATTCGGCTTGATCCAGCTCATTCTGGTAAACTTAAAAGCTCCACCGAATCGCTGATGCGCAACCGCATATTCACCGATTTCCGGTCGATATGCCTGATATACGATAATTGCCTCATCGTCATATTGAGCCAGAATGTGTCGACCGGATTCCGGCCAGTTCTTTGATAGTTCCAGGTATGGAGAAGTCTGAAATTGCAGCATGCGTTACTCCTGCCTCTGGATAAGTTGATCAGGAAGATCGGTAATAATACCACTCACTCCCAATGCCAGATAATGGACCTGGTCTTTCTTACTGTTGATGGTCCAGACATAAAAAATAAGACCCTGAGTGGTGAAAGCGTCGACATATGCCCTGTCAATAAATGGCCTACCTTTAGCGGTAATGCCCTGCAGTTTTTCCTTTTGCAGGACGGCAACCAGTTCCGTTGCAGCTGGAGCCCGAAACCAGGAACGTTTAAGCTTATGCACCAGCAGCAGGGGACGTCCATCGTTTGCCTCCCGCAAAGCTATCAGCAAATGTAGCGATTCACTCTGACATACCAGTTCAGGGAACGCATCCAGAGCCTTTACAATAGCTGGAAACAATGACGCTTCTTCATCCTTAATATCGACAAGAAGATTGATGTCTTCAGCAGCTCGCGCAACAGCCTCTTCCAAGGTAGGTAATGATCCCCGCTGACGCACCTGAGTCAGAGACAATTCACTAATCTTTTTGCCGTCAAGTTCCGCATCATGGTGCAGAACCAGATGCCCCTCCTGCGTGATGCGCACATCAATTTCCACATGGATAATGTTGTCAATCCTGGCACGATCAATGGCCTGTAACGTGTTCTGCTCAGATTCACTAAGCCATATACCACGATGGGCAATGACCTCCACGGCATTAGACATCATTACCCCACATAATGTCAACAGAATCGTGGTAATTTGCAGTGACCTGTTCACGGTTCGTAGACTTCTACAGTACGAAATTTGGAATCCCAATCCTTACTCTGGGCAACCGGTATCTGGAACATCTGTTTCAGGGCATCGGTGTTGGGAGCAGCGTATACCAGGAGATAATCATTAATGGCCCGGCTCTTTCGGAAAGAAATGACATAGATTTCTCCGAGTGAATTTGGTACTGACACCGGGAAAGTATCAGCCAATTCATCATGCGGATGGGCAGCAATAAAGTATCCATTATTAATACTCCGACTTGTCCAACGGGAGCCATCTGGATCAACTGGTGAACCATTTTCCTGCTGGAAACCAAATAACACGTACCAAGTGTTATCTTTGGCTGGTGGAGTGATTTTCAACTCAACAGCCATAATATTGGTGCCATGCTCTTTAGGAAAGATATAGCCATGCAAGGTATCGACCCAGGTTGCGCCACCTCTGGCGGAGGCATATGCCATACAGATTGCTCGTTCGTCTGTAACAGGAAGGGTCAATGTCGTGCAACCATTCGCTTCCTTTGACTGTGTCCACAATAGTGGAGTCTTAAGGTTATCATTGGAGATTGATGCCTCCGCATTTATAACCAGATAAGCCGGATTCTCTCGGATTCTCTCAATTCTCTCTTTGACCTTCGCATTGGGACCGACCGTCAATTCAATACAGTTACGCCCCAGTATGGCACTTCGATGCTTCCAAAAGGTAGCACTCTGAAGAAGCTCTCCTTTACTGCCGCGACGAGGTAATATCAGTTTTAAGGTTCCCGATATAGACTGATTTCCATACGCTTCGGGCAACAGGAGTTCTACTTGCAACTCACCATCTTCTGAGATCCCAGTACATCTACCAGACAAAACTTCTGAGCCATGATGAACAAATGCATACCCGAATAAAACGAGAATGAGTAATGATTTCCATTTAAGCATCACTTAGTCTCCCTGCTCATCAGACTTCTCCGTTTCTTCACTCAGGATCACTTTCGAAAGTTTTTTCTCCCAATCAAAATCTTCATATCCGGGCTTAATCTGAAATCTTTTTCTGATGTCATCTAAATCCGAGGCGATCGCTACGATCACATGATCAGTATACCCATCTACTTCCCGAAAAGGGATCATATAAATTTCAACACCGCCATTTATAGGCAGTGAAAAACTTCTTGATTCAACTGCAGTCTCATTTGGTCTGGGACAAAGGGTCTTCCCGGCGCTGGAACTGCCGCCATGATAGTATGTCCCGTTTATATTCGGCATTTTCAATGTGTAGTTAGTTCTGCTTTTTTCGCCACAATTAACAATCCAGTAATTTTTATCTTCATCTGGAGCAGGAGGTGTCAGGCGAAGAGTCGTATACATGGAAAAATCGATCAAATGCGCTGCTGGCTTTGGACTGGGAAATAGGTTACCCAACATAGGAATAGCCCACTCTTTTCCCCAGCGGTGTTCACTGTTAAGAAAGTAAGCTATTTCACCTGGATGCATTTCAAATTGGTATTCCAGTCCGTTGTCAGTCCAAACAGACTCGACTTGACGACCACGTTCCGCTTTAACAAACGTAAATGTTGCCCGGCAAGAGACAGACAATAGTTCGGGATGCTCCATAAGTTTCTGCAGGCGATCTTTGTGCTTATCATTTGCTGAAACAGAGATGCCAGTCCCAAAACCATAGTAGCGATCGTATGGGAATTTAGACCTACCGGACCAACTCTCGCCTATAGTTTCCCCCATTACATCTCTCACCTGAATGAAATAGTCAACATCCTTAATACGCCTGTCATCAGGGATATCGAACTCAACGTCCAGATCCTTACCGTTTTTGGCAATGCCAACGCATCGTGCCTGTAGATACATGACCTCCTTTACAGTTTCAGCTTCACCCTCGGGAATATCTGTAGCTAGTAGTCGGATTCCGCATGACGTCATAAAAATCATACATATCAAAATTCTTATCATCAAAAAGTCCCCTCCTGTAAAATTTTTCAGTCAATAAGCTGCCTGATACGCAGGTTCTGTCAAGTCAGGAAACAAGGGAACAGACATATCACCATTCCGTTCTTCGAGCGGCCTCACTCAGAGGTCCTTTGCTTGCAGTTGGGGGAGTCTGTTCTATCTTAGCGGCCAGCCTTTTTTCGCACGGATTTTTCATGGAAAGGATCTCACATGACCCGACTGCTGGTCCGACTCCCCTTGCGCCTTGTTCCTCTTGTTCTGCTGATCGGACTCTGTGGATGTTTGTCGATGGATCTGCGCAGCCTGCTGGCACCGGAACTGAAAGAAGTCGTGGTTGCTGATGACGGGGGCCGGGCCAAGATCGCACTCGTTTCCATTCAGGGATTCATTGGCCGCGACTCAAGTTCGCCTTTCGATCTCGTTTCCGATGCAACCCCCACCGACCTGAAAGCGGTACTTAATCGCATTGAGCGTGATCGGGATATCCGGGCTGTGGTGCTGAAAATCGACTCGCCGGGAGGTGAAGTGACAGCGTCGGACATGATGTATCATGAGATCCTCAGCTTCAAGCAGCGTACCGGGCTACCCGTCTTTGCATCTATCTGCAGCATGGGGTGTTCGGGTGCCTATTACATTGCCTGTGCTGCAGATCAGATTTATGTCCATCCGACATCCATTGTGGGCAGTATCGGTGTTATTGCCCGCTTCCCGCAGATAAAAAAGCTGGCGGATAAAATTGGCTATGATCAAGTTGTCATCAAGAGCGGGAAAATGAAGGCCATGGGCGACCCGTTCAAGGAGATGGCTCCTGAAGAACAGGCTATTATCCAGCAGGCTGTTGACCAGATGTATGGGAGATTTGTGCAGGTGGTGGCCAACGGTCGACGAGATTTGAATGAAACCGATGTACGGGCCATTGCTGATGGTCGCATCTATACTCCGATGCAGGCGGAAAAGCTGGGCCTTGTGGATGGCATAGCCTATCTTGATGGCGTCCTGGCGAAAGCCAGAACTATTGTGGGCCTTGAGCGTGCCCGAGTCATCCAGTATACCTATGACGATCATCCGGATATCAATATCTATTCTGGCGAATCGCGCCCGCCATTGCCACAAGTCAATGTCAGTGTCGTAGATCTGGAAGCAGACGCATTTCTGGGAAAAAGCGGCTTCTTCTATCTCTGGACTCCTACGCAATAAGTATTGATCTTTCATGCCTGCCGAACTTCCTCTCCATAACCTCAGCCGTGATCAGGCAGGCAATAACCTTACGGAATCGTCCATTCGTGGCGAAGTCCTGAGCGTCGTCTTTGAAAGTGAGGATGGCAACTACCGGGTCATTCGCATCGAAGAGGAAAAGCAGGGACAGGAAGCGATTCTTGTCGGTTGTATGCCGGACCTGATGGAAGGCCAACTGGTAGAGGCTCATGGTGCCTGGGAACGCCACAAATCCTACGGACGGCAATTCCGGGTCAAAGCCTATCAGCAGGTTCTGCCCACAACCGAAGACGGTATGCGACGATACCTGGGCAGTGGCATCATTCCAGGGGTTGGCCCCAAGCTGGCAGATCGTATTGTTGATCGCTTCGGTG